>Ga0180433_10002574_pt1 | contig 27776 bp, 42 predicted proteins | sample SS_ome_8_FD_132980 | JGI IMG/M metagenome (GOLD analysis project Ga0180433, IMG submission 132980) | Hypersaline lake sediment archaeal communities from the Salton Sea, California, USA - SS_1_D_1 metaG | ecosystem: Environmental > Aquatic > Non-marine Saline and Alkaline > Hypersaline >... | reverse complement strand
ATTTGTTTCCCTCTAGCTTTAGCTACAAGTGTTGACATAAGCGCAATTACACGGCGCATATTAACATCTGTTTCTAACGCTTTAGAAGCAGTTTTTATAGATTCTGTGGCTGCACCTGATGCAATTTTTTTAGCTATTTCAGCATCTATATTAACAAGAGTTCCCCCACCTTCTTTAAAACTATCTAGAATAAGTCCACGTTTAGCTTTTCTCTTACCCTCACCCAAAGGTATATCTCCTTCAGTAAGTTTTCTTTGCTTTACATCTTCTCGTTGAATCTCTTGCTTAGCTTCTTCTGTAGTAGGTTTAGTTACACGTTCTACAGGTTGTGTAACTTCTTCTTCTGCCCGTTCTCCGATTATTGGAGGGATGGGGGGTTCATCAACTGGAAGTGTTTCCCCATCTACTGGTGGAACTTGTCCTGTTGCAGTTTGTATACTATTAGTTGCTACTACATCATCTACAGGCACTCCATCAGCTGCTACTGTTTGTATATCTTCAGCAGTTTGTTCTTGCTTCATAGTTTGAGCTTGTTTACCTAATGCCGTTGGATCTATACCAGAAGCATTCGCTACCATCTGTTTACCTAATGCTCTTATTTCAGGATCAGGACTATGAAGTAATTGATTGCCCATGAAAAGACCTTGCGTCTTCTCTTGTGGACTTAACACATCACCTTGTCCTAATTTAGCTATTGCTAATCCTTCTGAAAGTGTACCCCCTGCTTCAATAGTATCTTTAGCAGCTTGAGGTAATCCCGGAATTGATAAAAATTTGTCACGCTGTTTTTTAGCAACAGATCTTTTAGCTCCAGATTCTATACCTTCAGTTATGGCTTCTCCAAGACCAGATGCACTCCTTTGAAAAGCTTCAGCAAAACTTCTACCAAAATTGTTTGCCATTTTATATACTCCTTATTTTTATCCTGTGAAAAATCTGCTGCCACCTAAAGCTTTTCCAAAACCGCCACCAAGACCTGTTGCTAATCCTCCACCAAGTGTTCCTAAAATTGTTCCTAATGGACTTGTCTGCTGTTGTGCTAAACTTGCTTGCGTTCTAAATACATCTCCTGCTAAACCAAATGCAGGTCCTAAAGTTTCTCCTGTTAACCCAAGCTGTGCTTGTGATGGACTTGCTAATCCTATTGTTGGTGCTGCTTGTGGTGTTATCCTACCTGCAAATTGTTGTCCTCTTTGTAATGCTTGCCCACGTTGTCTTAATAATACATCTGCAAATTTGCGACCAATATTTACTGCACCTACTGGTCCACCAAGTCTACCACCAAAAGCTTCACCTGCTCTGAATTGTTCTAATAGAGCATCTTGAATTCCTGCTGGTAACTCACCACGTTCACTTGCTTCTATATCACCAAGAATAGCTTGACCTACTTGTCTACCTGCTGCTATTTCTTCAGGGAATAATTCTTCTTGTAACTGTCTGCCAAATCTTGCTAACCTTCCACCAAATTGTTCTTGTAATCCTGCTTGAATACCTGCAACTTGTGGTGCAAATCTGCCAAGTATATCTGCTTGAAGTTGTGCAAGTCTTGGTGCAAAAGCTTCTTCTGCTGCTACTCTTCTTGGCAATAATTTTAATTCTGCATTTATTGCTTGCCTTGCTACCTTACCTGGAGAAGGAGCTTGGGGCATTTCCTGTCCGCCGCCACCCATTTGATACCTCCTTATTAATAAACTTTTCCATGTTTCTTATCTTTAACTTACCATGCTTTCCATTACGTCTGTAAATTAAATATTCTAAATTATCAAACCAACTCAATAATTTTGTTCCCATATAACTCATTATACCTCTATTCCTAGCGGCAGAATGTATACCTAATAACCTGACAAATAAATATTTTCCTTCAACATCTTCTATCGGCCATTCTCCTGTAATTAATTCTTCAGGGCTTTCTAATACCATGAACGCACATATTGCTATAAGCCGTCCATTGCTTCTAATAGTAAAAAGTCTTTTGTTAGCTAAGAACCAGTCAAGTTCTCTGTCAAGACTTTCATTAGTTCCTATATAACATTCTGTGCAATGTTCTCTAATAAAAGCTATTAGTTCTTTATATTTAATATTATTAAAAGTATGTTTACGTTTAACCATTATTTCTCACTTACTACTATTACACGATTTCCAGACGTTGCCCCTTCTTGCCATATAGTCCCACCTGAAGTTGACCAACGAATATCTATTTTATGAACACCTTCTGTAAGTCTATCTTCGAATACTAGACTATGCGGATTATTAACGTTTCCAGTATGATAAGTTCGTACTTGTTGAATATCGTCTACAAAAATATAGGAGAACGCATTACTGCCACTAGCATCTCTTAAAGGAGCTGCAAAATTAACTTTTACAGGTCTACCTGTACAATAAAATCTAAGTTCCATATCAGCATTCATCAAGGTTGCACTACCAGAGCCAGTAGAAATATCTGTAGAACCTATACTACTAATAGTATTAGATGTATCACCAACTTTAACATTACTTACTCCATATGTATCAAGTTCACCTGAACCTGTTGCGTTCATATAAAACCAACCTATAACTTTATAAGTAGTTCCACTCCATGACGCATAAGCTTTAGGTGAATTAGTTAATGTTAAAGCAAAATCAGAATGAGTCGGAGCTGTTGTATCAAGTTTAATATTACCTGAAGCATCTATACCAACATATCCATAAGTGCTTACAGCTTGACCACTTATGCCACTTGCCCAATCTGCTCCTACACTTAAAGTAAGAGAAGTTGTAGCTGTTTTAGTAACAATAGTCCCACCAACATTAATTTCTCCTGCTGTTACATCTATAACAGTTGATGAGTTCCTAAGACAATCTAATCCATATCGTCCTTCACCAACTACCGCTGGGGCATCTGCCCAAATAGGATCTGCTGCTGCACCTTGAGTTTTTAAGAACTGTCCATTTGTTCCTGCAGGCAAAACTACCCAATCTGAACTATCATAATATAAAATATCTCCTTGTGCCTGACTTGCTATCTGCAAAGTCATATCTACGCCAGTAGTCCAGTTAGTACCGTCCCATACCATCAAGTCACCTGTTGAAAGGCCACTAGAAGGTATAGTAGGAACTTCTGTCCAACTTGTCCCATCATAAACTTTGAGTATGTCTACCACACCAGAAGTGTCTACCCAAAGTGCATCTGTATCAGAAGGGTTTGCTCCACTTCTAATCGTTAAACCATGTGCAGCCGCTATGTCTGCTTGGTCTATATCTGATACAGTCCCGTTATCTATAAGCTGATGAAGCTTAGTATTTGTTACGGTCTCATTTACCGTAAATGTTTTTCCTCTATTTAGAACTGCCACTTTAAAACCTCCTAGTCGTTATTTTCTATATTTTCTATAAACGCTGCTAATGAATAACTTAGTATTTCTACGTCACCAGATTCTGTATCTTCAGTAAGCTGGATTTGTATATATCTTCCACGTCCTAATTGCTCTAAATCAAACTTCTCACGAACAAGAACGGTTCCACCTAAATCAAATGGTAATGCTATAGGTAATTGTGGTAAAAACCCTGTTAAATCCATTTCAGCTATTCTTGTAAAACCTGTGTTCTCTATTTGTGCATCTATAATTAAATTCCCTGAAGTAGAAATCGCTGTTACTTCTATATGTTCATAAGTCTTATCAACTTCTAAAGAACCAAAATCATATGCTCTACTAATCTCTTGATATTCTATATTAGTTCCATTATCAGTATCAGATTCTTCTGAAGGTTCACTTGAACGAAACATATATACTGAACCAGTCCCCGAATCTCCAAAATATACTCTTGGTTTGTTACCAAAGTTTATTTGACCAAAAGCATTACTTGCTATATTCTCATATATACTCCAGCCACCTTTACCACCATTAGCGGCATGCGCTCTTTGACTCCATACTAATACATGAGAGTTTTCTGTTGCACTATCTATTGGGACTGCAAGGTAATATTTATCTCTCCATACCCACGCTGTTGCTTTATCTACTTGAGTAAAATTAATTCTATCTATCCAATCTTGTATTGGAAATGATATAGGTAATGAAGCACCACGTTTCTTATCCTGCGCTGATTGAACTACGGAACGCACACCATCATCTGAAAGAAATAAAGCGTCTTGTCCCATCTGTCTTAAAGTTCTAAAAGCAAGACAGCCTATATCAGCAATTTTAGCTTGTGTCCAATTTGCAGGAGTAGGGTCTTGTATATTAATACTACTCATATTGTCTTTAGTAAATACAACAACGTCACCTGAAGTAAACTCTATTGCTCCTGTAATACCTTCGTCACCTTCACGACCTATTCTAAATAAATCAGTAGTTCTATCCCAAGTTTGAGGATCGCCTGTATCTGAATAATACATTCCGTTAGGTTCACTTACTGTATTAAACGCAAGCATACGTTGGTTACTAGTCCAAAAAGCTATCTTAGCTCTAGGAAAATCTGTATTAAGGTTTCCTTCATCTGCCCATACTGAACCATTAAAAGATCTTACATTCTCTATTTGGCTTAACCTAAAAGCTAAGTTTCCACCAATCGCAAATTCAGCTATATCTTGTGCTGTAAGTGTAATAGAACTTGTCCATGTACCAGCAGCTCCATTCCATGTATATACAACACCATTAGATTCCATGAGAAGTATCTTAGTTCCTGCTGTTGGGGCAAAACCTATTAATCCTGCAACTTTATTAACACCAACATTATTAGCTATTAAATCATAACCTTTTCTTTTCTTTCTTTTACCAAGTGCATCTATATCAACATTTATTAAAGCTGAAGCAGCATTTTGAGGCATAACAAGAGCGTCAGTAGGATGTTGTTCAGAGAACTGCCCAGCACTTACATCTAAAACTTTTATTACCGCAAATTGGTCATCTAATTGGTCTGGCATTTATATCTCCTTAATTAATTATCGTAGTTCCTTCTCTCCAAACTGTGTCTATCGGTAACGGGTCAACCATCGGAACTGCTTGTGGTACGTTCTCTGACCATTGTTCTAACTGATTAATTAATTGTCTTACTTTACCTTCATAAGTTGATGGGTCATCTGGGTCGTTTGGATTGTATTCTAGTGCTTTAGCTTTTGTAAATTGTCGTTGTTCTTTAAGTGCATCTGCATAAGCTCCTATGACTAATGCTTGTGAACAATCGATTATTGGCACATCGTTTTCTTCCTGCAACCTTATTTGATTAGTTTTATATGTTACTGTATATACTACGTTTGAATTAGGCTTAGGATTTAAGTGTAAATTAAGATAACTTGATGAAAATGAAGCTCCACTAATATTTGCTATAGTACCTAAAAGTCCACCTATTCCAGTATAGTACTGGATGTTAACAGTATTTTCGAAACTAGTACCTGCATAAGGGTCATCACTACTTTTGCTTACTCTATCCACTCTAGCAAAACTCTTTGTGAAAGTTACTGGAGTTGCAGATACAGTTTGAGTTTCAACTATTTCTGAGCCATCAGTATCATTAATACCCCATATAGTTACGTCTACGCTAGGAGCTGAAGGATTAGATGTAAAAGCTTTTATGTTATATCCAGGAACAGGTCCACCTAACTCGGAAATACTATTACGCATTGTTACACCTTCTACCCAGTATTGTTTAGGTAATCCAGGTGAATTCTGATAATTTGCATAAAACCTTCCACCTCTTGAAGCATCTAATGGAGTTAAAACTATATTATTTATTCTGTCAACTGCACTAATAACATAAGCAGCATCATAAGGAAGTCCCATAGTTTCTTGTCCGCTCGTTGCTGTTATGTTTGCTACTCTATAGAGCTGAGGCCAATCTTTACGGGAAAGAATATCATCATATCTATAATTAATCCAATTACCTATCTTATCCAAGAAGTTAGCATCTTGCTTCTGTATCCTTTCTCCCACTTGTGTTTTCATCTCACTAAAAATTAGCATTTAAAACCTCCATAATTTCTTCAGGAAGTTCGCAAGGTTCGGTTTCTTTTTGCATGATTTCTTCAACCTCTTGTCTATTTCCTGTATTCCAGTAGTTACGTTTTTTCCATCCCAGTTTATCGTCATCAAAAGTAAAACCCAGATGATGTAAATAAATATCCCTAAAATAAACAGGTTTCTTATAATTGACACATCTAGTTTCATAAAATGATACCTCTTTGGGATCAATTATCACAACTGGCATATGTTCTCCATCACGTTTATATCTATGTTTTAAATCTCTTGTATAATCTATCACGGGACAAAAGCCAGCATCATAATCGCCCTCTTTCATTGTCTTCACTATTTTGTGTTGGTCTTCTTTAAGTAAAAACTCATCTGCGTCTATAGTGAAAACAAAGTCACAATCTTTTAAAGTTGAAATAACATCGTTCCTTACTTCAACTTGATCATGAAACTTGAAATCTTTTTCTACAAGTGCAATACGATTCCATTCTTCAAACTGTTTCATAACAGCTTCTAAATAATCGTCTAGTTTAAAACAGGGAATCGCTACACCTATCATATTGACACCTTAAAATAATATTCGTTTCTATCATTATTCTTAAACTCTTTACTCTCAAGTAATCTTAAACCCACCCTCTTAATTAAATTGTGCCACCCGTTAGACGTGAAACAGCTTATATGATAATCCTCTATCCAACAATCTTCTTCTGCTGGCACGAATATCATAAGCTCGCCATTTAACATCATTTTAAGATTATGTAACGCCTTATATGCGGACATACAATGTTCTAGTACATGAGAGCAATATATTAAATCAAATTTCTGGTCTAAAAATTCATCTTCTATATCAAAACTGAGTTGCAAACCAAATGGATAATCTCTTTCTGAAGATACTACATTAGTGAAACCTTTATCTCTTAGGTAGCTACTTTCTACCATTTGAGCATCACCTATAATTAGGATTCTCTTGTGCATATACTCATCAGGAATATGATCTAACCTAAACCTGTTCTTTCTGAGCATCGCTTCGCTGTAATCTGGTTTCACTCTTGCTAGCATCTTTAAAAAAGTCACTCCAATTTTTTGCAACCCGTTTCCAATCATATGTGTATCTAGCCCATTCCATCATATCTTTACGAATGTCATCTTGATTGTCTGGGTTCTTTAAATAGTAAATTGTTTGTTCTTTCCATCTTTTAAGTTCAGCTTCGTCTTTAGGGTCGTTTACTTTGACACCGAACTTAACTGTTTCATCTAATGCCGCTACGTTGCTAATTATTGGTACAGTTCCTGCGGCTTGTGTTTTCATACCTGTTATGCAACTGATTTCTGTAAAGCTTGTTGGGTATAACCAAAGTCCACAATATAGAAACCATTTAGCTAACTCTTTATGATTTACCATGCCATGATAAGTAACGCCATCTTGGTCTAATAGTTCTAAGATGTATTGTTTAAAATCTTTCATGTTTTGATTATAACGGTGTAACACATCATAGTTCTTGGTAAATCCATAAAAGATATGCAACTCTGCGTCAGGTACTTCTTTCTTAATATCTTTCCAATTCTCTAAGACACGTTCTAAACCTCTATCAGGGCTACTCGCATAAATGCACGCTTTTGGGTTCCGTGTAACTTTCTCGTCAAAGTGTGATGGAATAATCCCATTAGAAGTTATCCAAAACTTATCGTCTGGAATTTCTGGTAAATTCTCTCGGTGATACTTACTTAGCACAAATATCTTATCTATAGCGGCAAGTTGTGCATCAGTAAAATATTCGTACTTAGTAACATCGTGCAACCATAGAACCTTATAACTTTCTTTCGGAGCGTACATAATAGACCTTGTGTCACGCCACCCAATAAATGTATGACATGGCCTATTTTGGTCGTAGCGCCAAACACCTTGCCACAATACACCGTCATAGATACCTTCGTCTAAACAGTTGTTATAAACTTCTACTTCCCAACCTTGTTTAGCAAGTTCTCGTGAGATGTTTATTACAGCTTCTTCAGAGCCACCGATACCTTCCTCAGCACTCTTAGCGTCCCAAAGCATGATACCTGTTCCACAATATATGATTATTCTGTTAGAACCATCACCACAATCTTTATGCTTGTTTTGTAACCAAACAAAAAGTGGATGGTCTTGAGCTATCTTTGGTAAAGCGTTTACGAAATGTTCTATCTTATCGCCTTCATTCTTTTGCAAATATTCATAAACTGTAAGACAAGCTTTTTCTACAGATTCTCTTTCAATAGCTTTAGTAAGTATCTTAATCCAATTTTTAAAATATTTGTTATCAGGTAAAAACTTTAAAGCTTTCTGTGAAGCAACTAAGGCTTCATTAAACTTACCTTGTTGAACAAGTGCGTATGTAAGAGGCTCTAAAGGCTTAACTGTGAAACTTAATGGGTCATAAGGTACTGGAAGCTTCTCTTTAGGATGCTCCATCTTGTACCCTAGATCTGTGTAAAAGATTACGTTATCCCAATCTTCAGTTAAGAAGTAGTTACGAGCCATATTAAAATAAGCATCTGGCCATTTAGGTTTAATCTTAATAGCTCTTAAATCTGTATCTAACGCTCTATCGTATTGGTGCATCTTCCGATATATTTCAGAAAGTATTGAACAAGCTTGATACCTATGTTCATCACTAGAAGTTATAGCAATAAATTCTTCAAAGATACCTGCTGATTCTTGGAACTTGCCCATAGCGTTTAAACTACGGGCATAATTCCATACATTAAAAGCGTCTACATCACCTGAATTGTGTTCTTCATTATAAACCTTTTCAGAGATTCTTAAGTTGCGTTCTCCAGAACGATTTATTCTATCTTTCTGCGGATGATGTTTTATAAACATTTGTTCTTTAGGTATCTTGGATTGAATACAGTCTTTAGTCTTTAAACATTCTTCGTGAAGTTTACCTGACCAACTGAACCAATCTTTTCTAACTATTCTTTCACGCCAAACTACCATAGTTGTATTACCATACTCATCTTGGTCATAATCATAGTATGCCCATAATGCCCCTAAATGGGGGTCATCAAACTGTTGCATAAGAGTTGGTATATTCTTTGCTCCCTCAACTGTATCATCTGAATCTAACCATAACACAAAGGGATTAGTAGTAGCTTGAAAAGAAGCATTCCGAGCTTCGGCAAAATCGTCATTCCATTGATATTTTACTATCTTAGCGGAATAGCGTTCTAGTATTTGTTTAGTCTCCTCGTTAGTTCCGTTCCAAGCCACTACTATCTCGTCAACGAAATCTGCTATAGAAGCCAAACATGAGTCTAGCTCAGTAGTTTCGTCCTTAACAATCATTGCTAAAGATAACTTATTTTTCTGTGCAGGGTTTAAATTCTGCTTCATCCTTTACCTCTTCTCCCTTTTTTGCTTCACATTCTGAAGCGTTAATCGCTTCAACTGGCTGATTTCTTTTTACAATCTCAGCCTCAACAATTTGTAAACTTTGCCTATTCTTACCCATTTCAATAGAAATGTCATAAGCTAGGGCTTTTAACTCTTCAACACTCATTTTTGTTAAATCAATAGCCATTTTTACCTCTCTCCCTTTTTAAAAGTTTATTTTGATTATATATGTTGCGATTCCTACAATGGAACCGACTACTAAAGTCGTGCTACCCCAAAAGAAAAACTTTTTTAAATGACCTATCCAGAACTGTGAATCTTCTACTGCTGGAATAATACGTTTATTCATCTCGTCCCATATCTTAGTCATGGTTTGGCTGATGCCGTTATCTAACCTATCTTTAATATGTTCTACACTTGTTTCTATTTTAGTTACTTTAATTTCAAGCTCATGCAATTTATTTTCATCTGGCATACAGTCCTCCTTACAGTGCTGCTACCATAGGCTTAGCGTTTAAATAAAGTAATCTTTCTATCATAACTCCAGCTTTCTGCGCAGCTGTTGGTGTTACCTCTTTAGAATCAATAATAGATTCACCATCTTTAATGTAAATGTTCAATACTACTGCAAATCCAGCATTAACATCTACAGTCGCTGTTAGTGTCTTACCAGCAGTTGCTGTAATTTCTTGTAAATTACAAAAATTCTTTGCTTCGCTTACATCAGCCATCATTCCTCCTTATTGTTCCACTTGAGTTATGTTACTTGAGTTGCATAACTCGCAATTTGTTTCTACATTCTCTGTAAAGTATTCTACGTGACAATCATTACACGTTGTTTTATAAATCGCCATATTCTACCCCCATATTACATACGAATAAGATTCACCATCGGAATTAATATATTGGCTTGTACCAATAGTTACTTTATCTATTCCGAAAGTTATACCATTATTCGTAAGGATGTATGTTTTACAAACTTGATCATTACCAAATTTTTTGTTTAAGAAACATTTGCTACTTGCTTGGTTCTTGTTCTTGACTATCATCTCACCAGTAGCATCGTCTATAATCTGCATAGCTCTAGGTTCAAAACCTGTTGATATATCAAACGCTACGCCAGTACCAGTATAATCACCAGTCTTGTTTCTGCCTTTTACATAAGTTTCTGTTGCGAATACGTTAGCCATTATGCTACCTCCTCTGTTGAGAAGATACCATTGTTATCTACTACAAGTTTATATTCAGTACCATCTGGACTAACAAGAATAATACTTGTTGCTTCTGTTCCTATATCTATTGGTTTATTTTCCCATTCTGCCATTATTCCTCCTTATACAGTAGCTCCATTACCCCATTGTCCTTTAAGATAGCCAAGTGATACACTTAAAAGGTTCGCATCTGAAGCCATAGTATCCGCTAAGTTACCTGCATCTCTAAATATAATTAAAGCCACATCATCTTCTGGTTCAAAACCTGTTCCTGTTACTGTAAATTTTGTAGAGTTCCTATCACCCGCAGTTCCCTGTGCTGTTGTGTTTATGGGTGTTTGAAAAGATATTGCGCCTACATAACTCTCATTTCCACCTACCGCTAATACACCTAATTGCCATCTACAATCACCTGCAGTAGCTAAACTTGCCCAATGTATTTCTACTGATATATCTGTACCTGCATCATATTCTGCTGGTATCTGAAAGTGAAGAATCGCTGCTTCAGGAGAAGTTTGGTCAAAATCTACAGTATTCCAAGTGTTTACTGATATAGACGTTCCAGCAGCACCACAAATAATTGTATTATATGTAGCCGCATTAGGTGTTAATTGGTCTGCAGGCTTACTTACAATACCACGTCTGCGACCTGTACCAGCCATTGTCATACCAGCACCATAATCAAGCACAATGTTGTTAGTAAATGTTCCAGACCAAACTACACCAGAAGCATTAATAAAACCTACTTGAGTACCGCTATCAAAGAACTGCATACTATCAGTATTGGTACTTGTATTATTGTTTATAACAATACCTTGATCTGTTGAAGCTAAAGGTAATGTAATATTAACACCATCTTCTAATTCAGTTGCGCCATTTACTCTTAATATTTCTGTACCTGTGAAAGTATTAACTCCAACTGCAACTCTACCTTTAGCCGCTGAACCATCATAAGCAAGTAATACATCTCCATCGGTATTACCACCAGATTCGTCTCCACCATAAATTCTAACACTTCCACCATCTCCAGCACTTAAAGCATCTCCACCTACAAGTTCTATTAAACCACCTGGATCTTGAGTATCATCACCTTTGATAGTGAATCTTGTTACTGCATCTTCTACAGTAAGATTTAATACTTGACTGCCAGCAGTAATAAATAGTTTTGGTGGTGTTAAAAGATTCTGCCATCCTGGTACAATTTGAAAGTCTCCATAAGAACCCATAAAAGTTTCGTCTGCTGAATCTATATATAATTGAAATTCGTTATTAGAACCATTAATACATTTAAGCATTGGTGATGTACCAGTATTATCGTCAAGTCTAATATCATTGTCCATTGTGAGTGTATCACCACTATTTAATGGAGTAATATCAGTTCCGGTTCTTTGCCAAATTGTAAGTCCACCTGATAAATCTAACCATACACCTGCTTCTCTAAATTGGAAACCATTTGTAGAATCATAATATATAGTTCCATCTGTAGTTGATGGCGGTGAAGCTATTTGTCCTAATTGTACACCATCTCCAAAGAATGATAAGCCACCTACTACATATACACCCCAGTTACTTGTGCCGCCAGCGTTCATATCTTCCATGTATAAACCATAGTTGTTAGTAAGAGAAGCACCACCTTGAACAAAAGCATCTTCTATATACATACCATAACCATTAGTCAAAGTGTTACTAACTGACCTTGATTGCGCTTTAACACCTATAGCATCGGTAGCTGAAACTGAAGCATTACTTTGACCAACTCCATAAATACCAATAATTTCATTAGCCATAGTTGCGCCATTAAAGCTCATAAAAGAATCTACACCTATTAACTCGGTTCCACTTCCTGATATATTGTCTGCAACTCTTACAATAGTTGTAGCTGCAGTTGTGGCTGATGGACCAATAGCAGCATGGTTTCTTATTTGCGTATCACCTTGAAAATTTACCTGAAGTTGTGTAGTTCCACCAGAATCTAATTGTAAAATGTTTCCACTTACAGCATTAGAATCATGAAATATACCTGATGGGTCTAATAAGAAATATGTTGTAGGTGAACCTGCTTTAATATCATCTACAATATGTATCCATCTTTCATTAGAGTAAGGCATACCAAGATACATACCTGCACCTGTAGTAAGGTTTGTAAGATTAGCTATAAATCCCCAACCTGTAGTTGTAGGTAAAGTAGCTCCTGTACCACCAATAATAGGTCCAGTAGGGTCACTATTAAACCCACCGATAATACCATCTGTAGGTGAATCGTTAGTAATAAATATAGCATACGCATCTTCTGCAGCTGTTCCAAAAGGAACTACGTTACCATGTCCAATACATAAAGTTCCTGATATAGAAGTATTAAAACTTGATACATTAGATGTAATAGCTGGGAAACTATCAGAAGCAAACAAAGACCAACTTACCCATGAAGCATTAGCTGTGCAACTTTCTGCAGGAAAACTAGGTGTTCCACCATTAATATCCGTTACAGTAGCTATGTTATTACTGGCACCTGTAATAGTTTGAACTATATAAAGTCCATCATCACTTGTTGACCCTACAAGTTCTATATAAATAAAATATTGAGATATTACAGAATGTTGAGTTCCAAAGGTAGCTATTAAATCTACTATAGGGGTATCAAATGTGATAGTGTCACCAGTTATAGAAACTCCACTTGTATCTACTTTTCTTATTAATCCTATATCACCTGCACCTATAGCATTGTTAGTATTAGTTTCAACTAAACGAGAAAGCAAATTTGAGCTTGATGCTGGAAGGAAACTAAGTTCCATACCAGCTAAATAATCTGCTCCTGTATGTATAGCTGAAGTTGTGTAAGTGTTACCATTATCTAAAACCTGTTGGAGATTCAAAGCAGCTGAACCACTAACATCTACTGCACCATTAGCATCTACAGCTAATCTTCGTGGGACTAAGTTAGTATAATCCCAACCATAGAGCATAGCTTTCTTACCTTTAATTTCATTAGTACCGTCATGCTCTTTACTTAAAATTTCGTTTATCTTTTGTCCCATCTTATCTCCTTATGCTATTTGCATTCTACCTTGATCATCTACAGCTACTTTCACAGGTTCTAAAGCATTGTAATCCCAACCATACATAAAAACCCTTTTGAATCCGTCACTATCAGTTAACTCTAAATGTTCCTTTTGGATAATTTCTGATTGTAATTGTCCCATTATAACTCACCTGTCTTTATTTTAATTTCGTTAGCGACTTCTTCATAAGCATCGTCAAATGACTTACCTGACTTGATAAGCTTATCAATTTTATCTTTAATATCCTCATGTTTATACACGAGCATAACTTTGTCTAAACTGTCATTAAGAACGCAAAATTTCATCTAGTTTCGCCTTTTTTTCTACCGCTCTTAAATAAAATCTCCAATCTCCCGTTTTCTGTGCCTGTTTTTCTAGTACAGGTATTTCTTTCTTTAAAACTCTTTGGGCTTGTTTCACAGTACTTGTAACGTCACGTTTCTGGGCGACTTTCTGTGAAACATCAAAAACTTGTTTAAATAAACTCTTTTTAGACGCTGGAAGCTTGCTTGTTAATGCAAACAATGTAAATCTTATATCTTCTGATGAAGCTGTTGGACTTTTGTCTACAACATAATCGTATACTGCTTTAAGCTCGTCGGGAGATACCTCGCTACGCTCGGCATTTAAGTACCCAAGTACAGCTTCTACAACATCAGGTGGCATTGTGCGACCCGGTAGAGTAATAGGAGCATCACCCGAAACTGACGCATCTATTTTTGGTTGTGCAACCGTTTGTATTTTAATAGGAGCAAGTTCTTCAGACATTAGTTCCCACCTTTAGTTTTGGTAAATATTCCATTACCCAATTCATGTTTTTTCTATTCTCCCAAAAATCTGGGTCTAAATATTGCAAGGCTCTATACATAATAATTGGCACTTTAAGTTTTAACATCTTGGTTCTATACTTACTCATTCCATCCGAGTTATATAGATTTTCGTTAGTATCTGAGACATCTTTAATCATCTGCTCAAGTTCAATAGGATACAAATCACTATAGCGATTACAAATATCAGCAGCTGTATCAGTTGTAAATATGGGAAATGCATGACATTCTCCTGAAGTATCTGACCAATAATTTAGAATAGCTTTACTATGGATACCTTCATCAGCCATTTTCATAATAGCGATACGCTCCATAATAAGTTTATGTTTCGCTTCTTCTTCGTTAAATATTGGTGCGTTACTAAAAAATCCTTTTTTCATGTTTACTACTTGTTTACAAGTTTAAAAGTGAAGGGGGGCTTAAGTTGTAAACCCCCCGTACACTTATTGTCCTAACAGTTTCATAAAACAGTTAGCTATACCATTGCCAACTCCTACAGTTAAATCAACTAAAGAAGTTCCAACACTAGCTAAATAGTTTACTACTCCTTGACCTGCTGCTACTAACATTTAACATTACCTCCTGTTATGATGGAAATTCATTGGAGAGAGCAAATGCCGCTGCATTATGTCTTTCACCGAGAACTTCAAGTGTTAATTCACCACGTATAACACCTTTTGTACCATTTGTGTCTTGTGCAACTTCTTCTGTCGGTAATACGTTTACAGGTTCACCAACTGCCATCTTGAATTTTCTGTTTTCAATCATCATAATAGCATTTGCATTTGTTCCTGTGAGCATATCACGAGCAAGGAAAAGTTTCATTAGACCGAAGTCTGATTCATAAACATCAACTGCGTTGACAAGTCTTTTGTCATCAGCTGCGATATTCTTTGTGTTTCCAGCAGTGTAGCTAGAAATTATTCTTTTCAATCTTGCACCAACATATACTTCATCTGGTCTGCCGCCCTGTAAGTAAATGAGTTCAGCTAAGCCATTGAAAAAGCTTTCTGTTAATGTTGTACCTGAAGCAACCGTAGTTGCGTTTGTTGTTATGTAGTTTAAAGCACCAGCCATTCTACGAGCTGTTGAAGCGTTACCACTAGCTTTTGAACCACGGATAAATGCGTGTTCTATATCGTTTGCAATTTCCATGAGTGTTTTTTGTTTTTGATACTGATACATATCATCTATACCAGCACCACGTACCCATCTTTCAGTTGAGGAAACATGAAAAGTTTTCTCAAATATCTGAGTACAGTTTTGTATCCTTGTTGGTGCAGTTACAGTCCCGAAAGTGAAAGCACTTCCTTCAACTGCTGCGTTATCCCCACGAGCTGCCAGTGTATCTTCGGGCCACTGGTGATCAGTGTTTGTTGCTTTTGTTTTCGCAATACCTGAAGTAAACGGAGTATCTGTTGGGGACAACTGAACAACTGCCATCATGACATCTTCTAACCTGTTACCATCGTCATATGTTGTAATTACAGCCATTATCGTCCTCCTTGAGCTTTATTGTCTAACGCTTTTAGGTAAGTTCTCCATTGGGTTGAGTAAGGATTACCAGAATTTTCAGCTGCTACTCTAAGTTTTTCCAACTTAGTTGACGGAGAATCACTTATCTGTTTACCACTACCAGATTCTAATCCTAATTTATTCTGCTCACTCTGAAGCTTTTGTTTAGCAGCTTTTACCTTTTTTGTGGTAGAAGTTAACTTGCTTCGCAAGAGTTCTTCAGCGGCCAATCTAGCTGCTGCTGCATGACCTTCAGGAGCTTGTTTAATATCATCAAACAAAGGATTCTGCTGGATAACTTCAACAGTCTTTTTGTAATGCTCCGAATTAGGATCTTTAAGTTCTGGGTAATCCTCCACTACTCTTGCCCATGAGTTTACTCTAATTGCATTAGCTCTTTCTAATTTAATTTGTTCCAAAGTTTGTTGCTTTGTACTTTGTTCTACGATTTTATCGTTTAAGAAATCTACCATACTATCATTCGCTTCTTGGCGATAATATGTCCGGTATTTTTTGAGTTCATCAACTGATAAATCGTCCCAAGTCTTGCCCTTACTTGACTTGGCTTGCTCTTCGGCACTTTTGGCTCTGTATGTAAGTTCATCTATACGTTTCTGCATAGAGTCTTGCATCTTTTCCATCTGTAACCGAAGCTTTTCAGTATCACTCTCTTGAGGTTGTTCCTCAACAGGTTCTACTGTAAGTTCAGAGGCTTCTTCTTCAGAGGTAGACGATTCCTCTGGTTGGGTTTCCTCAGTCCCAACTTGCTCCTCAGCTACTTGTTCTTCAACAACTTCCTGAGTTTCGTCTGGTGTTTCTACTATTTCTGCTTTCTTCTTAGCCATTTTTCTCTCCTTTTCTTCACTTGTTTTAAGTCAGGTGTGCTGACTATAGTCCATGACTTTGACCCGTCAAGTAAGGTATATTAAAATCTTCCCTTTCCAGCATAAGGGTTATGAACTTTTTCTTTTTTTGCAGGTCTATCAGGTTGCGAATAACTAGCCCCTGACCATTTCACGCCTGTCATATTAACTTTTGTATCAAACTTTTTTGCTGGCCCAGCTTTAACAGCACCTATATTGGTTTCCATTTTATTAGGCTTACCTATAGGATTTAATACATCTTTTACCATATCACTTGCCATCTTTATCCTCCTTGTCATCAATTAACGCCAACATTCCTAAAACTATACATTCCATAAGCTTTGTGTTACGTCTTATGGGGTCATCCTTCATAGCCTGATTATAAATATCTATTATTTTCTCTTTATAAACACTAGCCATTATTTCCCCTTCTTTTTCTTTTTTCGCTTTTTTCGTTTAGCTTCGCTTAATGCGATTGCGATAGCTTGACGTTGTGGCCTACCACTTGAAACAAGTTCACTAATATTTTGAGATATAACTTTCTTACTTGTACCACGTTTTAATGGACTCATATGGTTCCCCCCAATCCAGTCATGGTTTCTTCGTGTGTTCTATACCTATCTCTTTCAAACCTTTCTATGTCTTCTTGTAACCGTTTCTTTTGTAACTGCAAATTGTCTAGCTCAACTGTGTTGTCTAACGACAATAAGAAGTTAATCATTACATTTAAAGCCCTTGCATACGCTTTTGCATCAGTTGTATCACCTTCTTTGATAGCTTCTGAAAGTGAGTCAACTCTTAGTTCGCCTAACTCTTTTAAGAATTCCGACCAAGCTGGATGTTTAGTTAAATCTAATAGTTGTTCTTTCTTTTCTATTAAAGATTCGTAAATATGTAGCTGTTCTCTAGACTCCCTGTCCACTTCTACCTCCTCTTAATAAGCTGCCAGACTGTACTAAACCTGTTGCAGCGTCCCCGATTTGTGGTTGTGCAGGTTTTCTACCTGCTATTACCTTCTTATCTTCTATAGCTTGTTGCTGTGCAGCTTGCTGTTGCTGCTGAATTTGTTGAAATTCTTCCCTGCTACGCAAGATTCTCTTGCTACCACGAGGATCAGACTTGATTAGATAGTTTTCCCATGCTGCGTATTGGTCTATAGCACCACTTGTGTCACCAAGAGCTAACTGAAGCTCAGAAAAAGCTTTTTGTACCTCTAAAGTTCTGCTTAAAACAGTAAAATCACCACTTGGAACGATAACAAAGTTGCCAAGTATGTCTTGTTTAGTTAAAACTATCGGCTGAGAACCAGTAATACGAACCTCAACTTGATCCGGGCCAAACTGAATCCATAATTCAAATACTTGGTCATAAAGTTTTGTTAAACTATCTTTAAAAAGTCTTGAATCAAACGAAAATACCTGTTTACCCATGGAAGTAAGTTCACTTATTTCAAACGCTGTACGTCTATCACTAGCTGTAGCAGCTATATCAGGTTGACCGATATAAGATTCTGCAAGTCCACGGACCTTAGTCATCTCTTGGTCAAACGAAACGTCTAAGTTTTGTATAGGTAGCTCTTGTAAATCTTCCATACGATGTACACCGATACCTTGTCCTGGGATAAATCGGATATTCTTCATGTTGACCGCACCGATACGATACTTAAACTGTAATGAGTTAGCAAGTGTCATACGATCTAGTTTAGCGTTCTCTTGAACTGTAAGAACAGTTTGATAATGGTCAAGGATTTCAGGTAGACCTCTTTGTGAATAGAACCTATCATCATTTAATTCATAGTCAAACACTACAAAAGGCCATTTATAATGGTCATATGGGAACTCAATAAACCTAAGCACTTCCATAGTCTGTGGATCCATAGTAATAACAACTTTTTCTTGTACTCCATCACCGTCTATATCATACCAAGTATAAACTTCCCAGATTTCTATGAGTTCCGTATCTTTTTGGAACTGACCTGCACCTTCACGATTCATCTTCAAGATTTGGATATTATCTAAAGTTGTAGTATTCGCTACGGTTTGGTTAGTTGCCCTTGTAGTTGGGTTCGTTACAGCATCTAAAACTTTTTCAACTGCTTTAGAATCGTACTTACCAACGTCTGCTGCTGTACGCAAATCGTTTTCTGTCATATGTATACGATGTGTAATTCTTACGCAGTTTTGTATATCGGTAGTAAATGACGGAACAATTAAATCTCTATCATCTACAGGTACTACACGAGGCCCGTTATATATAACAGTTTTATTTTTATATTTTAATAGAGTATCTTGGTTACGAAATTGTTCTACAAGTGAAGCCGCTTGTTCTAAATCTTCGTCTATTTCCGGGTTTAAACCCGTAAGACCAAAAACTAACCCTAACAAATCTTCATCTGTTACTAAAGGATCATCTAAAACTTGTTGCACTTCGGCAGGTAACGCATTTAAATCTATTATACTAGTAGTATTATGTGCATCATAATCCCAAACTACTTTTACATAACCTTTACCTTTTTCAAGCATACGATCAACTGCAAGTGATAATCCACGGAAGTAGTTTATACCGGGAGCTTGGTTCATCTTGAAACGTAGTAGCCAATCCATAAGAAGTTCACCGGCTTGTGCACGTTCTAACGGCGTTGCACCTAAAGCTTGAAACTGTACTACAGGGTCACCTTCAAAAGCTAAGTTAACATAATTAGGTTTCATTCGGCGTATCTTTTCGTCTGTCAAGAAAATGTTGATGTTCGAAGAACCTGGCCAAGGAAAAGTTTTGTTAGAAGGTCTAATCCCGTACCGTTTCTTATACCATCTCTCAAGTTTCTCATCACGAGTTTCCCTGTCTCCCACATCTTTACTAATCTTACCCCTTAAATCTTTTATAAAATCCTCACGTTTTTGGTTAAGGTTTAGTTTGTTTACTTTCTTTAAACTAACTGGACTTTGTTTAACTTCTTTTTCTTTAGCCATATTTAAACTCCATAACTTGTTAGTGCTTCACCTTGTCGGTACTTATCCCAACTAGTCGGCACATGAGGTTCATAGACTTCTTCTTGATTATCTACATAAGGATTATCCATTACGAAGTATCTAAGACAATCCATGAAATCTTTATATTTTTCCTGAGGTTTCTCTTTTAACGCTGATTCCATACGCTTGTTATCTGCATACGCATAATGCAAGAAAGCGTATATATGGTTCAAACATTTTTTGGAACAAAATAGTTTTGGTTTGTTAGTATGTGAAATCTCAGAATCTCTGTCATACCATAACATCTCTTTAATTCTTTGGTGGCCTGTAAGTATAGAAGCATTCTCATCTGTGTAACTATTCATGAAATGTATACCATAATCATCAAACTCGTCCCGGATAGTATCTCCGGTTTGTACAGATTTACGATTACCATAACGAGCATCTATGATTCTTACCTCAGACTTACGTCCTAAAGCTTTTTCTTTCTCATTTATAATATCTACATAATCTTTTATTGTTAAATCGCAAGACTTCATTGAATGGTACGGATCGTTTGGCCATTCATCAACTATATATGCGTCACCCGTAGAATCTATTACATACCAACCTAATGCAAACGGTTTTCTATCATGAGGGTCGCATACGAGGTATAAAGTCGAATCAGAGATCGGGAGGTGTTCGGGAGTTACACAATGCACATCAGGGTCAAACAGGGAGAAGATTCGCCCCGATAAATGTATTGGTTCGCCAGATATTCTTGCCGCTTTTTCCTCAGGAGGATATTCAGCAATAATCCGTTCTATATCATCGTGATTCAATATACCCCGTATGCCGTGAGTCTTGCAATTGTCTTCAATTTCTGCTGTTACAAGAAAATAGTCACCAGCGTTAGAGAAAGGGTCGTTAATCTTGTCAAATAACCAGCCACCACTATATAGTGGAGTCATCGTAATAATTATGAGTCCACCTTTTCTAAGTCGTGAAACACAAGCTGAGAAGATACGTTGTGGAGGCGGCTCATCAAACCATATCCAATTTAATGTGGGACCTTCAAACTGTTCCGGGTCGGTATCATATGTCATAAGATCAAAACTTGAGCCGTTCATAAACTCAAACTTAGAATAAAAAGTTTTACCGCCCTTACGAGCCATATATGTATGTTTGGGTAACCATTCCTGGACAGCATGAAGAATGTTTGCTTCAATATTTTTATGTGTAGAAATTATACGACCTGTGTTAGGTCTAGGAAAATTATCGTAACGTGGTATGTTGAACCATTCGTTTTGTGGCCCCATAAGAAGATTCCCTATCATGTTAACAGCACATACAGTTTTGCCAACACCGTTACCGGTAGAGAATATATTTATAAAAGACGGAACTTTTAAATATTCTTCTTGCTTACCATTAGGAATAAAAAACGCCAAAGGGTTCGCTTTACGCCTTTGGTTCAACTCCAGTAGCAACTTTCTTAGATTTTCTTCCTTTTGACTTCTTGCCATATTTAGCTCGTTTATCAATTCCTTCTACTACAGTTGAAACTGTTTCAGTAGTTAAACCTCTTAGATAATCTAATGTGGTTTCTGGCTCTATCTTGCCGTAACCTAGTTCAGTTGCCATCCTGAAAAGAATTAATTCGTTATCAATATTTTGTAAAACATTTACCCAGCCATAAGATTGTTTTAACTGTTCCATATAACTTATAAGAAAATTGTCTATCCAGTTAGAATCTACATGACTGATAATAAAATCTAACAGTTCTTGTTTGTGGCTTAGTGCCGGGCCACTAGCATTCGTAAAATCTCTTTCAGATGGTTTTAACATATCTAATTTTTCTTCGTTAGGTTCACGAAACCTGTTATCTAAATCAGCACCATTCTTTAGACAACTTTCGCAATAACCCATACCATCTCGACCCCCGTGTAACTCGTTGCGTTGCCTACACGCTTTACAAATTCCTAAGTTCATCGTTTTCTCCCTCTTTTTTAGCGATTTGAATTTCCCGTGCCATCCCGTCTATCTTTTTCAACAAATCTTTATTTGATAATTCTGCAAATTCTGTTTTAATAAAGTTCATATTTAATTTATTGTTTTGGATAAATACCTGGCCTAATTCATAATCGTTTTTCCAACGCTCTGGACACCGGTTTTTCAAATAAAATAAAAGGCTAACTTCTTTGCCGTTTAAAATGTTTTCAAAAAGTTGATCTTCAGCACGTTCAACGTGTTCCATATCACGAAGCCGTTGCCGTGAATTAGCCTCATCCCGAGCCACTTTCAGGGCAGCTTTGAATTTCGGCTGTTTACGCCATCTGTAAAATTTATTGACATTGATCCCAATAAGTTCGCAGTTTTGCCGGTTTCGGTTCGGCATATCAGGATAATTTAATAAGAATTGGTGTTGCTCGTCTTTAAGATCGAACTCGGCTACCCGTGCCTCATATTCGTCTGCAACTACTATCTTTTGCTCCACGCTTCCCCTTTTGTTTAAAAAATAGTTTGGTAGGATTGATTGCATTACCTACAACTGGTCTGCCTTTGCACCATGATAAAAGACATCTAACCAGTACCTATACCAACAGACCGTATTTGTTAGTCTATCTTTTTTCGCCATCTTCTCTAATGTTTCCATTAGTCCTAATCCAACCTACAGCGTTGCCCTCGGTCTTTCGGCTACCTGACGGTACAGTACATTAACCCAAAGGTCGGCTTATTCTGCCACAAACCATTCTTTAAATGAACAAAAAAACAATGTCATATACTACATATTGTATACATTACAAAGTATACACTACATATAGTATATTGTCAACTTTTGTAAACATTTTTTTATGGATATTGTAAAGCTAACTGTTGTGTCACTTAATGTATTTTATACCCTGGAGCTTAGGTGGAAGTATAGATGTAGTTGTATCCCCCCGCCCCTTGCACGAAGCACTTCTACAAGCAAATCTTGAGCAATTTACAACAAAACAAAGCAAACAAAGCGCCGATAATATATATTATGTTAACTACGGGGAAGAAATCTAAAAAAATAAAGCTTTTGGGTGTATATCTGGCTATTTATACGCATACATAGGGCAAAGTGGAGCGCTTTCTTTTATTTATGAGCATATACTCAAAAATGCATAGACTATCCCCAACCTAACCTAAAGCTTCCATATATAGGAAATAATACTAAACATATATAATGGCTAGACTTTGATGATATATCAAAAAGACTTTGCGGTTTTTAAAAGGCAAAAAAAGTTAAAATAAATACTTGACAATGTGTGAGTGTGTGATATACTAGAGTTAACAAAGGGAGATAAGATGTTAAACAAAAACCAAGATAAAACAAGCAACACTAACAAAGGAGGTAGAAAGATGATTAGAACATCAAACAAAGAGGCAAAAAGCTGCGTTAACGCACGCCAATAGTTCAAAGCAAGCAATACCTTTGGAACTTGGGAAGGGAATAAATATGTTGTTTATTCCTATGGTAAACATTTTCCAATGTATGCTAGCATTAATGGTATATGGTATGAAAATAGTGATAAGTATTCTGTATCAACAAGCAGACATCAAAGCCAGCTAAGACCAAGCAATGTTAGTAAAGAAGTTAATACCGAAGAACTAATTAGTATGATAAATGAAGAAGTAAAAGAATCAGACTAATTATGACTATGTAATAGTGTTGGAAGTATCCAAAAGCGGTAAAAGTGCTAAATGTAGAATGACAAGTTATATCAATCGTGGGGCAAGTTGCCAAACATGGAAGCAAGAACCAACTAATGAACCTTATGGCGATATATTCACTTTAAGGATTAAAACGGACTACAATGGCGATTTAATACTTCGTGGCTCATATCCATATTGCAATGATGGGAGTATGAAAAATAAGAGGCTGGGAAGTTTTGACCCTCATGCCAAAGGTAGTGTTTATTATGAAACTATGTCACAATTTGGCCATTAATACCGAAACGCCCTGTAAAAGGGGCGTCTTGAGTCGTTTGTTACGGCTTAACTGATGAGGTAAACAATTACATAAGCAAGGGAGGTGAGAAACATGAAAGTATGGATTAAAAGAGATCTTAATAAGGGTTATATTCCAAGCGATAAAGTAAGTTTCAGAGGTCAACGCTTTGAAGCTACAAGCTTATCTAATTGGAATGTAAGTAAAAATGATCCACTAGAAAAGATCCAAAAAGCTATAAAAACTGATACAACAGACACAATAGTATATTTGAATGTCAATTTTGACGGCGTACAAGCTTTTATGAAAAGGTAGGTGAAACCATGAAGCAAGCAGAAAAAACAAAGGTTTATGGACAATGTGAGCATTGCGGAAAGTATTACATACTCCAAGATGTTGAGCATGACAAGGTTAAATGTCCCACTTGTAACAATGAAACAAATAATTGGAATACAGAAGGCTTTAAGATGTAATCAACTGTAAGTACTTGCTCATTGACATGGTAAGATATGTATAGCTATAAGTATATTTATATGGCTAAGTGTATAAAAACATAACAAGAGAAAAGGAAACACTTCGTCACACACAGGAAAAGTAAATCAATTTTTGGTTTTCATATGCCATTTTCCTGAAAATCATTTGCTAAGTTCGTGTGCGAGGCTCTTTCCAAAAAAACTTTAAGGAGGTTTCTCATGATAAAGTTACAATGTCCAAAATGTGGTTCTAGTCAGGTGCAAACGACAGCGGTGGATCGTTGGTGTCGGCGGTGTGGGTTTAGGGGGTCTAACAAATTTCAGTTTGAAAAAAAGCCGGATATTTTGTTTAAAAAACCGCTTGCAAGTGCCGATAACGACTAAGTTAAAGAGTTTTTTAAAAAAATGTTAAGAAAATATTTGACTTTTTGTAAACTATTAGGTATATTTGACTTAAGCGGGAGGTATTTCATGAAATTTCTAGTTGCAATTCTTATTTTTCTAACTATTTCTTCATGTGTATATGGTTTAGAAATCGATATGAAAGCTATTGCACAAATCGAATCTTCCAACGGAAAATATAAATATAATAAGCATAGTGGTGCCACCGGAAAGTGGCAGATAACTGAAGTGTGTTTGGCTGATTATCGCCAATTTCACAAAAAATCTATGTTAAACATGAAAAGTATGTATAATGATAAGGATTGTTATAAGGTTGCTTATTGGTATTTCCATGTCAGAATTCCACAACTGTTAAAACATTATGGTTTAGATCCAGAAAACTTGGATTTAGTGCTTTCAGCTTATAATGCCGGTATAAAATACTGTTTTCCACAATATAAATATAGAATTCCGAAAGAAACACAAAACTATATACAAAAGTATAAACGATTAGCTAAATAAGGGGGGATTTATGCTAAATTATCCAGTTTGTCCATTTTGTGATAAAGAAATGTTGGAAAAAGAGTCAAAATTTATGAATGAGCAAGGGGAACATGAAAATAAGTGGTGGGAATGTAATAATTGTGGAGCAGCGTTTGATTCTTGGGGAAATGAAGTAGAATAACGAAGGGAGATGATATGAGCCAACCGATGTGTGAATGTCCAAGTTTTAATGTGTGTTCTGCACCTAAATGTCCTTTAGATCCTAATATAGATTTGAGGTCAAGAAGATTGCCTGATGAAGATAAATGTAAGGCTCAAAAACCTACTCGGTTAAAGATTGGTAAAAAATATCTACAACTCTTGCCATATAAAGGACTTACAAAAAAAGAGTGGGCTGGAATAAAAAGTTGGCATACCCTGACAGACGTTCAACGTAAGAAAATTGTGGAACAGGGGGCAAATCGCTTAAAATCAATTAATTTGACTAAAAATAAGAGGGTTTAAAACCTCTTTTTGCCAGATTCAAATAAGGGGGAGTTATGAAAGATACTTACTGTTTTGAGATAGCTTGTCAGTTAAAAGAGTCACAGAATTTTGAGATTAAGAAAATGCACTACTTAGCTGATTCGTTAAAGTTTATACTAGAGGATCAAATAGATAAACGTCAATACGATGTTACTATTAAACCAAGAGAAACTAATGTTGTTCCGAAGGCGGCGAAATTGTTCTGTATAGTTAAAGATACCAAGACTTGTATGAAACATTATTTGTATCGTGATAAAGATTATCGGATATATTGTGATTGTAACGATTTTATTGAAGAGGGCGTTTGTGACCATATAAACCATTTAGAAGATAGTGGGATAGATGTACCGGAGGTGATTATATGAACGCTACCAAAATATTTGTAGATGATTTAGGTCATTATGTAGAACTGTTTCAACAAGAAACTAAATGGGTTCCAGCGAATGCAACACTATTTCAGTTTATGGATTGGGTTATTGGTAAGAATATAAAAGAGAATCCTAACTATGATTTTAATAAGAGGAGGAAATATTTATGAAGATTTTTCTGGGAGTATTTTTTATATGTTTTGCGACATTACTTATTATAACGAGCTTCGTTGATTAGAATGCCGATTATCATTACATTTTTATTCTTTGGAATAATTTGTATCTGGTTGATTATTTTAACGATTGGGGAGTAACTATGAGGCGTAAGATATATCATTTATGTGACAGTTGTAGTTCTAACGATTGGTGTCCGGTGGGAAGCAACTTAAGTAATATGTCATTGGTTCATCATTGTAAAGATTATATGCCATGTAGTAAAGGGAAACAGTTGAGAGCTTTTGGTAGAAATGGGAGGGAGTATGGCGAAGAAGAAAGAGAAGTATACCGATAAAGAAAAGATACAAGTGTTACGAGATACAGTTATATTCTTATTAAATGCGTTACAAAAATCAGACCTTATAGATGTTAAACAGCTTGAAGTTTTAAAATCAAAGCTTATGGATACTCATGTAATGAAATATGCTTTGAAGAACCAGGAAACTTATTTAAGCCAGCCTTTTCAAAGGGAGAAGGTTAAAACTAAGAAACCGATATTTTAGACAGGAGGATGTTATGAGTTTATTACCACAAGAGAAATCTAAGAAAGTCTTAGGTTTAGAAAAGCAAACTACGTTAATCTATGGGAGAGCTAAGATAGGGAAGTCAACGCTGTGTAGCCAATTTCCTAAACCTATATTCTTAGCAACTGAAGCTGGGTTAAACCATCTGGAAGTATTTAAAACTAATTGTAATAGTTGGGAAACTTTCCTTGCAGCTTGTAAAGAGATAGCTGGCGGAAAGCATGACTTTCAGACGGTTATAATAGATACTATAGATAACTTGGTTGTTTACTGTTCAGCTGCGGTGTGTGCAGAGAATGGGATTAATCATCCTTCGGAACTCGCTCATGGAAAAGGTTGGCATTTAGTAACTTCCGAATTGAATAGAGTTATTATGAAACTTGCCAGTATGCCATATGGACTAGTCATGGTGTCACATTCAGTTAAAGAAGAAATAGAAACTAAGACAAGGAAGTATAACAGGTGGACTATTTCTATAAGCGGTAAGAATAAGAACATCTTTTTAAATATGTCGGATTTGATATTATTTGTAGATAGTGAGATTGCTCAAGATGGGGAGGAAAGGAGAGTGATAAAAACTAAGCCAAGTATGAATTGGGAAGCCGGTGATAGGACAGGATTGTTGCCTGAAGTGTTACCATTGGATTATAAAGAATTGATTAAGTATTTTAAAACTAAGGAGGAAAAATAATGGCTTTTGAATTTTTAAAAGATTATAAACCGGAAAAGATTACTGATGGATTTGAACCTTTTAAGGGGACTTACAACTGTGTAGTGAATTACTCAAGGGTGGAACCTTATGAAGGTGACAAAGAAGATTATAAGGGTCATGAGTTCTTAAGATATGAACTTGAAGTTGCAGATGGTCAGGCTAACGCTGGGCGTAGACTTTTCAGTCCGTTTCTTGATTTATCAAGTGAAGAAGGACAAAAGAAAGTTGCAGATATATTCTTTACATTGTTTGCAGAAGATATTAAATCTGAAGAAGATTTTGCTAAATGTAACGATAAGTTTGCTGAAGCTACTTTACAAGTGAAAGCTTGGCACTACCAGCCAAAAGATAAAGAT
>Ga0180433_10002572_pt1 | contig 27790 bp, 21 predicted proteins | sample SS_ome_8_FD_132980 | JGI IMG/M metagenome (GOLD analysis project Ga0180433, IMG submission 132980) | Hypersaline lake sediment archaeal communities from the Salton Sea, California, USA - SS_1_D_1 metaG | ecosystem: Environmental > Aquatic > Non-marine Saline and Alkaline > Hypersaline >... | reverse complement strand
GAACGAAACAGCTCTGTCCGCTCTTGCCGACTCACTCAAGAGAGAAATTCGTGTCACATCCATTTCAGACCCTTCAGTTGCGATAAAGGGACTTGAAAATGCTGTCCGCTTCCAAAGAATAGTGAGACAAACATCTCCTGATCAGCTTACTGCCCCGATAGTAGAAAACGACATAGCTTATTGCGGCTTGATTACGGACACAGGGGACGAAACGCGATCTCTTCAGTATCTCGCTATACCGCTCGATTCACTTGACCTCACAATCCAACCGACCGACGAAGAAGTAGACGACATTTACGAGTCCGAGAGTGACTCCTACGCATACCTTCCCTTCCAGGAAGTCAAGGAAGAAGTGAAGGCAGCATACATAACTTCAGAGGCCAAACGGCTGGCCTCCGAAGAGCTGAGGCAAGCCATCGACCTGCTCCGCAATACTGATGGTCCGTCGATGAAAGAAGTCGCTGATCAGCTCAGTCTGGTATATGCAGCACCGGGTGCTTTTCCGCCCGAGGCGATCCTCGAGCAAAAACCATTGGTCTCAACTTCAAGATTCGTGGCTCAGGTTGGTGCCTTGGATGACAACGGAATATCAGGTGTTCTCGTGGGAGACACGTCTGGGTACGTCTTTCGCATCCTCCACAAGACACCTGATAGCATCAAGTTGGAATACATAGCCTCTCCGTTCGATTCTAAAACAACTGACATCGTCCCCTCAGAAGAGGATCTTGAGATCTACTATGAGAAGAAGCGTTCGACAGATTTCCTCTATCCTGTAGATGTCGCGAGAGAGAACATTCGAAAGGACCTTTTGGCCACGTTCGAAGGACAAGATACCTCTGAGACAATAAGGTCTCTTTTCCGTCAGGTTACAGCCAGCGTCTTTCGTTCCATGCCCAAAGAGCGCCCTCTTGAGATTCAGATGAAAAGGAACTTGTCACTTCACGACGAGACGATCAGTATAGAGCCAAAGGTGCAATTGCCGTTTATGCTTCGCGGCAAAGCTGTGAGCGATGCTGTCGTTGCGTTGAATCCCGGCGATACGTCTCAGCCGATAGTAGCCGACGAAGTCATGCCCCAGGTCATACTTGTTCATAAACCCAAAGACCAATCAACTGCCAACGAAGACAAGGAAGTGCGTATCCAATACGTCACCATCCGGCCCGTCGAAATGCTTGGAACAGATCCCGATATCTCTAATGATGAGATCAATGAATATTACGAAGGGCACAAGGAGGACTTCTCCTCCGGTCCGAGCATAAAGGGCGAGATTCTTTTCCTCTCTGCCGCCCATTTTGCGCCACTTGTCCGAGTCACCGAGGAAGAGCTTCGTCTGCACTATGAGGCCAACGAAAGCCGATATCCGCAGGGCTTTGACAACGCCAAAGACTCCATCCGGGCTCTGCTGTCTGACAAGCGGGCAGAACTTCTCGCAGTAGAAGCCCTTCAGAGAACGCGGGCCAGAGCGGTTGTAGATGGAAAGGGTCTAAAGAGTTTCGAACTTCCTAGTGTCTTTGAGTTCGCTGAGACTGAGTTCTTTGATGAAGAAACACTCTCATTCCCCGTAATCGGATTTTCCCCTGATCTGTCGCAGACAACTTTCGCACTCAAAGATGGTGACATCACGGAAGTGCTCACAACATCTTCGCCCGGAGCAGCCTCAAAACCCGGGGCTGTCATATTCCTCCGAACCGCTTCCCGCACATCTTATCTGCAGCCTCTTGAGAAGGCTGAGGACGAGATCAGAGAGAAACTTGCCATCCTCAAGGGCCTTGAGGCAGCCGAGACAAAGGCAGAGGAAATCAGAAAGTCTGCAACAGATAGCGACGACCCCGAATCATTTGCAGCTGCGGTAGAAGACTCCTCTATCAGTATCACACAAGCCGTGACTCCCGACTTCAACACGACGTCCCACTTTCGTCGTCCAATGCTAAATCCATACATGCAATACCAGATGAGATACATATCGGCGGTCGTCAGGCCCCTTGGAAGTCGCCAATTTGAATTCGCAACCCGAGCATTCTCCCTTAAGCCCGGACAAATAGCAGGACCCGTTGTAGAGTCTGGCGACATGGAAAACTGCTATATTCTGCGCCTGCGCGGAGTGGAAACACCAACAGAAGAGGACTTTGAGGATCAGAAGGATTCTGTCCGCAGACAAGTCCAACAGATGGTCAAGGCTGAAAGCTCAGCATACGCTGCAGAAGATCTCAGGATGAGAGCGCAATCAAAGGAATAGCACGTAATTCAACCTATCGAATTGCAGCCTTCGGGTGGGAAACTGCCTTCCCGACTGGAGTGTTTTGCTCTGTTAGCTCTGTTTGCTCTATCGCGTTAAACGACATTTCGTCATGTCGGCTACTTCCGATACAGAAGCTGAGTTCCGTCTTCGGGGCAGAACTGTGACTCTTCCTGGTATTGAGTTCCGCATGTGGGACAGTACTTCACTTTGCCAACTTCATGGCCAATTAGGCCACCCGCAACAGCCCCACCAACAGCACCTATCACAGCACCTTCACCGGCGTGACCACTCTGATGACCAATTACCGCTCCGGCCCCGCCGCCGAGCAATGTGCCTGCTCCAATGCCCTTTTGCGTGGCAGTGCACCCCGACACGAGCAACAAGGCAATTAGCGCCACAACGAATGATATGTGAGAAACTTGAATGCGCATTAGACAATCTCCTACTTATGGCCGAATTTGCGGCAACACCTGATCAAACCTCACACCTTAACACTAGCCTCTCCTCCACTATTCAAGTATAACCGTGAACTTCGGCATCATCAATGACCGCCACTTAGTATAGACACAGACAGTACCAATTCTATTCAAGAAATGTTCCTGAAATTCTATTCCGCCTGAACAACCTTCACGACGGGCAGGTTTTTTGCAATATGCTTCTTCAAAACTGACACAATCGGCATTTCCGATTCAGCATGCCCCGTAACCAACACAGCCGTTCCTCTCGAACTCACAGCCTCGGCGACGTGATAGCTCGTCTCGCCCGTCACATACACATCACAATCCTGGTCACGCGCAAGCTCGGCAAAATCCCCTCCCGAACCGCCACATACTCCCACAGTACGAACGCTCTCTGCCGAACCAGAGTACACTCTTAACGCTGATGTCCCCAGTTTCAGCTTCACCAACTCGACAAATGACTCAATCGACACCTCACGTGGTAATCGTCCGATCCGACCGTAACCCACATCGGCTCGCCAACTCTCAATCGGATAGACATCAAATGCCGGCTCCTCATATGGGTGAGCTGCCACCAACGCCCTCACCACTGCCTCCAGATACCTGAGGGGAACTACCGTCTCTACTCTTGCCTCACTCACTTCCTCATATTGACCGACACGACCAATGGTCGGACTTGCCCCAGCTTCCGGAATAAAAGTGCCCGTCCCGTCTATCCCAAACGTGCAGCCAGAGTAACGGCCAATACGACCGGCACCTGCCTCACACACCGCTTGTTGAACACTCGAAAGAGCTTCCTTAGGCACAAATACGACCAGTTTTCGCATATCCCGCCTTGGCTGAAGCTTCAACGGTCTCGTATCCTCCAAACCTAGCAACGACGCGAGAGCATCGTTCACACCGTTTGGGACAACGTCCAGATTCGTATGTGCCACGAACAACCCAATACCCGAACGAACAAGATCGTTGACCTCCGCTACTGGGTATGTGCTTGAAGCCATAGAATTCAAGCCGCGATAAATCAGAGGGTGATGTGCCACAATCAATCGTGCACCAACCTCTTTCGCTTGAGAGACCGTTTGCTCATCCACAGTGAGGCAGACGAGAATCTTGTCGAGCCTGTCCTGCATTCTTCCGATCTGCAGACCGATCGGATCTCCTTCCTCCGCATACTCCGGGGGAGCCAACAAGTTCATGCAGTCAACAAGGTCAGAAGTACACACATCACGTGCTTCAGTCGTCACAATCACTTCCTTCTTCGATTGATGAGGGCTTCGTATGCCTTCATTAGCTGCCTCGTATTCCGGCCCGACCCGCGCTTGCCAAGAGCTATGCCGTCGATACTCCGAATCGGAATTATCCCCATCAGAGCATTTGTCATGAACGCCTCATCAGCCTTCTTCATGTCGTGTAGGCGAAACATCCTTTCGCCAACGGTCAAACCGCTCGCGGAAGCCAACTCCATCACTTTCGCCCTGGTAATCCCGGGAAGAATATTGGCCTTAAGGCTTGGTGTATTGAGACACCCATCGCTGACAAAAAAGAGATTGGTACACGAACCTTCGGCCACATACCCGCGTGTGTCCAGAAGAATTGACTCTCTCGCCCCGAGATCTGCTGCCTCCTTCCGTGCAATTAGGTTCACCCAATAGCTGAGTGTCTTGTGAGCAGCAAGAGGACACGTCGGATTACGCCGGACCGTTGACACGATCACGTCTGCCCCCAATCGATACAGTTTCTCAGGGTATCTCTGCAGACCTTTCACGAGAATACAGAATGTGACTGCTGTATTCTCGGGCGGTTGCGATATTCCCGCGGTCAGCATGATTCGGACATACGCATTGCAGAGTCCATTCCTATTCAGCAACTCCTCTATGGCGTCTCTGACTTTGTCTGTCGTGCATTCACTTGGAATGGATATGTCCAAGATCTCTGCGGATTTCTTCAGACGACATACATGCTCGTCCAGCAAGAAAGGCTTTCGATCGAATGCAGCTACAGTTTCGAATAACCCCTGGCCGAAAAGCCATCCCCGCTCCCACACGGAAATACAAGCCTCGTCACGCGAGACAATGGCACCATTCAAATAGAGGTAGTCAGCTATTTTCGACTCTCCAACTCAAGAACAATATGGTAATCGTCTGACAAGAAGACACATGAAGAATGCTATTGATACAATGCCTTATCCGACAAAATAGCGGATCGAAATCCGAGAAGGTACGATAGAAAAACACGGCTCCTGCGACCATCATAAGAAATCCCAGCCCGAGTATAATGGCTCCACCAGACCAAAGTCATACATCGGGAAGTTCAGCGCCAAGAACAGCAAAGAGCCGCTGTCCTTTGTCCAACGTTTCCTGATACTCGCTTTCGGGAACGGAATCAGCAACCACAGCTCCTCCCACTTGGAAGCAAGCTTGATTGCCTTCCATCAAGATGGTCCTAATTGCTATGTTAAGATCCACGCTGCCGTCAAATCCAATATAGCCCATTGAGCCCGTGTAGAGGCTACGCTGAGTCGGCTCAAGTTCGTCTATGATCTCCATTGATCGGATTTTCGGAGCACCAGTTATCGATCCTCCGGGGAATGTTGACTTCAGAAGATCGATAACATCGTAGCGCGGATGCAAGTCACCCTCAACCGTCGAAACCAAGTGGAACACTGACGGATATTCTTCCAGAACAAAAGGTTCCGTCACATTGACACTCCCATACTCGCAGACACGCCCCAGATCATTCCGCTCCAAGTCAACGATCATCGTCAGCTCAGCACGATCCTTTGCGCTCGACAGAAGCTCCTTTCTTGCCTTCTCATCAATCGCTGGGTCACCGATACGTCGACGCGTTCCCTTGATCGGCCGCGTCCACACGTGCTTGTCCTTGACAAGTAGAAATCTCTCCGGTGAGGCACCTATGGCAGCACGAGAACCGAAATCAAAGTAACACGCAAAGGGGGCGGGATTAATCGACCTGAGACTCTGATAGACGTCAGCCGGATGACGATTGCACTCCACGTTGAACCGCTGGGAAAGATTGACCTCAAATACGTCACCAGCATGTATGTACTCTATTACTCGCTCCACAGCGCGGAGATAGGCCTCACGCGAGAAGTTGCCTTTGGCTTTTCGACGGGAATTCTGCAAGGCCGTTTCACAGCTCTTTCTCTCGCATCCAATGCCATTCTTAAACTCAAACGCTTCGTCGAACATCCGGAGCATGTTATCCGAGCGCTGACGAACGTCGCTGGAGCTTTCCCCTGGCAACGGTGTTGCTATTGCGAACCACTGACGCTCAACATGGTCGTAGGCGAGCACGTTGTGATAGAATCCCAGGTGCAAATCCGAAAAGCCCAAGTCCGACTGAGCCGTCCGCGGAAGCGATTCGATGAGATGGCACAGATCATAGGACAAGCACCCCACGGCACCTCCGGTGAACGGAGCCGGACCGTCGGTGTGTTCAATCGAGTATTCTAGTAGCAATGATCGTAGCAGCTCAAAAGGATGGCCGAACGCTGTCACTTGCCCACCAGCGTCTGTGGCAGTAGCTAATGTTCCAATTCCTTCAACAACAAGAAAAGGGTCACAACCCAGAAACGAGTAGCGCCCCAACCGTTGCGGGTCCATGCCGCTATCGAGAAAGAAAGGGATTCTCCGTTTGCTAACCGTCGTGAAGACATCACACGGTTCCACCGGGCAGTCGATCTGCCGGCAAAGCTGCCTAATGTCCCTTGTCAGGGGCACCTGTTACTCCTTCAGCATTTACACGAGCGCGACTCGATGGATGTTTTGGAAATACACACGTTCATACTACACGTGAAGTGCATGATACATCGCGCCCCGGCAGAGTGTCAAACACAATGTTCCACCCGTCGAAACATTAATTTCGGGGTATTTCGGATTTATCAGTCTTTCCTTGAAGTCGACGATTGAAGGATTCGCGGTAATGCCAAAAGGATCAACAGTTATACAACTCTGCCTTGGGAGATTGTCATCTCCAGATAGGCACAAGAACTACTTATAATGAATGCCATTCATATTATGCATATTTCTTAGTAATGTTGATGTGGGAAGCCCCAATGACAGTCTAAACACGACAATCTCTAAGGGCCAAGACATGCATCCGTATAGGTCATACGCTCATCCATCTCCAAATTACGTGCGGTGTGTATCGTTGTTACACGTCTGGGCAACTGCCAACATTCCAACCAAATGCCTTGAGAAAGTCTTGTCACCCCGAGTGTTTTGTATCGACTAGTTCCACCCTCAAAATAATATTGGCTCAGGAAGCGATTTTCAGACTTTCATCACGTTTCACAGCCAGACTTTGCGCTTTTCGGTCGAGTGACGATCACTCTGCTACATTCTTTGTAGAAATGATCTCCTTAAACGTCAAAGACAGAATACCGACAATTGTTACGGATTTGAGAAGTGCTGAGGCACATCAAATCCAGAAGACGCACAGCGGCAACGTGCGCAAGTAATAGTACCTTCAGAGTCCTCAGGATGGACCTCTAATGATACGCCAGGCTGTTCGGCTCTGGGCCTGGCAACAGAAGTAGAGTCGTTGTCAGGAGGTCCCTTGCAGCAATCATTCAACGACACCCTCTCCGCTGATTCGCAAGACATGTCTGAGATCATCGTGATGTCAGGCCAGGATTCATACATCTTTCGATACAGTCTGGGCAATGAAGTAGCTCTAATCTCATGCCTCATGGACTATGCCGCCGACGAGCGCTATGATATTGGGTGGTCAGAGATACTCTCTGTGATAAGACGGCTCGGACTGTAAAATTCATTGTGCCCGCTGAAACTGAACGTTTGCCCCTATCACGTGAGTCAAGGAAGGCTACATGTCTCACTTCGTCGATAGATTTTTGCGTCACGCTGAGTTTGAACGAAACCTTTCTCAGCATACGCTCCTCGCATATCGCAAGGATTTGAAGCAGTTTCTCGACTTTCTGAAGACAGGCAGCGCTTTTGACCCCTCTTCCGTAACGCACCTCGACGTGCGTCGTTTTCTCGCTCACCTCCGTGCCGGCAGTGTTTCGCGCGCAACGATGAATCGAAAGCTCGCCGCCATACGCTCCTTCTACAAATTCCTCCTTCGCCAGGAACTGGCAGCGGCAAATCCTGCCGCCGGACTCGCGACACCAAAGAAGGAAAAGAGACTCCCTGTATTTCTCGATCAGGAAGAAATAAAGCGCCTACTTGCCTCACCAAAGGGAAACACATTTCAAGCCTCGCGCGATCGTGCCATAATGGAAACACTGTACAGTACGGGATGTCGCGTTGGCGAGCTTGTAGACGCCAATCTCGAAGATATCGACTTGATTGGCGAAATCCTGTCGGTTCGCGGTAAAGGCCGCAAGGAGCGTCTCTGCCCATTGGGACGTTTCGCCGTTCACGCCATACGGGATTACTTTCCGCTCAGAAATGCTCTGCGTATTCGCCCCCAGTTCGACAGACACGCCCTCTTTCTGAACAAGTCCGGCTCACGGCTTTCGACAAGAAGCGTTGGGCGGCTCTTGGAAAAGTACATTAAGACTGAGGGCCTCTCACAAAAGGTAAGTCCTCACACATTGCGACACAGTTTCGCAACACACATGTTAGACTCCGGAGCCGACCTGCGATCCGTGCAAGAACTACTCGGACACGCTCATCTGTCAACAACTCAGATCTACGCACACGTCACTACAGAGCGACTCAAGAAAGTCTACAACAAATCACACCCACGAGCATAGCATGCTACGGATGCATTTGATTCCCACACACCCCTTTCCTATCATGACAAAATGATAAGTGTAGGAATAGATCTCGGATCTGTGGCAACGAAGATCGTCCTTGCTGACCAGGGAAGAGTCCTGGCTAGACTTTCACAACCGTCAGGACCTCAGCCCAAGGCGACCGCGGAGCGCGTTCTTGACTTGGCATTGCGAGAGAAAGAGTTGTCCAGGAATGATGTCTCCTCGACCGTATCCACCGGCTACAGTCGTAGACAAGTCGACTTCTGCGATCGTGTTGTCACGGAAATCGCCGCCTGCGCAAAAGGAGCTGTCAATCTACCCGACACCGAGCGACCGGGACTAATCATCGATCTAGGCGGTCAGGATACCAAAGCAATTTTGCTCGACGACTCGGAACGTGTCGAGGATTTTGTAATGAACGACAAGTGCGCTGCGGGAACCGGGCGCTTCCTGGAATTAATAGCACATGCATTGCACCTGCAGTGGGAGAAGCTTCCTGAACTTGACAGACAAGCTACGTCTCCAGTCAAAATCAGTAACACGTGCACCGTCTTCGCAGAAAGTGAGGTTGTCTCACTCGTGGCACACGGCGAGAAAGTAGAGAACATCGTAGCGGGAATTCACAAGTCCATCGCAGAGCGCATAGCAAGCATGCTGGGACGAATGCCTTTGCGGAAGCCAATCCTCTTCTGCGGAGGAGGAGCGACAAACGAAGGTGTTCGACGCGCGCTGGAAGAACGCCTCCAAGTTGACGTCACGGTTCCGGAGCATCCTCAGTTTGTCAACGCCTTTGGTGCCGCCCTGATGGCCGCCAATACGTAATCGTGCTTGAAGTCTGGCCACATCTGAGCTACCATCCTTCAGTGACTCTTTAACTCATGCTATTGTTTCTTGTGTGGACATTCAACGTGCCCAAGAGCTTCGCAAGTATCAGTTCATCGGCAAAATGGGCCATCCTGGCTGTTGTTATCTTGGTTTCTGCTTGCGGAAATAATCCATACCCGGCAACCGAGTCGCACAAGAACTACTTGTACAACAAGTTCGACAGAGTACCAAAGACATTCGATCCTGCAACTTCCTACTCCGAAGATGAATACATATTCATCACCCAAATCTACGATCCTCCCCTCCAGTATCACTATCTAAGGCGACCCGGCGGAGGCTATGAACTCGTACCTCTATCTGCGACCGAGGTACCACAGGCGCATGGCGATCCTCCCGTCTACGACATCCACATTCGTCCCGGCATTCTCTATCAGCCTCATCCCTGTTTCTCAAAAGACGAGAAAGGAAATTACAGGTACCACAATCTATCCCCGCCCGATGTGGCCGGCTTCAGACAGCTCTCAGATTTCGATGTGAAAAGAGAGGACACGCGGGAGTTGACGGCGGACGATTACGCTCTTCAAATCCGGCGACTGGCAAACCCTGCGGCCAAGAAACAATGCCCAATCTTTCCAATTCTCGCGAAGTGCATTGATGGTATTGCCGAATACCAGAAGCTGCTGAAAGAGGATCTTCATGTTGAGCGTCAAAAACGCCGCGAAGCGGGCGGAGGCACATATAACCAGGAACTGGATGAGCGCAGGAATCCGATTGTCCTCGACCTGAAATCTCATCCCTTGCCTGGCGTAGAAGTCGTTGGAAGATATCATTTTCGTATTCGTCTGAAATCTGCCTATCCTCAGTTCAAATACTGGTTGACTATGCCATTCTTCTGCCCAATGCCGGAAGAGGCAATCCAGTTCTATAGTCAACCACTGCTGATCGAAAGGGATATCACGCTTGGCCGCTTTCCAGTCGGCACTGGAGCCTATCGGCTCGAAGAGTTCCTTCCAAACCGACACATAATCCTCAGAAGAAATGAGAATTTCTGGGGCGAGCCTTACCCTGCCCTTCCGCCGGAAGGCGAGCAAAACGACAACGACAGGCGCGACATTGCCGCAGGTCTTTATAGAGACGCCGGTAAGCCCATGCCCTTCATCGAGCGTGTCATATACAAGTATGAAGCGGAAGCAATTCCGCGTTGGCAGAAGTTTCTACAGGGCTACTACGATGTTTCTGGCGTCCTGAGTGATGCCTTTGACCAAGCCATTGCTTTCACCGATAGCGGCGTCGAAGAAACGGAATTGCTCACTTCAAAGGGTATTGACTTGTTAACAAGTACCGATGTATCCACGTTCTACGTCGGATTCAACATGCTTGATGATATAGTTGGCGCGCCGCCAAAATTCAGAGATCCTCGGAGGGAAGCCGAACGCCACTTGTGGCTGGAGAGAAACCGAAAGCTTCGATTAGCAATAAGCATCGCGATGGATTGGAAAGCCTTCATAGATGTATTCAGAAACGGCCGCGCCATTCCCGCACAGGGACCATTACCACCTGGCATTTTCGGCTATCGCAACAACAAGACGGGCGTCAATGAGCATGTTTTCCGTTGGGATAAGGAAAGACAGATCGCAGTCAGACGTAGTATCGAAGACGCGAAGGCTCTTATGAAGGAAGCCGGCTATCCCAACGGTGTGGATCCCGCCACAGGTCGACCTCTTATTATCTACTTCGACACTTCGTGGAATACGCCAGACTATGCCCAGTGGATAGCATGGATGCAAGGCCAACTCAAGCGAATAGGTGTGGACTTCAGGTCTAGAGCTACAAACTACAATCAGTTCCAAGAAAAGATGGATCAAGGCACAGCGCAAACATTCTTCTGGGGGTGGCACGCGGACTACCCCGATCCTGAGAACTTCCTCTTCCTTCTTCACACAGAACAAGGCAAGGTAAGATACCATGGCGAGAATGCTGGCAACTACAGCAATCCACAGTTCGACTCCATCTTCCAGACACTCCAGACAATGGAGAATACACCTGAACGCCTGAAGCTTGTTCATGACGCTGTGGCCGTACTCCAGGCTGACGCCCCTTGGGTATGGGGATTTCACCCGGTGGACTACGCACTTCGTCACCAGTGGTATTCAAACATCAAACCCCTGGTAATCGCCAGGAACACGCTCAAGTATCGTCGAATAGACCCTGCACTTCGCGCAGACCTGCGAGAAAAGTGGAACAAGCCTATTCTCATGCCGGTCATCGCTCTTCTTGCGGTGGCCGCTGGTGTTGTTGTCTGGGTCGCATTCTCTCTGCGTATGCGTCGCCATCGCGTTGCCTCGCGGCGTGAAATACAGGGGGGCACGACATGATCTCATATATCATCCGAAGAAGCTTATACTCGGTCCCCATCCTGATCGGGGTCAGTCTCATTACGTTCTTCCTTTTCTTCTTCGTAAATCCGCCTGACAATGCTGCCCGCAAAGCTCTTGGCGGCAAGCTCGTGACCCCTGAAGCAATCGAACAATGGAAGAAAGCTCGCGGCTATGATTTGCCAAGACTCATAAACAAGGAAGAGCGCGGCTTGCCAATGGTGACCCGCACAGTCTTCTGGCAGAAGTCGATGCGTCTATTCCTTTTTGATTTCGGAAAGTCCGATGTCGAACAGAGGAATATCGGCAACGACATCTACGAGCGCATGTGGGCAAGCCTCTCATTCACCGTGCCAACCTTCATCTTCGGTCTCTTTGTTACTGTTTCCGTCTCGTTGATGCAGGCGCTGGTGCGTGGGAGCCGTCTTGACATCGGAATTACTGTGCTCTGCGTGCTCGGAATGTCTGTCAGCATGCTCTTCTACATTATTGGGGGACAGTGGCTTTTCGCGAAGCTTCTTCGTATATGGCCCGTGTCCGGCTACGAGCCGGGGCTTGCTGCAGCATCGTTTGTCGCCATGCCTGTCCTGATCGGTATCATCGCGGGCATCGGAGGAGGAGCACGCTTCTATCGCACCGTGTTTCTCGAAGAAATGGGCAGAGACTATGTCCGCACAGCACGTGCCAAAGGTGTGGGTGAAATTCGCCTGATGTTCGGCCACGTCTTGAAGAACGCAATGATCCCGATTCTCACACAAGCTGTTGCAGCCATCCCGTTCCTTTTCACAGGAAGTCTGTTGGTCGAAGCATTCTTCGCTATACCCGGGTTGGGCGACTACACGCTTTCCGCAATCCAGGCTCCCGACTTCGCCATCGTGAGGGCGATGGTCTTTCTGGGGTCGCTTCTATACATCGTAGCACTGATGCTGACAGACATCAGCTACACACTCGTCGATCCTCGCGTCACACTGGAATCCCGAGGTTCTTCTTCGGTTTGGATTCCATTGCTCATCGCTGCGGTTCCTCTCATAGCAATCACTTTCATCTTCTTCTACATACAGGTTCCTCTGAAACCGGTCACGCTCATTGCCGACCTTGCCGTTAACCTTTGGGAACTGATGTGTGGAGCTCTCAGCACCGCCGTGGGCTTCCTCTCAAACGCCATACGATTTATCGGTCAACCCCTAAAGCGTGTTGGTCTCGTATTCATGTGGACAGATCTACTTATATGGGCAGTAACGGCCCTTGTCCTCGGGCTCGTCCTCTGGGGCAGAACGCAGGAACGCTGGCGCGCGGGATGGCGCCAGATCCGAGCCACGAAGATCAACTTCGTCTGGTTATCAATCATACTGGCATATGCCGTCGTCGCCTTGGCTGACTCGATCCACTGGAGATACGACAACGAGGTCATATCTCCACTTGACCTCGCGCTGAGTCCTCTCAACAAACCGGAAGAGACTTACTCCGCTCCACTTGCTTCACACCAGCTTACCAAAGTCACGGTCTTGGACAAAAATGGTAATCCTCAAAGAATCCAGCCGGCCTTGAAGCACCCGCACTCGCATCTTCTGGGGACGGACAAGGTCGGACGTGACGTTTTCATACGAGTGATCAAATCAATACGTACCGGCTTCATCATCGGCGGGACAAGTGTGCTCATAGCACTGCCATTCGCCATCGCCTTCGGCGTGATCGCTGGCTACTTCGGAAGGTCAGTCGATGACATCATCGTCTATTTCTACACAACACTGGGTTCCATTCCATCGATTCTCCTGATCGCCTCAATCATGCAAATCATCGGCGCTTGGGAGGCAACATGGCAAGCGACCGGTGAACCCCTTGAACCCATCGTTTCAGCCAACTTGCGCTTGCTATTCCTTGTGGTCGCCCTCGGTCTGCTTGGATGGGTGGGATTGTGCCGTCTTTTGCGTGGCGAAACGTTCAAGCTCGCAAGCATGGACTACGTGCGCGCGGCCAAGACTCTTGGCGTCCGCACGCCTACAATCCTGCTTAGGCACGTGGTGCCAAACCTTACACACATTGTGCTGATCACGCTTATTCTTGGTTTCAGTCGCGGTGTCCTCGCTGAAGCTGTGCTCAGCTACGTTGGAATCGGAGTGGATCCCAGCATGGCCTCGTGGGGAAACATGATTAATCTGGCACGCAACGAACTTTCACGCGATCCCATCGTGTGGTGGAATCTTGTGGCCTCGTTCATTTTTATGCTTGGCCTCGTACTGCCGGTAAACCTTTTCGGCGATGCTTTGCGCGACGCCATGGACCCGAGACTTCAGCTGAAATGAGAGCTTTCAGCATTCTGGAGCCGTATGGACAACGATACGAATAGCCCGGTACTATCAGTCAACAACCTCCGCACACATCTGCGCACACGGACAGGCCCGGCGCGAGCTGTTGACGGCGTCACCTTCGACATCAAGCAACGCGAGACCTTCGCCCTTGTTGGAGAATCCGGGTGTGGAAAGAGCATGACTGCCCTCAGCATCATGCGGCTAACTCCTGAAGCATCAGCTTTTCATCCGTCCGGTTCCATATTTCTCCGTGCTGTTGAGGACGGCAGTGGCGCTCCGATGGACCTGTTGGACTTGCCCGAAGGACGCATGCAGGAAATCAGAGGTTCCGTGACTTCCATGATCTTTCAGGAACCGATGACCGCACTCAACCCTGTTATGACCGTGGGACGACAGGTGCGGGAATCACTGCATTTACACGAGCATCTCGGCGGCAATGTTGCCCAAGAAAAGGCCATGGAACTACTTGACAGCGTAGGCATTCCTGATGCCAGACAGGTCTACACTGCATATCCCTATCAGCTCAGTGGGGGCATGCGCCAACGTGTAATGATAGCCGCAGCTCTTGCCTGTCGCCCCTCGCTTCTGATTGCAGATGAACCAACTACGGCTCTCGACGTCACCATTCAAGCTCAGATACTGGCACTAATCGATGAACTCCAAGCCGATACCGGTGCAGCCGTCCTTCTGATAACACACAACCTCGCCATCGTGCACGAGCACGCCGACAGGGTCGCTGTAATGTACGCAGGGCAAATTGCCGAAATAGGTACGCGAGATCAGATATTTGAGAATATTGAATTTCCCGAAGCTCACCACCCTTATACTTATGCGCTAATGCAATCGCTTCCAAATCGTACTCGTCGTGGCCAACCACTCAACGAGATCGTAGGCACGGTACCGCCGGCAACCGAGTATCCCGAGGGTTGCCGTTTTGCCCCACGCTGTCCTGAGTCCAAAGATATCTGCAGAGAGGAGTGTCCGCAGTTGCTGCCGTCACCAGTTGGTCATCTCACAGCCTGCCATTTACGCCGCACAAGGGAGGCCAAAGATGAGTGACAACTCGGCCGTCTTGACTGTCGCTGGCCTGAAGACTCACTTTCCTATCAAGAAAGGCATTCTCCGTCGGACTGTCGGTTGTGTGCAGGCAGTCGACGGCATCGACATTTCCATTCATGGCGGCAAGGTGCTCGCCCTTGTAGGGGAATCCGGCTGTGGAAAGACAACTGCTGGTCTCAGCATACTTCAATTGGAACGGCCAACTGCAGGTTCTGTCTTTTATGAAGGAACAGACCTGACGAAATTGAGCGAGCGACGTCTCAGACCGTACCGGCAGAAGCTGCAGATGATCTTTCAGGATCCTTTCGGTTCTATGAATCCTCGCATGCGAATTCAAGAAATAGTAGACGAAGGCATTCGCTCGTTCAAACGACTGAAACGTACTCAGCGCCGAGATACCGTCGCCCACCTCTTGGAACGCGTTGAACTGCCAGCCTCGTGGATGGACAGCTACCCACATCAACTCTCCGGAGGACAGCGTCAACGAGTAGCAATTGCACGAGCGCTCGCTGTGAAACCGGACTTTATCGTATGCGATGAGATCGTGAGCGCTCTCGACGTTTCTGTGCAGGCCACCATCTTGAACCTGCTCAGCAAGCTTCAAAGAGAGGATAACCTCACATATCTATTCATCACTCACGACCTTTCCGTTGTCGAATACCTTTCTGACGAGGTAGCCGTCATGTACCTCGGCAAGATCATGGAGCGTGCTCCGACCGAACAGCTCTTCGACACCCCACGGCATCCATACACCGTTGCCCTCCTGAAGTCAGTACCGAACGTGCACGGCGGCCCGCGAAAAGAAACTGTACCCCTCACAGGCGATGTGCCGTCACCGCGACATCCTCCCGGCGGCTGCCCATTCCACACGCGATGCCCCTTGACACGCACACTCGCACGCAACTCGCCCACAACAGATTCCGTCGAGATCAACAGCGCAGATGCTACGCACCGAGTCATGCGACTGTGCACCGAGAAGTACGAGCTTCACCCGTGTTCAGACGGTCACCTTTCTGCATGCCATTTCTGGCAGCAGGCCCAGGACAACTAACTCCTTCCCTTTCTCCCGGGTTACAAACCGTGATATACATTGCATAAAAGAAACAGGGGATAATTCCCCGAAGAGAATGATCCCCTGTCTAAGCTCTCAACATACTTCGTCAACCAGATCTGTCCTTAACCCACGACGTGTTTCCCTTTCACGAAGACGGAGTTGACCTCTGCCTTGTATTCACCTTCCGTCCCGTTGAGTTTAAGAATAACTACATCTGCCCGTTTGCCGACTTCAAGGCTTCCGACATAGTCCTCCAGCTTCTCACCCAGATGACGACTGACTGGTTCGAGAATTCCCATGACTTTTGCGGGATTGATTGAGCAGAGACGCGAAGCCATAAGCACCGCCTCATCCGTTTCAAGCGGCAGATGTTCGTCAACCCAAATGCCACGCATAGGACGAGTCAACCAGGAAACCCAATTACTGAAGGCAACACGCATGTTTAACACACTACCGAATAGCGTGTTGTCCTTTTCGACAACTTCGAGGTACTCGCCGTTGTCGCTCACACGTCCCTTGATACCGGCTGCCACGAATTCGCCAATGTCCTTGGCTCCCGCTGGGAAAAATCCGTCCGTGATCGCCACAACCCTGTTCACACCTTTCCTATGCAGGATGTCCATTACGTATGCGGGGTTAATATGATATCCGTCTGCAATGAGCTCAGCATAAACCTTGTTGGACGTCAGGACTGACTGCAAGACGCTGCCACCTCCGAACGGTTTGAAGGAACTTCCCGTTGGACCATTCGTGAAGTGAACAGCAATTCGCAAACCCTTCTTAATGGCTTGGTCATACATTTCCGCCGGACAAGAGCAATGCCCCGCTCCAACGAGTACTCCGAGTTCCGTCAGGTATTCGGTCAGTTCCAGTGCAGAATCGCCGTACTCGGGAACAACATTGACATACCGAATGTGGCCGCTCGCTGCTGAGTTCAAACGTTCAAACACCTCAGTGTTGGGTTCACTGAAGTACTCAGGATTCTGTGCTCCGGCAAACTCCGGGAACCGGACAAATGTTCCTTCTATGAATGCACCACAAAGGTCGGCTCCAGACTGAGCGTTGCGATCACCGTCAACATACTTCGCAAGCTCTGACAGCACTACCTCCAGTCTCTCCATTGGGGCTGCGATAGTGCTTAGCATAACGCGTGTCGTGCCATTGCCAGCCATGATACCCATCAATTCCTCAAGGCTGTCTTGGTACTGCGCTGTGTCTTCATCAAAACACTCTTTCTTGGTATCGTAACGACCCGAGGTCAGGTCAAATCCCCCACCGCCGTGACAGTGGATGTCTACAAACCCGGGCACCACATAGTGACCCGCTGCATCCACAACCTCAAAATGATCTGTCTCATCCAACCTTTTTCCAATGTAGCTGATGACGCCGTTTTCCAGAATAATATCACCGTCGACTATTCGCGTCGGCTTTACGATGCGCGCATTTCGAATCAAGTAACGATCACTACACGTGCTCACAGGTACAACTCCTCTCGTTAATGGAACTGCTTTATCGGCCAACACTTCCGTTCTTATAGACAACCAGTCTGATAAGATATCACAATGCATCATGTCCGTCAAAAGCGCCCTCTTCTTCTCAGTGTCTTCTTGCGAAATAGCCACACTATCGAATCTGACTCCAGAATCGGCTCAACTAGTATTTCGGGATACCTGCTGTCTGTCACTCAGCCTTAATAGCCGCGAATATCTTTGGCATATTGACACTCTGAGAGTCGAGCGCTATATTCAACTTGACGTGCGGCAATATCATCTCTGTTCTTCACATCATCATAGCGGGGAGGACGTACTATGCAGCAAGATCTATTTGCGGCCAGGTTGATCAACTTTGCATCTGAGGGAGAACTCACCGCATTCAATCTTGCTGCGGTGGCCGAGGCGCTTGATACAATCGCCGAACTCAATGACCAAAACGTTGGAGGCGAAACTGTTCAACAGCGACTCGGCGAGTACAAGAGTTGGGACCCCGACGTATTTAAGGTTGATAAGGACACCGAGGATGGGTATCGCCGGCGACTCGAAGCTAGAGGTAGCCCCGTCGTCCTCCTCTCGGAGGAGGCCGAGCGTGTCGAAATCAACGCCGACAAAGATGGCTCTCCGGAATATTGCGTAGCTGACCCGTTTGACGGAAGCTACCTCTTCAAACGTGGAATCCCCGATTTCTGGTACAGTTCTCTTTCATTCTTCGACAAAGACTTCAATCCGCTGTGCTGCGCTGTAGGTGACGGTGTTCATCACAATATCGCATTTGCAAATGAGAACGGCGCTTTCATTGCCAAGCTCGAAGGAGAACACCTGATCAATCGCGTTCAACTCAATGCCCAATACCGCGAACTTATGGGTCGCGAGGATGTTACAGACCTCTCAAAGGCAAGTATAGAATCATACGCAATGAAGCCCAAGAAATTTCTGATCCCGCTCGTAGAGAAATGGACGCCACTTATGGAACCATTTAAGTTCTACCTGCCTAACGGGGGGCCATACGGCTTCGTGGATGTAGCTGAGGGCAAAATCGATTGCTACTTTGCCGTCCGTCAGCCTTTCGTTGACATATTCTCCGGAATTTATGTCGGAGAACAAGCCGGCACAATCATCACTGATTTCGATGGTAATCCGGTTAAGTGTTCAGACAACATCCACGGTCTATATGACGTAGTCGCTACAACCAATCGCAACCTGCACGATCAAGTTCTAGATCTGATCACCAAATGCAAAACCGCATGAGCCGGGGAAAGGGTTAGTCATGTCTGACGCAATTATTCTCAAAGACCTCAAGCCCGAGGAAGTTCCAGAGAGACTTCGACCGTCCTTCTATTTCGATTTCGATCAGTACCCGTTTGATCACGCCACGCTTTTCGCCCAGAAATCCCTCATCGACGTCATCGCAGCGATCGACAACTACAGTGTTGAATGGCTAAGAACAACGATCGCATCGAAAGCATCTACAGACGGTCTCATCCGAAAAACCGAAGCCGACTACCCGGGTCGTGCTTACGGTAGTTTTGTGGTAATCATGGAAGAGGATGCCGTTTTCGAACCCGCATTTGTGACCGGTGTAACAGATGGCTCTGCCGAGCCCAATACACTTTACATCGCGAGCGGTACAACGATCACTGGTACGAATATCTTCCTGGACTGCGGCAACATCTATGTCGGCAACGACAACATTATCGAGCCAGGCGTGGGCATAAAGGCTCCGACTATCATCGGCAAGTCCAATGAAATCCGGCAAGGTGCCTATTTCCGCGGTGATTGTATTATTGGCGACGACTGCACGCTACGCGGGGAACTAAAGAACACAGTCCTGATGAACAAAGCCAATTTCCCGCATCCGTCGTATCTCGGAGACAGCCTGTGTGGGTTCGACACACATTTCGGAAATCAGGCGACATCAGCAAACCTCGGCATTCTCGCTATTCTTGCGCGAGATCCCATCATAATTGAATGTGACGGCAAGAAGTACGACCTCGGCCGACCCAAAGTGGGGATCATTATGGGCGACAAGACCCAGGTGGGATGCAATTCCGTCTCGGATCCCGGCACGTTTCTTGCGCCGTGGACTATTGTGTACCAGCTTACTCGATTGAACAAAGGGTTTTACGGACCAAATGAAATCCTCAAGAATAAGCCGATGGAACACGGCGTTATAGAGCGTTCCCCGTTGCGGCCGAAGTAGAGTCACCAGATACACAGATGACATCTTCCGTGCCGATTTGCTGATTGCCGACGGGGCAAGCCGTTTCTGCCAAGGCTCCTCTCTTCCTCCGATTGGCCTTAACGTGACGAAGGACGAGCACCATGCATATACAACCTGAGCCAAAACCGAAAGGTTGTCGCACCGTTGCCGAATGGATCGCTCTGTTCAGCGCTTACACGAAGAACACACTGCATGGCAAGTTTGTCGACATATATGGAAGTGATACTTCTATCTTGGCCAAACGCATTCCAGTATGGCGCACAGCGCTCCAACACGCGGCTCAAGTCTTTGGCAGTGACTCAGACGTCTTCATCGTGCGCTCAGCAGGTCGCATTAATCTCATGGGCATGCACATAGACCACCGCGGCGGCTCTGTCAACACGATTTCGACGGGTGATGTGATTTTCATTGTCAAACCCCGTCTTGACAACAATGTTCTGCTTCATAACACCAGCTCCAAATTTCCCTTTCGCCGATTCTCTATTCGAGATGAGCTGCCGAATAGAAGAATCCACGACTGGGACCAGTGGACCCAGGATGAATTTGCAGAACGCCTTAAAGCTGGAACTTCCGCTGATTGGTCCAACTACGTTCGTTCTGCCGTTCTGTATCTCCAGTCAATTCTTACTAATGGCAAAGGCAACTTCGATCCTCCCATTCGCGGAATGGAGATTTTGGTACACGGAGCACTCCCTATTGCTGCGGGACTAAGTTCCTCATCTTCCCTTGTTGTCGGAACAGCCGACGCCATTCTCAATGTCAACGGAATCGAACTTACCCAGGATGAGTTCATAGATCTCTGTGGGACAGGTGAATGGTATGTTGGCACCCGAGGAGGAGGAGGTGATCACGCAGCGATAAAATATGATGCTTGCGGACAAATAGCCCACATTGGCTCCTATCCGCTCACGATAGATCTGAAGCCTTTCCCTGAGTCCCACACTATCGTCCTGTGCAACAGCTTGAGGACAGCCAACAAGAGTGCGGGCGCCCGTGATTTCTTCAACGAATTGGTCGGGTGCTATGAACTGGGCATGTTGCTCTTGAGAAAGCACTGGCCCGAGCGTGCGCCACAGATGAATCGACTGCGCGATCTGCAGCCAGACCTGTTGGGAGTTGATGATCGAACCGTTCTTGAAATGATACGGTCACTTCCTGACCCTATCAGCCGTGAAGACATTGTGGCAGCACTCCCGGAGGAACGAAAGCTTGTCGAGAAGATCATAGGCACTCATGCCGAACCGCCCGGCGGCTACAATATCCGAAGAGTATGCCTCTACGGTGTCGCCGAATGCGTGCGCAGCGAAATGGCAGCACAGCGACTCGAAAACCGCGACATTGAGGGATTCGGTGAACTTATCAATATTTCCCATGAGGGAGATCGTGTAACATGCCTCCAGAACGGTCAACGTCAACCGGTGGACAACTACCTTTCCGACAAAGAGTATGATCATCTTATCGCTGACCTTCGAAACGGCGATGCCAATACCGCGGAGAAAGCATTGCTCTATCGTCAGCCGGGCGGTTACAATGCCAGTTGTGAAGAGCTAGATGAAATGGTAGACATCGCGAGAAAGGTTGAAGGAGTTGTTGGAGCAGGCCTGGTCGGGGCCGGTCGCGGCGGTTGCATCATTGTGATCGTAGAGAAGTCGAGGGCCTCCGACGTAATCGCTATTGTGGAGAAGGATTACTACCAACCTCGTGGTCTTTCTCCGTCCGCCGACATCTGTCAACCGACTGGTGGCTCAGGAGTGCTGGACCTAGATTAAAGTGTGATGATTTCCGGTGTGAATTTAGACATGATCAACATTGGCCTTGCAGGATACGATAATGATTCAGAGCAAATCCAATGAGAAAGATAAATGGCGCGGTAACGGAACGATTCTTATCGTCGACGATGAGCAGTTTGTTATTGGAACGGCAAGGCGAATGCTACAAAGAGTAGGCTTTGACGTGTTGACTGCCACTGACGGTGTCTCAGCTCTTGCTGTGTTCCGTGAACATTTGGATGAAATCGTCTGCGTAGTTCTGGACCTTGCAATGCCTCACATGGACGGCCAGCAAGCTTTCCATGAAATGCGCCAGCTCAAGAACAACATACGGATAATAGTATCTAGCGGCTTCAGCGAAAGGGAGATTTCGGAACGCTTCGCTGGCAAGTCGCTTGACGGCTTCTTGCAGAAGCCTTACTTGGCGCGTACCTTAGAAGAGAAGCTAAAAGAAGTGTTGGGATAGGTTCGGGGACGTGACTCACCTGACGTATGGCGGCGCCACTGGGCGGCACGTTCAATGCCTTGAAATCACAATGATCGGCACAGTCCTTCCGATCATGCCATAAGCATATTCGCGAACACACCTTTCCCTGCTCGTACGGACAATGGGCTTTTTCCGCAGCCACCAACAGCACGTCATCCAAGCTTGCATTTCGCTTCACGCTTTCTTAACATAGTCGGCCCTAAACGACAACCTGAACTCCACGAACGTTGAAAAGGAATGAAAAGGCGTGAACACCAAATCGCTCGGAATATTCTTTCTGCCTCTTGCTCTTGTCTCGTTTCTTTGCTCATGCGCCCACGAGGTCATATCCCCTGTAGACAAATCAGAGACAGTTCTCGAGGCTTTTGCATCACACATCCCTAATACCAAGAAACAGCTTCCTCATATTGTTGACGCGGCTGAAACCGTAGCTGACAGAATTGTTGATCACCCAGACCTTTTGATAAAGGCTCCATATTTCACCCAACGTGGCTTCAATGAGGAAATCCGCATGCGGTCCGGAGGTCTGGCAAGAATTGTCCAAATTGGTAGATTCCAAGGTCCCCAACCACGCACAGAGCACGACGTTGTCCTCTATAGTATGCGCTCCTGGCAAATGACCGACCAAAAGGCCTTAAGAAGGCGGATAGATGAAATCAAGTCACTCAAGCAAGACGGTAGTATGATCATTCTCTTTGCTTCCAAAGCAGGGATGCCCAAGAATGTTGAAGTTGATTTCCTCATTGATAACGGCGCCACTTCGGGAAGTGAAGAGTCTGCGCCAGTAAATGCAATTGTCAACGTTCTCAACGTATGGCTATGGAACTGCGAATTTGCTGCGGCGATGACGCGGAGAAACCAATGCCCGAACATACTCAAGAGCGCGATAGAACCTGGAGGAATAGAGTTTGACGAATTGATTGGACAAATCGCATCAAATCACTGGACGCTTCATTGCAGGAAGAAGGTGAGTGCTGGACAACTTGCCAAAGTCTATCTGACCAACATAACTCGATTACTAGCCGAACTGCGCAGCGATAAGACTCAAGCTCAAGTCAACAGGGCGGCCGATATAATCAGTTCTCATATCAATAACGGAGGAAAGGTCGGCATCTCCTCATGCACACATGTGCTTCTTGGAGAGATTCGGGAGAAGAGCAGGACACCGTGGGTCCCCATTTCGTCCATCGGTCAGCCAAGGCAGTCTGTCCAAAATCTCTCAGGTGACGATCTCTTGGTGTGGTTCTCCTATGTGGGGATGAATCTACCTGGAGCAGAATACGACCGCTACATTCGCGAATCAGGTGCCGGACTCATCATCTGTTCGAAGAAAGACGAACGAAACCTGGAAAACAACGCGCCCGAAGCTCTCGCCCACATTGATCAGACATGGGAATACGGGGATGCTGTTGTACCAATACCATGTCCTCCAGGCATCATGGCCCCTATCAGTGGCATAAACCAAGCCTTGCTCTACCGAATGCTTGATGAAGCAACTTTTGACAGGCTAGATCCCAAACCCTAATTCAGAACTCTTGGCCTTGTTCCACCGGCATGTAGAAAGTCTTACCCGCCCTCTCACTGGTGGCTACAGCGCCTTTGGCTTTGAGTATTTCGATGTACTTGACTATCTCATTGCGGTGCACGTTAAGACCCTCCGATATGTCTCCCAGCGTACACGGTCGACGACGTAGCATATCGATGATATCATTTTCCCCACACTCAGTGCTGAACATTCCTTCCGTAGATGCAGGCGGAGCAATCACTTCTGTTGGCACGTTGAACAACGAACAATACTCATTGAGCCGTTTCACGGCAACTGCTTGAGCTGTTGTTTCTGCAGGCGGCCGGACCACAGTATTTAGTTGCACACGCTCCGGTTCAATCCTCCTCGCAATCTCAGCTATCTTTCGGACATGTGATTCATCATCGTTGATCTCCTTCAACAACATCACTTCGAGCCACATCTCGCCTATGTACATCTTTCGGAAACCTATCACCCCCTCGACAACCTCTTGCAGCGAGACTCCGGTACATGGACGGTTGATGAGCTCAAATGTTTCCTGATCACCAGCATCTAGTGACGGGATAACGAGATCTGCAAAAGCACATGCCTTCCTCACGTCTTCACGCCACAGAAGAGAACCGTTAGTGAGTATAGCGACAGGAAGATCTGTCTCAGATTTGATCCAGGCGATGATCTCTCCAAGTCCGCTTTCAATAGTCGGTTCACCAGAACCCGCAAAAGTTATGTAATCAGGGGTTGCACAAATCTTGAGTTTGCGCAGTACTTCTTGAACTACTTCCTTCGGTGACACATAACTCGCACGTGCATCTACCTTTTTCGATGTTGGCCCCAATTGACAGTAGACACAGTCAAAGGTGCAGGTTTTGAATGGAATAATATCGACTCCGAGTGATCGACCAAGTCGCCTCGAGGGTACCGGACCAAAAGTGTAATTGAAATCTTCTGGTTTCTTCATGATAGGCATCACCTCTTGGACTCCCTATTGCGGCTGGAAGCATTGCTGTCTAAACCGTTAGATCACACTTCTGGAGGGTTGAGCAGGTCTTCCAGGTCTTCTGCCTTGTCGAAATCCTCGACACGCATCACAACCGTTCTCACACCATTCACCGAAACAATGGCATCGCGAATGCTGTCGGCAAGACTGAATGCAAGTGGGCAAATTGGAGAAGCCGGACGAAATACGAGTCTGACTTGACCGCTTGTGCCTTCAACCCGCAAATCTCTGATGACACCCATTGTCTCGACGTCCAGATTCGTATCTGGAGCGATCACCGTTGCCAACTTCTCATGAATCTTCTGAATCAATTCAGCATCACACATCATGTCCCCGCTTCCCGAACTGATACACGGTCCCCGTTGAGCAAGGAAAGACACGCCTCCCAAATACCCCCCGTAGAGCCTCTATTGCTCTGGTTCCCGTGCAATGTCCGACAATGATCTTCTCAATCTGGAACTTATTGAAAACATCAAGAGTCATTTGGATTCGATCATCTGAAGCATCACTGAGATGCAGTCCCCCTAAGACGGCATAGATTCTCTCAGCGCCCGTCAATTGACCAACATAATCCAAAGTATTCGCCACACCAGCGTGTGCACAACCCAACACCACCACTATTCCGTCAGGTATTTCAAGGAACAATGCTTGATCATCCATCAGTTCGTCACAATTTGCACCTGACCGATCAATAAAGAATGGTCCGCCAACGTCTTCAACTTCATTGGCACGTGGGATTTCACCTGTTACACATACGCCCGGCGCAATCTCAGTAGGCGTCGTTGTCCACGTTGCGCAGGACGACAGTCTGCTCATCAGTTCATCAGAACAGTTGCTGATACCTATTGAACGTGATTCCCGAGGACTCCGTTTTACAAACCTATCACAGAGCGCATCCGGATGTAAGTATACCTCTCCGTGCCACCCCGAGTTCAGAAGGATGTGCAATCCGCCAGTATGGTCATAGTGGCCGTGGCTCAGAGCCACCGCATTTGCGTCCTGAATCCGAATGCCCAACCTATCCGAATTAGCTGAAATCGCTGCTCCCTGTCCGGTATCCCACAAGACTCTCTTGTCGCCTGCTTCAACCCATACAGAAAGGCCATGTTCGGCGACCAAGTCGCTACGAGTCGTCGTGTTCTCCACCAGAACCGTGAGCTTCACGCCAGGCAGAATTACTTGCCCTTCACGAGGATTAGTGATCGCAGACATTTGATCCAGTCTCAAGTGTTCCGTTAAGGTAGGAATTGACAACCGCAACAGGATCATCGCTTGGTGCCCCTACCAACACATCGATTCCCGCCTCGGCAAAAAGGTTCTGCGCGCGCATTCCCATTCCGCCAGCTATTATCAAATTCGCACCTTGCTCTTGAAGCCATTTTGGCAGAAGGCCTGGCTGATGCTCGGGAGATGGAAGAACCTTGCTTCCGATGATCTCTTTCTTCTCCACGTCAACATCTATAAGGACGAACTCCTGACAATGTCCAAAATGCATAGAGAGGAGTTTTTCCGCTAGCGGGATTGCAACTCTCATTCTGTCATTCTCCTTTCCTCGTGACTCCGTGTTCCGATTCGGCGTCGGCAATTCGGTGCTCGAACCCACGATCCTCTCAATGGCCGCATCAAAACTGTTCGACGTTGCTGTTTCGCAATCTGATGATATGAATGCCTTTCCAGCATCACTGGCGGACACGACTGCTGGATCCAAAGGGATACGACCAAGGAATGGGACCTTCATTTCTTGAGCCGTCCTCTGTCCGCCTCCGCTGCCGTAAATCTCGCTGATCTCCCCACACTTCGGACACACAAAGCCACTCATGTTCTCAATAATACCGATGACTGAAAGCCCGAGCTTTTCGCAAAAGGTTAGCGATTTTCTGACATCCGCCAGGGAAAGCTCCTGTGGTGTTGTCACCACAACGGCGCGTGTGGAATTCTCCCTACAGTTACCATGGTCAGTCAGAAGCTGCACAATACTGAGAGGCTCATCGCCGGTGCCAGGAGGACAATCCACGATCAGATAGTCCAGTTCTCCCCAAGCCACATCCTTCACAAACTGCTTGATCACACTCATCTTTAACGGTCCGCGCCATATCACAGCGTCATCTTTGTTGTTGAGCAAGAAACCTACTGATATGACCTTCAGTTCGCCAAGCATCGCCGGATATATGTTGCCTTCCTTGACCGTAAGCTCCGTGTCTCCCATGTCAAGCAATAGAGGAACACTAGGTCCATGGAGATCGATGTCCAGAATCCCCACACGCTTTCCGGAAGAACACAGCGCTATAGCAAGGTTGGCTGCAATTGTACTCTTGCCAACACCGCCCTTTCCCGACAAAACAATGATCTTGTTCCTGATCAGGCTCATTCGTTCGCTGATTATCTCTTTGTCCGACACAACACCAGCGGCAGCATCAGTTCGCGAATCGTCTCGTATTGTACCGTTGTTCGTACTGCAACCAGTTGACTGCTTACTCACAAGTTTGCATCCTCCAGACTCAGCCCAGTTCATAACTGACGCGATCCCAAAGACGACGTATATCCTGCCCCACGCTTCCTCCTGTGTATTCCACAACGCTTGATTTCATTAATTGCGCTTTGGTCACTGCCGGATCATAACGCACTTTCCCAATCACCTTGCTGCCCACTCTGGAGGCATCCTCTGCTATCTTCTCCGTGAGAGCTTCGTTTATGTCGTGCTTGTTTATACACACCACTGTGGCGATATTGAAATGACGGGTAAGCTCGCACACACGCTCCAGGTCGTGCTTTCCTGATAGGGTGGGTTCCGTTATGACGAGCACGAGATCAGCACCTGTAATCGATGCGATGACCGGACATCCAATTCCCGGTGAACCATCGACCAAGATCATGTCGATCTCGTCTCGTTCAGCAATAAGCCGCGCCTGGTTGCGAACAAGTGTAACAAGCTTACCCGAATTCTCTTCACCAGGGAAAAGCCGGGCATGCACCATTGGGCCAAACCGTGTCTTTGAAACAAACCATTCACCGGACTGATTCTCGTCAAAATCAATTGCTGCAGACGGGCACACGAATTTGCATATGCCGCATCCTTCACAACTATATGGATCTATAGTGTAAGTGCGATCTCCATATGTATTATCAGAACCATTCAAGTGCACGGCACCAAAACGACACACTTCTTCGCATCGACCGCAGGCAGTGCAATTATCAGGAATAACGCTCGCACGCTTGCCCCCCGCAAATGGTCTTTT
>Ga0180433_10002571_pt1 | contig 27791 bp, 29 predicted proteins | sample SS_ome_8_FD_132980 | JGI IMG/M metagenome (GOLD analysis project Ga0180433, IMG submission 132980) | Hypersaline lake sediment archaeal communities from the Salton Sea, California, USA - SS_1_D_1 metaG | ecosystem: Environmental > Aquatic > Non-marine Saline and Alkaline > Hypersaline >... | reverse complement strand
TATTCGGATAAATATGGGTATGAGGGGAGAAGAAAAATAACCCGCCCCCCCCAAACAATCCCCCCATAAGGGACACTCGACTTTATCCAATCTGCTTAAGTCGAGAAGCCCATAGAACAAGAAATCTAAGCAGCTTTTGTGGCAGCCCTCTTGAACCAGGCCAGCCATTTGTCATAAACCATCAAGGGGTCTGGGTGGCCTATCTCCTTTCTCACTGATTCGGCTATGAGGTGATGCTTGGCGTTGGATTTCACCGTCCACTTGGATTCCAGCAAGTCCGGGGAATTGAGCTGCTCTGCCATCTTCACCATGGTCTCCTTTATCCTGGCCCTTAACTGGATGTTTTCCCAAACAGTATCCCAGTTCCCCGACCATTCCTTTACATAGGATGCGATGCGGTTGAGCACTTCGCTTTCGCCGTTAACCAGCGTATCAGTGGGCTTTAGCGCGTCCTCCTTGCTGGAGTATTCCATCAGGTTTATGAAACCACCCTCCTTTGAAGGGTTGTCGTCCCATTCCTTCCTGACTTCAGTTATCTCAGTCATGCGCCTGAACCGCTGCATCCCGTCTGCGCTGCGCAGCGACTTGCATATGGGTATGATGTCGGTTGCCTTGAACGATGTCGGCGGAACACCAAGGTCGTTGACGACCCTGTCGTAGACACCGTACGCGGATTCGCCGTGTATGGTCCCTGCCACCACGTTCGACAAGGCCCCGATACGCATTGCCTCGTAAAGGGCAGATGCCTCCTTGCTCCTGATCTCCCCGATTATGAGGGCAGAGTCGCCCAGCCTCAGCGCGGTGCGCAGTGCCTCCTCGGCCGGCATCTCGGTCTCCACACGTGTTATGACCGAGCGCGTCTTGAGCCTCTGGACGTTATAGCCGAGGCTGCGAAGCTGGTCTATCGGGAGCTCAAGCGTGTCCTCCAGACTGACAACCCTGACCTGCGGGAGTATCTCAAGCATCATTGCACCAAGCATTGACGTATTATGGGCTATGAGGCCCGATGCGACAAAACTATGGGTACCGTCAACAGTCAAATCATAAACCCACTGTTCTGTCGGTTTTACCTTTTCCACTGACGCAATCTTGTCCCAAAATATATCAGAATCTGCCATTCTTGCAAGCTTCTCTATATCATCTTTGCAGTGTTTTACCTTTTCAAATCTTTCAAGCGCAAATTCAAGTATCTTCTCCATTGAAGCCAGACCCGGGCTGTATCTTCCATGCCTGAATCCTTCTACCAGACTTACTGACAAACCGCACGCCTTTGATATATCCTTGCTGTAAACATTGAGCTTATCTAAAAGGGAGAGGACATCCTCCCATGTTTTTTTCACATCAACGAACCTGAACTTGGGTATAGCAGTCTTTGCGTGGTTGAGGGCATCACAGTAAAGAGGTATCTCATCAGAAAGGGCATGCCTAATACATACTGCCCGTTCAGGTGGGGGATTGATGCTGCCATAAGCATACCCCTTTAGTGAGGTCTCAGGGATTGATGTGAAATCTGACAGGGCGGCATATGTCAAAGGGGATTTTTCTATACAAGCAGGCAGGTTGCAGGAGTCCAGCTTCAAACAATTCAACACCCTACCATTTCGAATCCTTTCTCTAAAAATCCTACTCAGTGCATCCGTTATCTGCATGAAAATAACCGGTCCGCATGTCCCTTTCATATATCTTGCAACACTGCCCCTCGATGTCCCTGACGCAGACGCAATCTCTGTTTGGGAAAGAGCCAGCGATTTTGCTGTATCTGCAAACATGTAACGGCTTTTGATTGCATATGAGAGGTTCATGGCTTCTGACATGCAGGTTTCTTGCGCTGCTATTTCTATATATCTTTCTTTGAAGATTTTTGCAACCGTTAGGATATTTTTTCTTGTAGGAAGCCAATTTCCACTCTCAATATTCCATATATTGGTTATTAATCTCCTTCTCAACTCGCGGCCATTCTGGATGCCGAGTGTAAGTCTTAGTTTTTTCAACAGCTTTCCGCTAATAGGAATGGTATCAGTAGTGGTATAGTCATAAGGCGTTTCCAATACGTTTCTGGCCCTCGCGTCCTTTTCAGGGTGTTGGAAGCCAATGCTGCTCGTGTATTTCTTCATTTCATCTCCACGTATCCAAACCCTGTAATATGGCTTTTTCCGGATAGTTTTCTCTTTTAAGGACGAAATAATGCCAAAACGGCTTAGAAAAGACTGTATTTGAAATGCAAGCTTCTCGCTTGCTGTTGAATATTCTATTTCCCTTCCCCGTTTGCTCACGGATGAATCACAGTCAAACAAAGCTCTTATAAATGATGCTGTTTCCTTCTTGGGAAGTGAACAGAGAAAAGATGGCATATTTATAATATCCGCTTTTTTGCCTGATGGAACAAGAAGCACATCAGTAAGGTATGAAACAAGCGATGACGAGAATATTCTCTGGGAAACCACACCATTCCTCCCGTCTACACTTCTTTTAATATTTTCTATACCAAACAGCTTTAACGCCAAATCTTTGAAGCTTTTCTGAAGAACGGGATTGTTGTTGGTAAACAACACCATTTTATTTCCAACACTTTTTCTAATATGCCCATCTCCGTATATATATCCAAGGAATTCCATTAAATCTGGTGATATCTTGGCGGGAATATTGATTTTCTTGGCCCTTTTGGGCTGTACATAACCAGGCAGCTTTACACCAGCTGGTCTTATCCGCAGCTTTCTTACTGCTGCTATCCGTTCCCCAACCTTTATGTCAGCTGCCTTAATTTGATTGATTCCAATGCCATGGAGAACGAAAAAGGGATGCTCTGGAGTGCAAATTATTTCCCTCCCTGATTTTGTGACAATTTTTATATTCTCCGGATGAGCCCTTCTTTTCCATACATGCGAAACTCTGGCAGGTTTTATTTTCAAATCGTTATCTAGGGTGAGTATCTCAAGATTTCCTGCTGATGAATAATAACCATCATCGCATCTCTTGGTGTTGTTTTTTGCTAAGCTTCCCTCAACAATAGACTTGATTTCCCTAAATTCTCCTGATGCAAGCTGCACCAATTCAGAGCCTTTCAGACATTTGCCGGAACCCCTGCCGCCCGCAACAAGCATGCTTACAGTCCCGTCTATGAGAAATGAAAGCAGGCCTGCAGCAAGCGGGCTGATCATGCGGTTCTTGATGAACAGGGGCAGAGTCCATGGCCTGTCCCTATGCCTTCGGATTGCGAATCCCAGGCCATGGGGTGACAGGGTATTCGTTATGACAGCAAACCTCGCATTGCCGCCGGGCAAAGCAACGTCTGTATCAAGTACGGGATTTGCCTCGTCCAACGGACGGCCCGAGCTTATTCGGAGCCTGGTTGCCCATGCCTCTGCATCCTCCTTTGTCGGGATTAGGTTGGTCTTGCACTCGCCCCAGTCCTGATGGTATATAAGGATGGGCTGCCTCTCTATGGGCGAATTGATGTAAATGTCCTGTATCTTCTCGTCGGCCAGCAGGATCTCCAGCACGCCCATGCCCGCCGTATACCTGGTCAGGATGTTCGCGAACTGCTCCAGCTCCTTTGCATTCAGGGAAACGTTCATCTGTCCTGATATCTCTGCAATCATGTCCTTGCCTATGTTGTAAAAAACCTCCCTAACCTTCTCCGAGCGCACGAATTCGGCTGTCTTGGGCCGGTGTGTTGCCATATACCTTCTTACGGCATCCAGGACGCTGTATTTTTCCTCAGACAGCCTGAACTCCGGTGGCAGGACATGGTAGAGGTACTGGGTGGTGTTCGGCAGCTTGTATATCTCCACATCAGCGTCACCGGCCTTGTACCTGTCAACGCTCCTCCCACCTTCAGGCGGTGTTACCATGTACCTTGTAAGCATGAAATTCGGCCTTATGCTGGGCATGAACATCTGCCTGTACAGCGACCGGTCACCAACATGGTAGCCAGCCAGGTGCTTCATGCTCTTTTTTATTATCTCAGTACCCTCTAGGCCACGTTTGAGCGTGTCCAGTGCAGTTATGTAATCTTTTAAGCACTTCTGGACCCTGGCAGATGCCTTTTTTGCCTTGAACCTGAGATTCCTTATCTCCCTTATTGTTTCCACATAGGCGCCTATGGGATCCTTTCTCAGAAGCTCGGTTACTATATGTTCGAGCCTTGAAACATCCTTGGGGTAATATTTACTGTATTCCTTGATTGCCATATTGGCCTTTGGGATGAGCTTCTCCCGCATCACCCATTCTATAACCCCGGCCACTTCGGTCAGCATCTTAACCTGAGGATAGTCGTATTCGTATTCCCGGTTCCTTGCCAGGATTACAGAAGTAACCTTTTTTACTTCAAGGATTATGTCAATAACCCTTGCCATGCATTCCGGGTAATCCTCTATGGACGAGCCATACAGGCAACCCATGCAATTTACCCTTACCTGGAGCTTGTCTTCCTTATATTCATAACCGCAGACCGGCAATGTTTTCACCCCCCACTATCTGGAACCGCTTGTATATTATTTGGTGGTTTCAGATTAAAGCTTTTATGCGCTGCCAGACAACATAATAAAGGGAAATGATAAACATAAAAGGAACGCATACAGCAAGGCGTTGATTGTGTGATACTATGGTTTTTGCTAAACAGCCTAAAAAAACGCTGAGGACTATAATCCGCGAGCTGGTGGAGCGCACTAACACTGACACAGCAAGGATAAGGGTCCTGGAGCAGGAGAAAGACATTATGAAATCACGGGCCGATTCCGTCGAGCAGACCTTAATCAGACAGAAAAAACAGACGGACAAGGCGTTTTCCGAATTAGAAAACAAGACAGAAAAAATGGACAGAAGGGTTGTGCAGATAGAAACCACACTGAAAGATATTATAAAAGAGATAAAGAAGCTTGCAACCACTTCGAACATAAAGAAGCTGGAAAATCTTGTGGATATATACAACCCGCTCAAATCCCAGTTCATAACCAGGGAAGAGGCGGAAAGGCTTATTGAAACTAAGCTGGAGAAAAATAAGCAGTAATCCAAACGATTTAATAAAGGAATTCGATAAATAATAAACGAGGACGATCCAATGAACCTGCCATTTGGAAAGAAAAAGAAATCCGCAGGGGCGAGAGGCGCTGCAGCACCTGCCGGATCAAAATTACCAGCAACAGCCAGGGTCAGCGCACTTTCTGCGCAGGGCCTTTCCGAACCAGAGATAATAAGGTCCCTTAAGTCAGAAGGTTACTCTCCCATGGAGGTTGATGGTGCAATGAAACAGGCGCTAAGAACAGCTGTTGGTGCTGAAAGACCAGTCGCACCGCAGCCACAGCCAATTCCGCGGGCCGCACCCCCATTACCCCAGATGGAGCCAGGCCCCATGCCCCCCACACAAGCCGACAGAAGAAGGATATTCGCGGAAGAGACCCTACCACCGCCAGCAAGACCACCCCAAAGGGCGCTCCCAACACCGCCACTCACTATAGACGAGATGCAAAGGATGCAGAAGACCGGGACAGGACTCGAATTGCCGGATAACTTGGACGAGCCGGACGAGCCGCTTCCTGGTGCAACGCCTGGAGGGCCCGGAGACGAGTTTAAAATACCGGGCATAGGGGAGGGCCAAATGCCATTACCAGGAACACCCCCAAGGCCGAGACAGCCACGGCCGGAAGGTATGATAGGCAGAAGGGATTTTGAAGAGGTGGCAGAGGCAATTGTTGAAGAAAGGGCAGACATTTTCAGGAGAGAGGTTGACGGGGTTTCTGATGAAATAAAGAGGCTTGATGCCAAGCTACATCTGCTTGAGGAACGGTTCCACAGAATCGAGACAAGCAAAAGATCAGAGATAGACGAGATAAAGGGTTCCATAACGGGATACAAGGAATCCATGGGAGAGGTCTCGGCACGGATGGAGTCCGTGGAAAGGGCCATGAAGGACAGCATGACACCCATGATGCAGACCCTGCGCGCCCTTTCGGAAGCGGTAAAGGACCTCAAGAAGAAGTAGAGCATTAAAGCCAATCTATTTCTCAACGCGCAACCCCGGGCAGCTGAAGAGCTTGTCCCTCGACATCACCGTGAACGGGTATTTCCTGCACACCCTTGGCTTAATCTCATGTATGCTGCAGAAATACTTGCTGCCCTCCCTTTTCAGGAAGCAGCATGCGCCATTTAACTTCCTTAGCTTCCCATCCTTTAGAAAACGATCTCGCTTGTAGCCCATCCTTTCTATCTTATCAATGTCCTGCTCGGTCGGCTCAACTGTCAGCGTACAGCACTTGCCGCACTGCAGGCACTGGAACCGCTTGAACGAAGCCGGAAATCCAGAATCACCGGAAGATAGACGGCCTGAGCCACCTAAACTAAGCCGTCCAGCCATTCAGACCCCCCAATAACCATACTATATTATTATGTAAGAAATAATAAATTACCAAAACAACGAATTAACGAATTATCTCGGTCTAGCGACTGGTGTAGTTGCTGTTTCGGCCGCGCCGCCTCCACCATTTTCCCTCGTCAAGAACCACATCACGATTGCCAGTATTATGACAAAGAATATTATGGTCCACAGGTCAGAGTTGAAAGCAGCATATCCCCATGGCAGCCCGAACGGGGTTGCACCGAAGATGACCACAATCAATATGAAGACTATTATCAGTCCAATCGCGGTCTTGCCGGCGCCCCACTTCCCTATCTCTGATATCTTTAATCCAATAAGCTCGAACAGCACTATCAGGAAAAGCGCTGCTGATGCCACTGCTAACCAGACGCCAGATACGCCGGTCAGCCACTGGTAAAGCCATGAATTCCAGCTTGAGTAAAGCATTACGAAGAATGCAAGAACAATTGAAATTACGCCTATTGGCCCCTTACCCAGCCTGTCCTTTGCAGTGCTGTACAATACACCGTAGATTATTGCAAGTGCGAGCAGGAACGGGAACAACAGCTGGAAGAATTCCATATTCACAAGATTCTGCAACATGGTATCAAGGAATGCCATGTTAATTATTAGTCCACATAAGTTTATAAATGTTGTTTGATGGCTGTGTTTTATGCTCGTTTATTTTCTAAGACCACGTGATTTCTTGCCTGCAGAAGTCAGGCCACGGAAAGCACGGCCCCTGTGCTTGCTTGCACGCTTTCCCGACTTACCGCTCTTCCATGACTTGCCTGTGATCCAATTCCGCTCCTTGTCCTTCAGGACAGATGGGTGGGAAGTGTCAACTAGTATGCATTCGAACCACTTGCTTACCCCATCCTCGCCAGCAAGGTAGGAGTTCAGTACTTCCATGTTAGGATACTTCCGGCTGGCCTTTTCCTCGGCCACCTGCTTCTTGGACTTATCCAGCGTGAAGAACCGGCCTGATTTCTTCGGGCCCCTGCCGCCCTTTGGCTTGGGCCTCTTGCGCCTGCCTTTGACTACCTTGACCCTTACGACAACAAACCCCTGCTTGGCCTTGTAGCCGAGCCTTCTTGCCCTTGCAGGGTTGATGGGCCCCTCAAGCTTTTTTATGGTCCCTTCCTTTCTCCATTCTATCAGCCTTTGTTTTTGCAGGCTTTCATCGATTTTCATGCTTTTCATAGTATCACAAACATATCATGGAATGAGTTAGACAGAATGTATTTAAATATTAACATAATTAATATACTCACGGAGGGTTCTTATGAATGCAGCAGCAAAGGTAATAATAGGGCTTATTCTGGTAATAATAGGTCTTGGTCTTCTGGCCAATGGCGTGCTTTTCGACGTAGGTGTTGGGACTTTTTGGCTTAGGAACTTCATTACAATGCTTACGGGCATCATACCACCTTTGATAATAGTGATTGGCCTGTTCGTGGTATGGTTGGAGCTTGATGAGATAAAGGCGGAAAAGGAGCTCAAATCCGAGGAAGTAAAGATGCCAAAGGAATCAAAGCCAAAGCCAAAAAAGAAGAAATAGGCCTCACCCCATTTATTCATTTGTTTTCATGCCTAGGTCAGCCTGGCTGGTTTCGCTTAGTTTTCGACAATATGACGTTCTCTTGATGTAAGCTTAAAAAGCAATTGGGGAGAAGCTATATAACATGTCGCCGAAAAGCTCTGGTACAAAAAGCACCGCAACAAACCCCGGACAAAAGGAAGGAAAGAAAAACCTTATTGCCCCAGGCCACACAATGTGCCCTGGGTGCGGCGTAGCCATAGCAGTGAACATGGTTTCCCGCGGCGCGCCCAAGAATGTGATAGTCAGCAATGCAACATCATGCCTTGAAGTGACCACATCCATGTACCCAACCACTGCTTGGAATGTTCCATGGGTGCACTGCGCCTTCGAGAATGCATCATCATTGGCTTCTGGTATGGAGGCGGCAATCAAAAGCCTCGGAAAGGACTGGAAGGTCATGGCCATTGCCGGTGATGGCGGAACCTTTGACATAGGGTTCCAGGCACTTTCGGGCATGATGGAGAGGGGCCACAAGGTCACGCAGATATGCGTCGACAACGAATGTTACGCAAACACCGGCGTTCAAAGATCCGGCGCAACACCTTATGGTGCGTGGACAACCACATCCCCCCCAGGAAAAAAGTCCATTGGCAAGCAGCAGTTCAAGAAGCCTATTGCCGAGATTGTTGCGGCCCACAAGATACCTTACGTTGCATCGGCTTCAATAGCCTATCCCACAGACCTCATAGGCAAGGTGAAGAAGGCCTTCGAAAACCAGCCATCGTTCGTGCACATACACTGCCCGTGCCCAACCGGCTGGAAATTCGGAAGCGCGGACACTGTAAAGGTTGGCCGGCTCGCCGTTGAGACTGGTGCGTGGGTTTTATATGAGATAGAAAGCGGCCAGCTAAGGATAACCCAGCGCGTCGCCAGAAGAAAACCGGTGGAAGAGTACCTGAAAACCCAGGGCAGGTTCAAGCACCTGCAGGCGGAAGAAATAAAAACAATCCAGCAGCACGTTGATTCTGAAAACGAAAGGCTGGAACATATCGAGAAGTCCGGTGTCAAGCTGTAAAAGCTGTAATTTTTCTAGCACCCAACCAACACACAACCTCAACTAATCCTCAAGAATCTTGAACTCACCAAAACCATTCCTTTGCCGGACTTCCTTGGCTATATCCTCGGCCACCTTGCTGACCTTTGCCTTGAGTTCCTTGTGCTTCTTTCCCCTGGCTGATAACATATATTTGGGCGCTGAGATATACTTCACGTCAAGCCCGGCCTGCTCCGCCTTCGACAGTATACCCTTTAACACCTCTACCCCATCCGGTTCATATGATATGAGTTTCATGCTTGCCCTTACCTCATAATCCTTTTCAACATAGCTCTTGGATGCTATGTCTGACAACACCTTGACCCATTCCTCAGGGATGCCCTTGCTCTTCAGAAGCTGTGGATCCTTTAGCGCGAAACCGAAGGCCTTGGAGAGCGAGCCAAAATTATCCTGCAGCAGGTAGCCTACCTCATCATAGCTCTGCTCCAGGTCCTTGCCGAGCTCCTTGCCCGCAAGCCCCAGCAGTTTCTCTGCCTTCCTTTCTCGCTTGAACTCGTTCAGCCTGCTGTTGGCCTGCTCGCGGTACACGCGCTTGATTGAAAGAAATATGTGGTCGCCCTCGACCTTCATCACCCTGCAGACAACGTACTGGTTCTCCTTGACGAACTCCCTGATGTCCCTTACCCATCGCTTGGCCACCTCAGAGACGTGTATCATACCTGTTCTATCATACTCGACAAGCCTTGCAAAAGCAGAGTTCGGGTGAAGCTTGGTTATCCTGCATATAACCAGCTCATCCCTTTCAGGCATCCCTGTTTTCCTCATAATAATGATTGGGTTGGGTGTGTGGCAAGAAACGCTTATTTCATGTCGCCGAGAACCTTGGCCTTTATCCTGGCCTTGCCCCCGGTCGGCTCGGCGAGCACCTCGCCGCAAACCAGGCATTTAACCTCGCTTGCGATCTTTTCGAATATGACCTGCTCGTTCTTGCACTTCTCGCATTTCACCTTGATGAATTTTCCTGTCATTATCACACCTTTATTTTTTAGCCCTTTGCCACTAACTCAAACTTCTTTATCCGAAAGCCCTTCTTTGTGTGCTTTTTCTTGCATTCCGCGCACTCAAACCTCAGGTCGACCTTCTTCGTGGGCTTGCCCTCTCCCTTTGGGTTAGGCCTGGGGAAGCTGCCATACCCCTTCATCTTCCTCTTGAACCTTTTGACTGACTGCGACATGGGGTGTGCCTTGCTTCTGGCCTTTTTCTTCACGGACTTGACCTTGTGCTGGGTGTGCTTCTTGCAATACGGGCACAGGGTCCTTATAGTCTTTGGGAACTTCATAATCATTACCATTCATAGGCAAGACGGCTTTGTCAGCTCTTGCTGACAATACGTCACCTTCGGTGACGCCTTGTACCAATCGATTCATGCCGTCATTACGGTTTAGGAATATAGCTTAATTAACAAGCTAGTATTTATATACTTAATTTCTTGGCGGCCTGGTTTTCAACGAGCAGCTTTGCGTTTTCTTCCGGAAGGCTGGCCACATCACCCTGCTTGAAAGGACCGTAGTTGCTCATGTTTATGCCCACGAACTTGGGCACGTCCTGAAGGAATGCCACAGACTCCAGCTTCTCCATCTTACCTTCAAGCACGTCCCTCTTCCTGGACTGGAATCCCTTTAGCTGCTCTACTACCCTGTCGAAGAAGTCCTTCTCCTCTAGTGTGATGTCCCCCGGCAATGCACCTGACTTGACAAATGCGGGAGCAATCATCAGCAGTTTCCTTTCCCTTATGTCCAGCAGGTCCTGGAGCCACCTTCGTGCAGAATCCAGTTCCCAGCGGTCCTCCTTGCTGTCGCTTATCTTGCTTTTCTTTTCCAGGTATATCCTCACGTTCTCGAAAAAATCCTCCGGCAGCTTGTTGAGTTTTGGGGCTGCCTTTTCATCCATGACCAGCTTTCTTATGGTCTCGTATGTCAGCATATTAACAACCTTAGTAACACCTTAAACACTTAGATATAAATCGGCTTTGGCTTCCTGCCTTTACCTTTGCCTTTAGATTTATGTTTTCTATTCTTTACATCGGCCTTTTCTATGGCATATTTCAGCGGGTTCTTTATTTTCTTTGCCTGGCCGCCGCACAATGTGTCGGGCTGGCACACGCCGATTGATACGTAATAGCCCTCCTTTTTGCAGCTCGGGGGCGGGAGCTTTTTCTGCCCTGCCCTGAGCCTTCCCTGGTGCCACCTTACATGCGTTCTTATGTAGTTGTCCCTGAGCGGCGGAGCGTTCTTCCGGTTCCATTCGATAAGCAGTTTTTCAATTTCTTCAACAGACCACCCGGCCGAGGAAAGGAAGTTGGTGAGTATGAAAATGGAGCGCTTCCTTCCATCCGGCAGTCCTTTTAGTATGTTCTTGATACATGGCGGGAAATACCCCCTTTTCAAAGCAGAAACCGGCCCCTCATATTTCCGTTTTTCTTTTGCTTTTTTCGGCCCCTTCCTGTTATGCCAGTCAACTGACTCACCGACAAGCAGCTCAGCTTCACCAGCTTCACCAGCCTCAAGAAATCCCAGATCAGGCTTCACCCTTTCAGGCCTTGCAGCCTCTTTGTCAAACAGCTCCAGTTCGTTTGGCCTCAAGGGCAAAGAAACAAGGAACGAGCCCTTGTGAATGGAATAAGGCATCCTGAACAAATGCCTGGGCGAAATCAACACAGGATCCACATCCACAACCTTATAAGGATCAAACACCTCTTTGCCTTTGGCACCGCCGGCTATTTCACCGATAGGCTTCTTCATCTGCTCTGCTATTTTCTCAGGGGTCCCGAACTTCCTTAGCAGCTCCTTTTCAAGGTCTTCCTTGGCAAAATCCTTTAGGTATAGCGCGATATTCCTCGCAAGGTCTGGGTACTTCTTGACCGTATCACTACCGTCCAATTCCGCTGGCATGGATTCCCATGGTATGCCGATGTGGAAGCCCTTTCCGCCGGTGAATTTCACTGAGTAGTTTTTTATGTCATGCTTCTTCAATGCCCTGCAGAAAACAATGGCAGCGGCCTTCCCATGCTCGAATACCCTGCAGTCCAGGTCCAGAATCAGGTCCCACCCCTTACGAAGCTCGTCGTAATTGTCCTGCCGCAATGCCATTGGTCGCGACCAGCGCTCAAGAGAGCAGTGGAACTCCATCACCCCCTGCCTGATCATGGAGGTTATATCCTGGGGATAAAGTATGGTGTTCGGCCTCTTGGCAAAAGACCCATTCCTGAACACACCAACAACCTCCCTGTCCTTAGCAACCCTGAGCAGGGCCTGCTGGATGTCATCCCGCGAATAATAATCTATCAAGTCCCTCAGCTTCATGCAACCGCCCCATACAAATACAGCACATAAACCATGCAAGCACCGAGAATTAATTGTAAGTAGGAATTAAAAGGATTCTTTCCGTTAATTCTCTATATAACACTGAATAATAATTATGAATATGGATTTGGAGAAGGTAAAATCAGTTATGAGAAAATATGGAAAAGCATGGGAAACACAGGACTCGAAATTAATTCTTGACTGTTTTATTGAAAATGGGGTTTATCAGGAAAGCCCGTTGGCAAAACCATATGTAGGGCACAAGGAAATTGAGGAGTTCTGGGAAAGGGTTGTTTGCCAAAATCAAGAAAACATCGGATTTCAACTAAAGGATTGTTATGTTGAACCAGAAAATCTTGTGCATCAGCACAAGAGATGAACGCACATCTCTTGAACTGACGTTCAAGACATCTGCTTTCAAGCAGATGATGTATGCATAGTTCTGGTTCAACAGCTGTTGCCGAACCAAGAAAACCCCGTCGCCTTTGGCGACGCCGGATTCACAGAGGCAACATTATGTATCCAGCGATGGAAAAACAGGTTTCGCAGAGTGGGAGTGCAGAATTGTATATAATGGGAAAGAACGTTACCTGGTGGGGATAATGATACTAAAGATGGAAGACTCGAAAATAAGCTACTTGAATGAATATTGGAATGTAAAATAACCTGAGAGATTGCTTAGATCGCTACCTTTTCTACTAATGCTCCCCGCTAATAAATCCCACGAAGAACGAGTATAGGCCCTTGAGTATGAGCAGTATGCCTATATACAGGAAGAACGGGAAGGCAAATCCCCAGTAGGCCAGCAGTAGAAGCAGGCCAGCCAGTAGGTCCAGCCAGCCCAGCACATCGAGGTAAAAGCCGGCTGCAGCAGCCGCAACCACGGAGTAAATCCCCTTTATCAAGGCGATTATGGCGAAAATCAGCACCCAGCCATTGCTTGCCATGTCCGCGAACGTGCTGGCTGCAAGCACTGCGCCGAATATCATATCCAGAATCCCAAGTATCCCAACAAAGACCATAAAGCATCTTAGCCTCAATAAATATTAAAAACCCAATACCATCAGATAACCTCAATACCGGGCTTGCCCGGCTCTGCGCGCATCGCCTTTTCAGCGCTCCTTATCTTATCCTTCTCCTCTGCCTTGAACACATGGACACTGCATGAGAACTCCTTTTCAAGCATTGGCAGGGCCCCCTTCAGCGCCTGGAGCTCCTCAGCTTGAACCAGCACCTTGCCCAGGTTCACTTCACGGGAAAGCCTTTCAGCAAAACGCACAGCAGCCTTGCCCTCCTTCCTTATGACAGGGTTCTTCATGATCTCATGCACAATACTGGCCTTGCCCCCCTTACCCTTCTTCACCTTACCGTCCTTGCCCTTGTTATCCTTGCCAGCTTCACCCTTCCCGGCCGCCTTTAGTATGGTCTTGTGGATGTCATACTTCCATAGCGGGCTCACATAAATAAAAATCCCCTTGGGTTTCTTGCCCACCAGCTTTATTATCTCCTTCACATCGTTCCGGGTCTGCTCGACAAGCCTCTCCATCAGCTCCAGCTTGGGGTCAATCATCTTCTTATCAGCAGCAGGCCATTTCTGCACCGAGACGAAGTTCTTTTTGCTGCTGTTCTTGCCTATCCTTTCCCACAGATCCTCACACGTGTGCGGGGCAAAGGGCGAAAGCATTATCAGAAGCTTCCCCAAACATTCCTGCATGACCTTGTCATGCGGGTCTTCTGCATACTTCACCAGTGCATTGGTGAATCTCATCAGGCTGCCAATGGCCTTGTTGAACCCCAGCTGCTCCATGTTCTCAGTCACGCCCTTTATTGTGGAGTGCAGCTTGCTTGTTATTTGTAGGTCTCTGGTCTCGGTTTTACCTAATCTAATCTTCCTTGGTTTTTTATCTTTCCCATCCTTCTTACCAACCGGCTTGAAATCATCAACAAGCTTCCTTACCCTGAACAGGAACTTGGATGCCCCAACAATGCCCTTATCACTCCATTCAAGCTGGCTGTCTGGCGAAGCCACGAAAAGCAAAAACAGGCGGGCCGTGTCAGTCCCATACTTCTTTGCAATCTCCTCCTGCGTGACCACGTTGCCAAAGCTTTTGCTCATCTTATGGCCGTCCTTGTAAACAATGCCTTGGTTGAACAGCCGGGTGAACGGCTCACCGAACTTCAGCAGGCCCAGGTCCCGCAGGACCATGGTATAGAACCTGGCGTACAGGAGATGCATGACAGCATGCTCTGCCCCGCCAATGTACTGGTCAACCGGCATCCAGTATCCCACTGCCTTCTTGTCAAACATCTGCTTGGACTTGGGACTGCAGTACCGAAGGAAATACCAGTTGGAGTCCACAAACGTGTCCATGGTATCTGTCTCTCGCCTGCCAGCCCCCTTGCATTTCGGGCACTTCACCTTAATGAACTTATCAAGCTTGGCAAGCGGGTTGCCATGGCCAGTGAACTTGACGTCGGTTGGCAGGATCACGGGCAGGTCCTTCTCAGGAACAGGCACAACTCCGCATTTTTTGCAATAAACCACCGGGATGGGCGTGCCCCAATAGCGCTGGCGTGATATGCCCCAGTCGCGCAATTTGTATTGCACTGTTGCCTTCCCGCAGCCCTTCTTTTCGAGGTATTTTGTTATCTCATCTATGGCATCATAGTTCATGCTACCGTTGAACTGCTGTGAGTTTACAAGCGTTCCCTGATCCATGTACGCGCGGCTCATCTCCTCTGGGTTAAGGTCATATGATGGGGGATTGATTACCACCCTTATTGGGAGCTTGAATTTTTTCGCAAATTCGAAATCCCTTTGATCATGCGCTGGTACTGCTATGATTGCCCCTGTTCCGTAATCCGGAAGAACAAAATTGGCGATATATATGGGTATCTCTTCTTTTGTTATGGGATTTATGGCATATTTACCTATGAATATACCTTCCTTTTCCTTGTCCTCGGCAGTACGCTCAAACCTGTCCTGAAGCAAGACTTTCCTGATGAACTCCTTGACGGGCTTTTCGTGCCCAGTTCCCTTTACAAGATTCATTACGTCAGGATGCTCAGGCGCATAAAGCATGAATGTTATGCCAAAAAACGTATCCGCACGTGTGGTGAATACGGGCATTTCAATATCAGTTCCCTTTATCTTGAAGCTGATCAGTGTGCCCTCGCTCCTACCAATCCAGTTTTCCTGCATTGTCTTTATGTTATCAGGCCACTGCAAACCCTTCAGGCCCTGAAGCAGTTCGTCTGCATATTCTGTAATTTTCAAGAACCACTGACTCAGATTCCTGATTTCAACCCGACCCCCGCACCTCCAACACTTGCCTCTTTCGACCTGCTCATTGGCCAGGACGGTCTCGCATTTAGGGCACCAGTTGACAGGGGCCTCCTTCTTGTAGGCCAGGCCCTTCTTGAGCATCTTCAGGAAAACCCACTGGTTCCATTTGTAATATTCGGGATAGCACGTCGCCAGCTCCCTTGACCAGTCATAAGAAAGGCCAAGTGCCTTCTGGTTCTCCTTGATGCCGGCTATGGCCTGCTCTGTGTATTTTTTCGGGTATGTTTTATTTTTTATGGCCGCATTCTCAGCCGGCAGGCCAAACGCGTCATAGCCCATGGGATAAAGGACATTGAAACCCATCATGCGCTTGAACCTTGCAAAGGCGTCGCCCATTGCATAGTTCCGGATGTGGCCCATGTGAAGCCCTGCTGCGCTGGGATATGGGAACATCTCAAGCACATAAAACTTCTTTTTTGGATTCTCCTGAACACGGAATATGCCAGCCTTTTCCCACCTGTCCTGCCACTTACGTTCAATCTTAGCAAAATCCATACAACTAACCCTTATTTACCTTCAATTATTAACCCTATTTTTATAAATCCGTTAAAACCACGACACGTCGTAATTGCTGCTTAGACCGTTATGTTCTGCCCTGACTATTGCGCGCGTCGGGCTTCCTGGTATCTTCTTCAGATCAGACATGGCATTATTTCCCAGCTCAGGCTCTTCGACATATAATTTGAACCGCCTTCGTTCATTCCTGAACCAATAACTTCCAGGCGGTATTGAGATCTCATTCGGCCCCTCCCCAAGAGGATAGGAACATATACATCCGGCTGCATCCGGAAACGGCCCACCTTTAGGTTCAGTCCCCATTACATTACCTCCTCACTCATATCACGAAGCGCATTAAACCTCAAATACTTACCTTCACCTTTCCATGAAGCTGGGACCCTAGTCATTGTGCTGGTGATTACTTCCGGTTCACCATAATGTACTGTTACGTCGGTTTGTCCCATTTCGATAAAAGTTACCCCTTCTGGTAAAGGAACCTTTATTTCGTTGTCCCAGTTCAAATGGTATTTCTTTATATTTGGATCTCCACCATCCCCGCCAAGAGTCCACCACCATTTCCTTTTCCATCCATGCATATACCTCCTCAACCTGCTTACCTCTAACCCAGAATCGTCGTAAAACAAGCCAGTTTAATATCGGGTTAGAAGAAACAATGCGACGCTCTTATACCAAGAGCGCCAGCACCACTAGCAATACGCCTAAAGAAACCACCAGCAAGCTTTCGGTGTGGGTTTGTGGCGATATCATAGGGTATTATTTGTGCGGTGAAATATTTAAAGATGCCTGCAATGTGCCAGTAATGTTCCCACAATGTGTAAATATTGTGCATGATATCCATGTACAAACACTACCCAAAGCAGCCCGCCAAATGATAATGTTTTAAACAATAAATCAAAGAATCAATATTGAATGCGGAGGTGTGAATATGGGGGATATCAAAGAAATGCTCGACGCTGTTTCGCTCCAGCTCGTGCTGGTAATAGTCATGGGTATTGCATCGATTGGGATTTCACATTCCATTTTCTCTGGCATAACAACCCTTGAAGAACTGATGACATCAAGCTTTAGTCTGCTGTCCATAGCCTCGATGTTGTTGGGCATAGCCAGCATAGTGGTCATTGCCTGGGCAGGCTTTGTGTGGGCAAAGGAATCAAAGGGCTCGGCAGTCGATGGCGGAAAGGCAGGCGCACTGGTATCAGTGATCTCGGGCATTATAACCGGCTACCTGTCCATGATATACATTTCCCCATTGATGGGGACGTTGTACAGCGCTGCCGGCATGCCGGGGTTAGTGTCCTCAAGCTTGGGTGTTCTTACCTACGTTATGGGTATAGTGTTTTCCGCGGTTATGGGATTCGTGCTGGGTGCAATAGGCGGGCACTTCGGCAAAAACAGAAAATAAGTTCAATACCGTATCTCAAAGCCCTTTGCTTCGTACTTGGGCTTCTGCCATTCCACCTTTACGTCGCGCACGAAAGCCCCGGGCGGGCCTTTCCAGCAGAATGACACGATCTTTTCAACCCGGTCTTTCTCACCCTCAAAAACAGCCTCAACATTATCGTCAATGGTGTTGCGCGTCCAGCCATTGATCTCGAGCAGCTTTGCCTGGCTGCGCAGCGTTGACCTGAAGAATACGCCGCGAACCATGCCTGTTATAAGCACATGCGCCCTGGCCTTCTCATACCCAGCCTCTATCTTTATCTTGCCCTTTTGGCCAGGCTTCTCACCATCTGCCCAGATAGTCTTTTCCCCTTCAGCCATAATACTACCCAACCCCAGCAGGCCTCTCCACTTAATACAATCGATTTAAGTGGAGTGTCCCTCCTACGGTTTTTTATTGTTGTAAAGTTTTATAAACTGTATGGCAGGCGAAGAGGGTAGCGGGAAAGATATTCTGAAGAAAGTGCTTGACGCCTCAGGCTTTGACAAGCCAAACCCAGTCCAGAAAATGGCGCTGGATGCCGGCCTGCTTGATGGAAAGAACCTTGTCATGGCAGCGCCCACTGCTTCGGGCAAGACGCTTGTGGCAGAGATGGCTGCGCTTAAAACCATCATGAAAGAAGGCAGAAAGGTCTTGTACATAGTCCCTCTGCGGGCATTGGCTTCGGAGAAATTCAAGGAGTTCAAGCGCAAATACGAGCCAATGGGAGTCCGGGTAGCCATCTCCATGGGAGACTTGGACAGGGCCGACAGCTGGCTGGCTCGTTATGACCTGATTGTTATCACATCCGAAAAACTGGACAGCCTGCTCAGAAGAGGCATACCATGGATGGAGGATGTTGGCCTGGTCGTTGCCGACGAAATCCATTTAATGGATTCGCCCAACAGAGGGCCTACACTGGAAATCGTACTGACCAGGCTACGCCAGGTGGCCAGCCCGTCCATATTGGCATTATCAGCAACCATCTCAAACCACGAGGAGCTTGCCGACTGGCTGGATGCCGGCCATGTGAAATCAGACTGGAGGCCGGTCAAGCTCTACTCCGGCATATGCTTTGACGGCAGCGTTGACTTCATACCTAAACGCCACTTTAGTATACATTCCCCAGAAACCCCATTAAGAAGCATGATTGACAACACCCTGAAAAAGGGCAAGCAAGCCCTCGTATTCGTGAACACGCGCAAGGGGGCAGAATCAGCGGCAGAAAAGATTGGCATGCAGATAAAGAAGAAGCTAAAGCCAAACCATGTAGTGGAATTGAAAACACTTTCAAACAAGGCGCTAAACATACTCGAAAGCCCAACTGCTCAGTGCAGGCGACTGGCCGCCTGCATAGCCAGTGCCACCGCCTTCCACCATGCCGGTTTGACCAACAAGCAGCGCAGCTTGATTGAGCAGTCCTTCAAGGCCGGAAAAATCAAGTTCATATGCGCCACACCCACGCTTGCGGCTGGGATAAACCTGCCGGCATACCGGACCATTATCCGAGACCTCAAGCGCTTCTCATCATTCCGCGGCATGGATTTCATCCCTGTGCTTGAGGTGCAGCAGATGATGGGCAGGGCAGGCCGCCCGTCATATGACACAGAAGGCGAGGCAATAATAATCCCAAAGACCAGGGCAGAGGCCGAGTATGCATGGGACAACTACATCAAGGGCGAGCCTGAAAAAATCTACTCAAAGCTCGGCGTTGAGCCGGTCCTGCGAACGCACGTGCTGGCCCTAATCGCATCCGGCGCGACCTCAACAAAAAAAGAGCTCATGGACTTCTTCTTCAAGACCTTTTACGCGCACCAGTACAAGGACCTAACCATGATTGAGGGCATCCTTAACAAGGTCATAGCCATGCTAAAGGAATATGGTTTCGTCGAAGGGGATTCCGAGAACAGCGCTAAAAACAGTGCCAAGCCAAATGATGATGCCGGCCTGTTCAAGCCAGCGAGCCGGCTGCTGCAAAAGGAAACCGAATTGCTCCAGCCAACCAGAATAGGCAGGCGAGTGGCCGAGCTCTACCTGGATCCGCTCACCGCACACAAGATAGTCAAAAGCCTGGAACGCGCGCACGGGAAATGCATCAGCCTTTCAACATTCCCTATACTACATCTTGCTTCAAACACAATGGAGATGCGGCCGTTGATGGGCATGCGGAAAAAGGATTATGAGGAGATAGAGGAGCTGCTCACGCGGGAGGAGCGGGCCTTGCTGGACATGCCGCCCAAGCCCTGGGATGTTGGTTATGACGACTACCTGCGCTCCATAAAGACCGCGCATGTGCTGAACCAATGGGCAGAAGAGCTGGGCGAAGACAGACTGCTTGATAGATACGGTGCAACACCCGGGGAGCTGCATGGCAGGCTCAATAACGCTGACTGGCTGCTGTATTCCATGCAGGAGCTTACACACCTGTTGGGGTTCAAGGAGCAGCTGCTGCCTATAAAGAAGGCGCGCCTAAGAATAAAGTACGGCGTAAAGGAGCAGCTGCTGGCCTTGGTGAGGCTGAAAGGGGTAGGACGTGTAAGGGCGAGAAAGCTTTGGGATTCAAATGTTAAATCTATCAAAACACTTAGAGATATACCTTTAAATTCTTTAGAAAGGATAATTGGTAATAAAACCGCTGTTTCAATAAAAGACCAACTTGGAGAACTTAACGATTTATAAAATCTGTTAGTTTTTTTATTTTATTTTCTTTAATAGTTTTTACTGGGGTATACCTGATAAAATCTAAATCATCCTTGTTTCCATATAAATTATAGAGATCATCACCCCACAAAACCCTAACATTTTTAGGAATTGTAATACTATCTTTTTTATTTGCAGTTGAAACAAAATAACCATAAGGAGAAGTGTTTTTTCTAATATAATTTGAAATCTGTTTTAACCCCTCTTTAATATTGTGACCATAAACCATCTCAGCTTTGAATTCAACAGGTATTAAAATCCCATTTTTTCTTAATAAAAAATCAGCACCAGCATCTGAGAAATCCCTTATCCTAAATATATCATATCCCTGTTTTTTGAATATAAAAATAATGATTTTTTGAAGAAGATAATATTTTTCCTTAATGATCTCAAAATCTAAATTATAACACCTTCCAGTATCCATACCCGATTTTTTAAGTTGAAATAAAATGGTAGATTTTGCAAGATTTAGCCGATCGGCAATTTTTCTTGAGGATTCTCCTAACTTCCAGTATCTTATGATATCATTTCTTGTTTTCCAATTAACTTTTCCAGGTATTTGGTGACTTTGATATCCCATTTGATTTAAATATTTACTGACAGTACCATTGCTAAATCCCATTTTACCGGCTATTTGTTTTATATTTAAACCATGCTTCCATAGATCTAATATTTTATTTTTGTCTTCATCACCTATTTTTTTATTCGCATGCTCTGATGTGTCGATACCCATACGCTTAAGGCAACCCATAACACCACCTTTAGATAATTTAAAACGCTGTGAAATATCATTACAACTTTTACCTCCCTTCCACATATATTTCATTATGGTTTTCATCTCATCTGTAACTTTTCTACAATATTTACCGCCTCGTGTGGTATCGACATGTTTTCTTAGATGAAGATATACTGTTGATGTTGGCATTCCCATTTCTTTAGAAATATACTGACCACTAAAACCATTTCTCCATAGATAGATCATTTCTGATACGGTATCAGAGTTTACATATTGTTTTGATCGCTTTCTAATTACGATACCCCTTCCCCTTAAATAACTAATAACTCCAGAAGGACTCATACCGAGCTTATTGGCTATTGTGACACCTCCCATACCAGATTTATACATTTTTATTGCCATTTTCTCTGTTTCTTCTGTAAATTTTTTCGGTTTGTAGATTCTTTCAATTCCGCGTTCTTTTAAGTATTTACTTACAGTTTTACGAGACATTTTCAATAATGCAGATATATCTTTGCATTTAAGACCATCATTCCACAGTTTTTGGATTTTGTCCTTCTTTTCCTCAGAAACCCTTCCATGATATCTTATGCTAGTGTTAAATCCCATTTTCCTTAGATGCTTTAGGATTGTAACATCATCCAATCTCAAATCTTTTGCAATTCTATATGCAGATTTACCTTCCCCCCACATTTTCCGAATTAATACCTTTTTTTCTTCGTATACTTTCCCTGGACCGAAACCCCTACTAGTTTCAATTCCATGTTTCTTAAGGTGATACCTTATAGTAGAGCCATGAACACCAAGTTCTTTACCAATTTTAACTGACGATAATCCAGTTCCCCATAGAGCCAACATTCTTTTCTTATCTTTTTCTGAAACAAAGCAAGTCTTTTTATCTACTTTCATATAATATTAATTGTAATTACGTCCTTAAATATTTCATATGTATATTGTACACAGTAAAACAATAATGGAAAACAGACATAAGTAAGTACGTTAAAGACCAGTTGGGTGAATTGAATTCAGATAAAGAACAATAAGGTAATTTTCAAGGACATTGAAGTCGCAAGGTCGTACACAGAAAGGATGAAAGGCCTGAGCGGACGGAACAGGCTGGGCAGAGATGGCATGCTCATTGTTTTCCCGTGGGAGGGAAAGCACAGCATCTGGATGCCCAACATGAAGTTCCCGATTGACATAGTGTTCATAAGCAGCGGCAAAAAGGTGGTTGACATCAAACACAATGCAAGGCCCATGTCATTCAACCCCAAGACATGGAAGATATTCAGGCCAAGGGAAGGGGCAAGCTACGCGCTTGAGCTGCCCGCGAATTCCGCGAAAGGCAAACTGAGTGTTGGGGATATACTTACGTTTAAATGAAATAATATCCCGCGGCAGCCGATTGGGGTGAATCGGCCTTTGACGGCCAGCCGCTTGATGCCATTGGCCCAAGCGGCAAACCATTGTCGCCGCGGGATGGGGGTGAAAGAAAGTAGCATCATCCCGTCTAATTCAGTTCGTATGTAAGCGGTCTCCTTGCCGGATTCCTGAATCCACTTCTAACAGCATCTGTTGCGATCTTCCATTCATTGAACACAGTGTAACGAATGGCCTCCCTTGGCATGCCAGGTATGCTTTCCATAAGATCCTCGAACGGGTCGTAGAATGTATCCACGATGTCGTAAGCTATATCAGTGCAAAGGGAATACATGAACATATCACCAGATCTTGGACTGTCATCTGCAAGCAGATACTTACCGAGATTATACCAAAAGCCGCTCTTGCCGACGGGGTTTTTGAATATCTTTATTTTAGATGTTGGCAGCGATGGGTCAAGCGCGCTTTCAGCAGCAAGGTCCCTTTCTCCGTGCTGGTGGATGTACCATGAATAAGGCTTGATTACGTGCCTGTTAAATCTCCATGACTCTTCCTCGAAATGCCTTTCATAATCCCATCTTGTAACCTTGTTAGCGGAATGCCTTACCCAGTCCTTGTTAAGGTATGCCTCCATTTCTCTATTTTTGTTGTATTTGGACTCGTTATGGTCAGTGACGTGTTGAATGTTTTCCTTCAAGGTAGCCACGTCAGGAGTCTTTTTGATCCCGTTTTCATAATACTCAAATCCAATGGGTAATTCATAAGTGTTGCCTCCGTGGGTGTGCTCGTAAATATACATGTTTGAAATGTTTGTTCCGCCTTCTGCGTGGGTTGTCCATGCACGTATCCTTGGGAAACATTTCTGTGCTGTTGATTTTGCGACACCGTGCAGTTCATTTTCAGCAACATCAAGTATCCCACCAACAGCAATTTTTAACAAGGTGTCCCTATTGGCAGGATCAATATTATAAGCACCTGCTACCTTCGATATTAGTGAATATGCTGGAACCTTCCAATAATTGCCAAAATAATTCCATCTTACTATAGGCATCTCTTCAGCCAGCCTTTTCCTGTACCTGAACCAGCTCCTGAAGAAACCGCCCGGTTCGCCTTCTGTGGCAGGCTGACCACCACCATACTTAAGTGTCCTACCACCATACTGCAGCGCGTTTGCACCGTCTTTGCCGTATATGGGCATTGTCGCCCTTTTCTGGATAGGCCTCCCATCCGACCCAAGGATTCTGCTGGATTCATTGATACTGACTTCACCGAGCGGCGTATTGCTTGCCCTCGGGTCCCTTGGCAGCCTTAGCCTGTCCGTCCCGCTACCTGCAGCTAAACCAAACCTGTCATTAAACAGGTTCTGTTCCATCTGCCCTGTCCTTATTTTAGTAGCTGACCCGACCATATTATGCAGCCTCCCTTATGACCTCATAACCATCATGCGGTATTCCGGCTGGTGTGAAAGACCTTTGTAACTGGTCAGCAACGGATCCCACCAGGCCATTTTTCCTTACCCTTCTTGAAGACGTCACTATACCAGTATCTGTTATCCGTGATGTCGGCCCCTCTTCAGCCATCCTGTAAGCGAATGCCCTGTCCTCACTTGTACCTTCAGGGAACAGCTCACCATATTTTTCACGTATGCCATCTATTGCATCCCTTCTACAGTACATGAAGCCACCTTCAGTCAGCCTGTTAATGTTACCATCAATAAAATTGGCCACAACACCAGTTGTTTTGGCAACAGTGTTTGCAGCCTTGTATATGAAAGACTCTGTTGAGCCATTGGTATCCGGCCTGGTTCTCGCTGTCCCGCCGACATACCCACTCCTAGCCCTGCTGACAACTTTCTGCAGAAGCCCTTCCTCCATACAGCTGTCCGCATCCATCCAAACAACAATATCACCATTCGCATTTTCAGCACCATAATTACGCGCATGTGATATGCCCAGGTTCTCCGTCCTCAGCACCCTGACACCATCATCCGCATAACCGCTTGCTATCTCATATGTTCTGTCTGTGCTGCCATCATCAACAACAGTAATGCCCGACGCCTTGTAGCCCTGCGCCAGGACAGAGTCTATAGCCCTGCCTATGTAGCCTTCTTCATTGTATGCTGATATGACAACGGAAACGTTTGGGTTATCCGAATTACCAAGACACCAATTGTCTTTCATCAGCATCTTAACCGCATTTCTTGCTAGTCTCATTTTATCACCTCATGCAACCATTTCTAATTGTTCCGGTTCCCTCCTGTAGTCATATATTCTGTGAACTCCTGTGTCATCCTCGGGGTCTGACAGCGCATAAACATCAGCTTTGAATCTTGGTTTAATCACATAATTTGATGTTGCTTCGACTGTTTGATGTTGGTAGGTGGGCTTTCCTGTCACCACATCGGTAACCAGGCCTACCATTTCATCCAGTCCTTCGCCGTCGTATCTTTTGAAGGCTTTGCCCAGATCATAATTCCTTGAAGTAGCCTTGCTGAAGGCCTTTTCGTCCCTGCTTCCGTCCTTCATCCTTTTCTTGTGCAGAGCCAGGCCTGCCATGTATGCATCAGAGTCTGTTGCTTCCAGAATATCAAGGTTGCGAGCTTCCATTTCGCCATGCTGCATGTTGCTCTGAGGTTCGTATTCGAGCTCAAACATCTCGTGGTTGAGGATGTATCTGTGAAGGGCATCCCTTACCTGTCCGTATTTGTCCTTCATTTTACCCTTGACCGTCCCCATTATTTCGTCAAATGCAGCTATGTCTATGCTTTTTGTATCATAATTTGCCCATGCCAGGTAGTTGGCCTTGACCTTGTTGCCGGGCACGTAATTTATCCTAGGATAGTTTGGTGTGCTTGTTCTTTGTCCCTCCGGATAATTGGGGGTTTGGGACTCAGGTCCGAATATGTTCATTCCTTCAAAACCAACTTCATCAGTATTAGCCCTTGGGCTGGCCGGAGCTGGATCTGCCAAAAGCATTGCTATTACACCCCTTGCGAAGTTTTTGAATTTCATGTTAACCCCCGAGTTTCTGGGTCAGCTTTTTAGAGCTCGCTGATGCCTGCCTCGTTGCGGTCTATGTACAGGCTTGCGTGCATCTTGACCATTTTCTTCAGCGTCCCCTCGAGCTCACCCTTGCTCATATCTCGCCCCCTTATAGGCTTCTCCACTTATGCCTTTTGCCCAAGTGGAGTGTTCCCTTTTAGCTTTAGTGACTACTCGTTTGTCACTATATGATAGTTACAATATGTATTTATAAAGCTTTCGGTTGGTCGCTTCATATTGTTTTCTGGTCGAAAAATGGCCTATTTTGGCATATTTCAAGAGCAAAAATATAAATTATAATAACTCTAATAAGAAAGCGGGTAGAATGGCAAGCAAGATTCTCGGGATAAAGGCAAGGGAGATTCTAAGCTCAGGTTCAACACCGTCACTGGAGGTCGTGGCTAGACTGAAATCCGGGGCAGAGGGCAGGGCATCAGTGCCTTACGGCGCGTCTGCGGGAATCCATGAGGCATTTGTTCTGCTGGACGGCGACATGAAAAGATACCAGGGAAAGGGCATGCTCAAGGCCGTTGCCAACGTGAACAATAAGATTGCACCGGCACTGGTTGGGAAAGACCCCACTGACCAGAAAGCCATAGACCAGGCCATGATAAAGCTGGACGGCACACAAAACAAGAAAAGGCTGGGCGCGAATGCTATCCTTGGGGTATCAGTGGCAGTAGCGAGGGCAGCTGCTAATGAGAAAGGCGTGCCGCTGTACAGATACATTAGGGAGGCCTTCGGTCTGCCCATAAAGGATTACGTACTCCCTAACCCTATGATGGTTGTGATAGAAGGCGGAAAGCACGCAGACCAGTCAACAGACCTGCAGGAATATCTGATATCCCCTATTGGTAATGATTCTGTAAAGGAGAATGTGAGAAGAGGGATAGAGGTTTATCTGGCGCTAAAGAAAATATTGAAAAAAAGGGGTTATGGAGTCAATGTAGGAAATGAGGGCGCCTTTGCCCCCGCAGGCCTGCAAACGAATGAATCGCCCCTCGAATTTATATCAAAGGCCATAAATTCAGCAGGTTACAAGATTGGAAAGGAAGTGGGTATATCCTTGGATCCGGCCACATCAGAAATTTTCAGCAATGGAAAATATGAGCTCAGGAAAGAAGGGAAGAAAATGACCCCCAATGAAATGATAAAATACTTCGCGAAATGGATTGACAAATATCCCATAATAACGCTTGAGGATGCCTTGCATGAGGATGACTGGGAAAACTGGACGAAACTAACCGCAAGGCTTGGTTCAAAGGTTTCAATCATTGGCGATGACCTCACTGTCACAAACCCGAAGCGACTACAAAAAGCAATAGACATCAAGGCCATAAACGCCATACTCATAAAGCTCAACCAGATCGGCACGCTTACAGAGACTGTGGAAACGTGCATGCTGGCAAGGGACAATGGGCTGATGACAGTGATATCCCACAGGGGAGGCGGGGAAACGAATGACACGTCAATGATAGACCTCGCTGTTGCAGTGAACGCGGGTTTTGTGAAGGTCGGCCCCTCACGCGGCGAGCGGACAGGCAAATACAACCGGCTAATGGAGATAGAGGATGAGCTCGGCAAAAAGTCCGGGGTCTCCGGAAGCAACTTCAAAAAAATCGGTTAATACTGGTTAATCAATTCTCTTATCGATCTCCCAGACAGCCAGGGCTACAGCAACACCAACCAACGAGCCCGCAAAGACATCAAGCCATGTATGCACGCCCAGCATTATCCTGGATGCCGATGCTATGAACGGGAAAGCGTAAACAAACAGCCATTTCTTTTTCGCGCCGGCGAACAGCCATACAGCAGTGAAGCCTGCGAATGCAGTGGCGGCATGGCCTGATGGGAGTGATGAATCCAAAGGGCAGTAGGGGTTGCAGCCGGCCAGCTCTGTTATGCATGGCACGCACTGCCGCGGCACATCCAGAACCCCCTTCATGGCCATTACAACAACAAACACAAGCACAAGCGTTGGAACGAGCAGGAAAAGGAAGTCCTTTACCCTATCACCTGTTTTTCGTGTTACCTTTTTCCTCCTTTCCGTTACCTTGAGCCCCATGTAGACCACGAAAACAAGGAGCGCGAAGGCTGCCCATAACTCAGGCGCGCCAAGAAGCGTTGCAGGGTACCAGGGGTTGGATAGCTCGAGCATATTATAATATTGTATGGGACCTGCTTATATTGGAAATTGTTTTGAATCAAAAAAATTAAGGGTAAAGTAACACTCCGCCCAACTAATTCCTCCTGTTTTTTAGCAATTTCATAAGCTTATTGACTTTGTTATCAACAGATAATTTCCTGTTGTTATACCTCCAAACATACTCACCAAGAT
>Ga0180433_10002569_pt1 | contig 27815 bp, 21 predicted proteins | sample SS_ome_8_FD_132980 | JGI IMG/M metagenome (GOLD analysis project Ga0180433, IMG submission 132980) | Hypersaline lake sediment archaeal communities from the Salton Sea, California, USA - SS_1_D_1 metaG | ecosystem: Environmental > Aquatic > Non-marine Saline and Alkaline > Hypersaline >... | reverse complement strand
GTTACCTGGTGGATTTGGGTTTAATATAAATATCGATAAATTTCTACAGGACTTTTTCCTATCGAAAATATCAACGCTAAAACAATCTGGACTCAAAACTAGATTTTTTACAATTCTTGGTAATGACGACCCGCGAATCTATGAAGATGTCCTTAAGGATGCAGAGAAAAATAATTTAATTGAATATGTTCACAATAATACTAAATCTTTTGGCGATCTTTTTGTTACAGGCTACGCATATATTCCACCTACTCCATTTAGACTTAAGGACTGGGAAAAATACGACGTTTCACAATATGTAGATGTTGGGGCGGTTTCTCCTGAGGAAGGAATAAGAACAATTGATGTTTCTAAGGACAAACAACGTTACGATACAATTGCAACAGATTTAAAAAAACTTGCTAAAAATGCACCTGTGGAAAAAACAATTTTCCTTTATCATTCTCCACCTTATAAGTCATACTTGGATCGAGCAGAGTTAGATGGTATAACTATTGATCATACCCCTGTTGATGTCCATGTTGGCAGTATTGCTATTCAGCGTTTTATAAAAAATAAGCAACCCTTAATTACTCTTCATGGACATGTTCATGAATCAACAAGATTAACGGGTAATTGGAAAGAAAAAATTGGAAAAACCTACTCATTCAATGCAGCTCATGATGGACCAGAACTTGCATTGATAAGATTTAAAACTGATGATTTGGAAAACGCAACTAGGACGCTTGTTTAAACTATCTACTCATTTTCCTTTTTTAAAGGTATTTTTTTAACACTCAAATATGGAGAAGTTATATGTGTTGCCCATGAGTCTTTTTTCTTAATGTCCTCATCTGTGATTATATGAACATCTAAGATACCTTCCGTTTTAAGACCTGTTCTTTCTTTATTTTCCTCATCTAGTTTTTTACTAAATTTATTAAACCATGCTAAAAGTTTGTCTTTTTGCTCTTCTGTTCCTTTGAAGTGAACTATTAAGTCAATGTCACTTGCAGGACCAGCTGTTCCTTCTTTTGTACTTCCTATAAGATATAACGATTCGACACCATATATCTCTGAATCAAGTTTTTCAGCAATTTCTTCTACTTTTTGCATTCGCCAACTCCAGTGATCTGGCGATTTGAAATAAGCAACTGCATCCCCTGATTCCCCATCCATTATTACTGAAAGGGAATCGCCTGAATAAATATCTGAAGTTTTAATAACTCTTACTACTTTCTCAAATTTTTTATGATTATTGAGTAAAGGATATAGATGATTTTCTTGAAAAAGCAATAAATCTTCATTAAATGTATTTTTAGTTTGATCAGGATACAACGGGAGATATTTAATTTCAGCTTCTACTAAGTCTTGAAAGAAATGAGTCCCAAAAGAAAGTTCTGGAGTATATTTTCCTTTTTCTTTTGCTATTTCAATAAGAAGTGATGTATTATTAATATCACCATATTTAACAGGTACTCCAAGTTTTATGTCTCCTCTACTACCCCATCTACCAGGTCCTATAAGTATAAATTTTCTTTTTGGCAATTTTATGTTTAACTCATTAATTATCGTCGCAACTTTTTGCATATCTTCTCTTGTTTCTAAATTTACATATTCTTCTGGGACTACATATACAATATATTCTATATTTTCAACTTGACCAGTAGTAACAAATTTTGATGTAGAAAACAATTTTTTATCCTGTGGAATTTTTTTTGGTATTGGTTTTCTTTCCATTCCTCTAGATTGACTTTGAGGTCGACATTGGAGTACGTAGAGTTTATTTCCATCTGAAGCAAATTCCACATCTACAGGATTACCGATTTTTTCCTCGAGTAAAAACAAGATATCTTTCATTTTTATTAAAAAATCACTTTTTTCAAAGAGATTAGAAAAAGTAATGACCACATCAGACTCTTTAGGATCCATTAATATACTTGGTGGATTTGTAAGTCTTCCATCTTTATGAATTGATATAATCTGATTTAAATTCGGAAACTCATCAGCATTTTCTTTTAAAAAATCTATTGCATCAACTGTCTCAATAGCACCTGATTTAAGGTTAATTACATCCATGTATCTTGGCGAGTATTGAATTTTTTCACTAACAAGAGCATTAACCTGAAGCTTTGGCTTTTTTGGCGAAACAAGAATTGGGTAATCATTTCCAACTCTATCAACTGCTCTAGTGCCTAAACCAGGAACCAACCTAATCATTCCATCTTCTCTTTGAATACGAGGAGACCATTGAAATTCATTCTTACTAAATGCTACTCCTCCAAAAATTGGTGTGAAATAATGCCCTACTTTTACCCCCACAACCTCTTGAATAAGAATTCCCATTTCTTCGCTAAAATCTAAGAGACCTCGTTCACGCCTATATTCTATAGGGTCAGGACCAAAAATTGATGCGTAGACCTCAGTAATTGCATCTACTAAGGCATATAATCGTTCTTCCTCTGTGCCTGTATTTGCAACAAAAAGGCTTTTATATTTACCTGAAAAAGCTGCACCAAAGCTATCTTCAAGTAAACTTGAAGATCGAACGATAATCGGCTTTCCTTCTAAATCTCTGATTATCCGGCGAAAACCTTCAAGTATTTCATAGGGAAATGTAGCATTTTTAAAAACTTGTTCTAAGAACAATTGCTCTTGACGTATTTGATCAGGGTGTAAATATTTTATTTGAAAAGTCTCATCTAGATCGTTATAGTGAATAAAATTAAAGATAGTATCAGATGTGATATACCAACTCTTTGGAAAAGATATCTCGTTTAAGTTTTCGTTTTTTTTCATTTCATCTTTTATGATTTTCTCAGCAAGATAGACACCTGAAGTTTTTCCACCAAATTTTCCTGAGCCATGAGTTGGTCCAACGGTATGCCCTAACAGCGATACAAAATCTTTGGGTTCAATATACGTTTTTGCAATGTTTACATACTCGGGCCGGTTTGTAAAAAATCGTCTAATAAGCGCAGTTTTGATACTAATATTATCTTCAGGCGCTAAAATAGCATCTTCGGGTTCTTGATTATAAAATCTATTTAATTCATCAGTTATTTGTAATAAAGGAACTCCTTCTTGTTGAGATGATAAAAGCAATGGACGAGCTTTATCTTGTTTCATCCAGTTTTGGAATAAAATAGATATTTCCTCAGGCGATATGTTTTCTTTAGCCATTTCAAAGATTTCTTTTTGAATTTTTTTTAGAGAATCAAGGTCCTGTCGTGGATTTGGCATATTTATACCACACCATTGACCAGATGGCCCCTTAGTTATAGGGCAAAGTCTTCCTAGTAGCGAATTTATTTTTTCATTTTCGTATCTATAAAGGTAATAGGTCATTTTTCTTGTCATTCTTAGAAGAGTTCTTGGATCTGTTTTTATTAACAAGTCAATAATGACTTCCCAATCTTGTTTTTTTTCATCAGCTTTTGCACCGGTTAACACTTCTTTTATTCTACGTTCTCCAATATATTTACTTATTAGGTCAGATATTGCATCTATCAGTCGTCTCTCTTCAATTAAAAATGGTCCTTCATCAATCTTAGGTTTTTCTTCTAAATAATATACTTCCAATGTTCCAATTTTTTTATCATCAATTATAATGTTACTTATTTGACTCCATTTAGTTTCTTTAAAATTTTCTGTTTTATACTCTTTATCATCTATTGTAATTCTAGCACATGTAATATTTGGATATTGCCAAGCAGGTGGTATTAGATTTAAAATTTTTTTCAGAGCATCATCAGTTGAAATTCTTTTATCTTTTACAACATCTGTAAGACCATACAAACATTCTAATTCTTTTATCCTCTCTTTTAATTCATTTACTTGATTACTTGAGGTTTCATCTTTTAAATTTTTATTATTGTTTTTTTCTAACATATAAATTGTTCCTTTTTCTGTTTTAATTTTTTTTTCTTATTACAGCCTTTCCATTTTTACCATCTATTAGAACCTCGATTTCAAAAGGGGTCATTACATGTTTTATATCTTCCGTCTCCTCAATTGTTTTTAGCGAATTTAGCCATTTCCAATCTATGTTTCCTTTATCAGATTTTGTTATTATATAACCTACTTGTGATGATATCATATCATGGAAAAAATGCGAACCTTGTGATGGATCTATTGGTCTTTCTTTATATGGGGTTTCCAAAATTACTTTTACGCCTGCAATGTCACTCCAGATAACAGGTATCCCAAGCCATGAATCAGCAGAACCCCAACGACCAGGGCCAATTAGAATATATGATTTACCTAAATCCATTAATTTGGAATTTATTTTTCTAATTTGACTAACGGACCTAATTGAATTTGACATATCGAAAGATTCTGATTTTACAAATACAATATCTCTGATTTCATCGATTACACCATTTCCTAAAGCATTTTCACTGTAACATAACACATCATCAACAGCTATATCTTCAATTTTTACCTCGTGGTATTTATCAGGTGGAATCATACTTCTTATTTGTAATATTACCAACTCTGCATCCTCCGATTCTCCTTTTCCAAAATTAACAGCAAATTCTATTTCAACTGGGTATCCTAAAGCAAGTTCACCTACTTTTAATAACAATCGAATTGCTTTTGCAAGTGGTATCAAATCATCAATAATTATTGGGCCAAAATCAATAACTAATGAACCTTCATCATAGATTCCAGGATACATGCGATCTTCCATATGAAAATAAGTAGATGCAACTTTATCTAAATTACCATGTTTTTTAGCAATATAAATATCTAAATTTTTTAGTGTTGTATCTTCGTTTTTATTAACTATAGTATAAACAGAATTTAAACTTAGGGCGTAAAATTTTTTTTGTGAATATTTTATAAAATCTTTTGGAACGCCAAATAGCGGAGCTTTTGGTTTCTCAGGGCAGAAACAAAAACTGCTTCCACCATCTACAATTGCCTTTCCTAAACCAAAAGCAAGATAAACTATACCATCTTCAGGTTTACAAGGACCAGAAGGATAATAGTTATAAGATTTTGCAACTCCGGATATAGTTGGATAAAAATAATTTTCATGCTTATTTCCAACTACTTCTTGAATTAGAACCGACATTTTTTCATCTTTTACAGTTTTAGTTGTAGACTTGATATATGACCTTGCTTTTTCAAAATATGTTGAAGCATATACATATTTAATTGCATTACATACTTCTTGAAACCTATATTCTGTTTCCCAATTTTCGTTTGGCAATAACATCGATGCATATATTCCTGCAAATGGCATTAACAAGGAATCTTCAAGTAAACTAGATGATCTAAATATCAAAGGCGCCCTGGTAGTTTTAATAAAAGAACGAAGATCACCAATTATAGTCGGAGGTAAACTAGATTTCATAAACTTTGAAGCAATCCGCTCATCTGATAAGTTAGAAAAATCTAATTTTGAAAGTTCATTTTGTTTAATAAAAGACTCAAAAACATCTGTTGATAAGATTATACTTCTTGGAATAGTAATTTTAAGTCCAGGGAACATGTCATTTTTTATATATTTAGATAAAATGCTTGCTAAAAATGCAATTCCCCTTGCTTTACCACCAAAAGAACCTGTTCCAATATGACTAAGTCTTTTATGTTGTAATTCTGATTTTCTTTGATATATTTCGATAGCATCTTTGCTAATAGAATACCTATTTTCTTCAAGAGCATCTATCATTTTTTTCCTTAGCTTTTCACCTTCGTTAAATTCTTTTTCAATTACATTAAATAAATTTGCAAGTTTAATTTCTCCTATCTGTTTTAACCAATTTGAAAAAAAATTATTTTTTGCATTTTTTAAAATAATTTGTTTATCTAACTTCAATAAGATATCTTCAAATTCTTTTATATTTTTTATTTTTGCAATTTCTTCATTTTTTTCATTAAAAAGTGTGAGAAATGAATTGCTCATGTCTTTTTTGTCATCCTCATCTATAATAACTTTATATTCTACTTTGATACCTGTAATCTCTTCTATAGTAGTTATTATTTTTTTCTCTTTTTCATCAATATTCATAACTCTAAATCTAAATCCATCCTCTTAATTTACAAGCGTCTACAACTCTTGATATAGCTATCATATATGCGGCATCTCTAATTTTAACATTTTTCAGTTTTGCAAGTTCCCAGACTTTATAAAAAGCATCTGTCATTTTATTATCAAGTTTACCTAGAACTTCATCTTTTGTCCAATAATAATTTTGGTTACTCTGAACTTGCTCAAAATAGCTACATACGACACCACCAGCATTTGCTAAAAAATCAGGTATAACAATAATACCTTTTTTGTCAAGAATTTCATCTGCTTCAGGTGTTATTGGACCATTAGCTCCACATATTACTAATTTTACTTTAGAATTAATTTGGTTTACATTTTCTTTTGTAATAGAATTTTCTAATGCCGCTGGTATAAGTATATCTGCTTCTTTTTTAAGCCAATCTTTGCCAGAACAACACGTATAACCAAGTTTTTCTGCTTTTTTCTTATCAATAGTTCCAAAATGATCAGTAATCTTTACAAGCTCCTCAATATCTAACCCCTCAGGTTTAAAATAGCAATATGCACAACTATCTTTTTGATCCCAACACGATACAGAAACTACTTTTCCACCATATTCCATAAACAATTCAGCAGAGTAGCGTGCTACATTTCCAAATCCTTCGATAGATGCAGTTGCTTTTGAGATGTCAATATTGATCTCCTTTAAAGCTTCTCTTAGCATATATATCAATCCATAACCTGTTGCTTCTGTACGACCTAGTGAACCTCCAAGTGCTACTGGTTTTCCTGTTATTATCCCAGGATATTGTGCTCCAAAAATTGTTTGATACTCATCCATCATCCATAACATATGTTGACTATTTGTCATAACATCAGGTGCAGGGACATCGCGTAAAGGTCCGATATCTCTTGCTATTTGTCTAACCCAACCCCTACATAAATTTTCTTGTTCTCTTTCTGATAAATCATGCGGATCACAAATTACCCCTCCTTTTCCTCCACCTAGAGGTATATCAACTACAGCACACTTCCATGTCATCCACATAGAAAGAGCTCGAACAGTATCGGCAGTTTCTTGAGGGTGAAAACGAATTCCGCCTTTACAAGGTCCTCTTGCATCATTATGCTGTATTCTGAAACCTTTGAATATCTTTATACTCCCATCATCCATTCTAACTGGAATATTAAAGTGATATTCACGCATTGGCGTTTTTAATAAATCTCTTGTTGTTTGATCAAGTTCTAACATTTCTGCAACTTTTTCAAATTGTTCTTGCGCCATTTTGTATGCATTAAATCCTTTTTGAACCATATATCAAATCCCTAAACCTGGATTGAAATTTAATATATTAATGTATTGGTATAAAGTTGGATTTATTGGTTTAAAACCGACTAGTACCAACTTTATACCAATTATAAACCAAATTATTCCACTTTATATTGGTAAATTACCAATAAATATAAATATGCGTTATTGCATATAGATTTTTGTTAAAAATGGAGATAAGCGCAAGAGAAATATTAAAAGAACATAAAAAGAAAATTGACAATATAAACAAGTTAGAAAAAGAATTTGGAAAATGTGTTAAAAATTTTAAAAAAGCTAGAATTGACATTAAAAATTGTGTACAAAAAGCACTAGAAAGAGGATTAGGAAAAAAAGAGATAAAGTTCGTTTTAGATAGGTATTTTTCTGAAGAGTGCGAGATTTGTAAAATGATAATTTTTGCAGAGATAATGAACCATGAATTCGAACACAAAAATGAAATTTGTTAGAAATTAAAAGAGTTAAAAAATAAATTTGGAAAGGAGTGATGATTGAATCCTATCTGTCCAAACTGCGGGATAAGAATGAGGCGATTTATAAATCCTCAAGGATATTGGTGCCCAGGGTGCAAAAAGATTATTAAAGATAAAAAAGGTGTGAAAAATGATAGAATTAATAGGACTTGATCTATTTGGTATAGATCTGTTTTTGGTAGTTATTTTATTAGGTTTTTTTTGTGAGCTAATTGACTCATCCTTAGGCATGGGATATGGAACTACTCTGACACCTATACTGATGATCTTTGGCTTTGAACCACTGGCTGTAGTCCCAGCAATATTGCTATCAGAATTACTTACTGGTATCACTGCAGGAATAGCGCATCATAAAGCAGGAAATGTTAGTTTTAAACGTAATTCTATCCACTTGAAGATAGCTTTAGTTCTTGGCATGTGTAGTGTTATTGGGGGAATAATTGCAGTAATAATTGCAATAAATATACCGACATTGTGGCTTAAAACATACATTGGTCTCATTGTTCTTTTAATGGGGGTAATTATTCTGTTAACATTAAACAAAGAATTTAAATTCTCATGGAAAAAAATTATTGGACTTGGATCTATTGCTGCTTTTAATAAAGGTATGAGCGGAGGAGGTTACGGACCTGTTGTAACAGGTGGTCAAATTCTATCTGGAGTAAATGGCAATAATGCTGTTGGAATTACATCGCTAGCGGAAGGACTAACATGTATTGTAGGTGTAATAGTTTATATTGTTTCCCCCGAAATTATCGATTGGAGCCTTGCACCATCGTTGATAATTGGAGCTATGTTATCTGTGCCATTCTCTGCATTTATTGTTAAAAATATTACAGTAAAAAAACTAAAACTTGGAATAGGTTTAGTGACATTAGTTCTTGGAATATATACTCTAGTGAAGATATTTTTCCCATAATTTAATAAATAGAAACATTAAAAGTGCTGGGTGTAGGCATATGTGTTAATTCCTGAAAGCCTATACTTAAAATATCTTTAGAACTCTAGCATCATCCCCTATTTTTTCTGGGAAATAATAAAGGATATACAATATCACTCGTACAACATGGAAGCCATACTGCAAGAAATAAAAATATGAATATGCCTATTGTTTGCATCCAACTCACTGTTGTTCCTAATGCCATGATGATATGAAATAATGATGCCCATGTGCTTATTAATACATGTCCTGCATGTGGGAATTTAGTAGTTCCTTTCCAATAACCAAGTATGATACCGATAAATGCTGGAATGTTTGTTATCAGAGGTTTTTCTATAAAACCAATATGGATACCTGCATTTGGTAGTTCAAATAAAACTTCGCCTAAATATGGAATTATTGAATCACTTATTGTTGCTATTCCTATGGAGCCTGTGTAACCAATCATAATTGCTAACCAGATTTTTCTTTTTCCGTATCTGATGTATAGTGTGGTTGTCACAAGTGCACTTAATAAAACATGCGTTGGATGTAAAATGTAAAAAATATTCTCAGAAATTGGAGAAACCTGTGGAAGAAGGTTGCCAAAGACTAATATGAGCATAATAATGATGCCTGTAAGAGCGCCAAAAAGAGTAAATGGAGCATGTTCTTTAAGCTCATTTACTACTCGTCTAATTATTTCTGACATGTTTCAATTACAATGATATTATTAATGTTTATATAATTTATTATTAACTTTTATGGTCAAGTATATAAACTTGTTATTAATTATTTATAATTATGACAATCATAAGTATATCATTAAATGAAAATATACTCAAAGATATTGAAAAAATACAAAGAGATTATGGATACTCAGGTAGATCAGAAGTTATAAGGGCAGGTGTTAGACTTTTAATTTCAGAAAGTGAAGACACTGAAAAATTATTTGGAGAACTAAATTCCATTCTAATTGTCATTCATCATCATGATTCAGAAAATACTGTTTCAGAAATAAAACATGATTTTAAAGATATTACAAAAACACAGATACATAGTCATTTTGAAAAAGAAAAATGTCTTGAAATATTTGTATTACAAGGCAAAGCAGAGAGGATAAAAGAGATGCACAGACTATTTAATACCAATAAAAAAATGGATATAGTTAAATTAATTGTACCATAATTTTAAAAATATATATCAATCAATTATTTTAATTGCAAAAATTAACCCTTACTGCCGTTGACGTGCTGGGTGTAGGCCATAAGCCCCTTTCTGTTTTAAACGGCATTCTACTTTGCGTCTTACCTATAGGCAGTCTGGATAACTGTTTCCTATGATTTAGACTTGCTCCAGGAATAGATTGGCACGTTTCATCAAATCTTTAGAAGACCTCATCACCAAAGTGAATCATAGCATTATTCTAAAGCTGTGTCGTTTCTGCTCCTCTACAAGGATTCTCACCCTTACTGCTTGAACAGTAACCTGATCCAGAACGAGAGGGGACTTTCCTCAGCGATATCCACCGTCAGCCGTCCACCTACGCCCAACACAAACAAAATCGTTAGAAATAAGTTTTTTATAAATGTTTTTACACAATTATTATAATTTAAAAACGACGATAAATAATAGTATTATCGTAAATTATATAATATATAACTTATAATATAATAATATAACAAAGAATTCGGTGTGCCAAATATGAATCAAGATAAAGATAAATTCCCTTCAAATAGACCGTTTTTTAAAAAGATAGCATACAGCACATGTTGGGAAGATTTTGAAACAATAAACGGCGCATTAAAAATAAACAAAAACGATAAATTGATTTCTATAAGCTCAGCTGGATGTAACGTATTAAATGCACTTTTACTGGAACCTAAAAAAATCCTAGCAGTAGATTTCAATCCCCATCAAAATTATCTGCTTGAATTGAAAATAAAAGCAATAAAAAACCTAGACCATAAACAATTTTTAGAATTAATTGGAATAAGAGAATCAAATGAAAGAGAAAAATTATATAAAAAAATAAGAAAAAAACTAACAAGAGATGCGCAAAATTTTTGGGATGATAACATAAAACTAATAAAAAAAGGAATAACATATAACGGAAAACAAGAAAAATACATTAAACTAATAGGAAGAACAATCAGAAGTTTTAAAGGGAATGAAATCTGTGAAGACTTTTTAAAAATAAAAGATCAAAGTGAGCAAAAAAAATATTTTAAAAAACATATCAAAGGATTCATCTGGAATTCATTCTTTAAAATGCTATACAGTAAACCGGTCATGCTTATAGCAAAAGACAAACTAGTTTTCAATCAAACAAAGGATAATTCATATCATAAAAAATTTAAGAAAAGAACAGAAAACGCAATAGAAAACATACCTGTTTACAAAAATCCTTTTGCATCATTTGCACTACGTGGGAAATATCTAGAAGAAAGATACTTTCCAGAGTATCTCAAAGAAAAAAACTATGCAAAGCTAAAGAAAAATGTAGATAAAATAGAAATAAAAAATTCAACAGTAGCTAGCCTATTAAAAGCTCTACCTAAAAACTCTTATTCAAAATTCAATCTATCAAACTCACTTGATTGGATAACACAAGAAGAATTTGAAAAAACAATGATGGAAATCACAAGAGTTTTAAAAAACAATGGAAGATTTTGTTATTTTAACACATTAATTGAAAGAAACATACCAAAAAATGTAAAATCTATAAAATCAAATAAAGAAAAAGCAGATAAGCTACTTAAAAAAGATAGATCGTTTCTATACGAAAATTTTGAGATAGGAACAATTCAAAAGGGAGGATAATAAATTTGAAATCTGAAAGAATATGTATCATTGTAAATCCTTTTTCACAAGGTGGCAGAACACGGTTTAATTATCCTTCTTACTTAAACAATCTAAAAAACAATGGGCTAATTTTTGATACATATCATACAAAAACAAAAAAGCATTCCACTGATATTGTAAAAAAATATCTTAATGACTATGATACCTTTATTGCAATAGGCGGAGACGGTCTATTACATGAAATAGCACAAGTTTTAGTTAAACATAAAGACAAAACCCTTGGAATTGCACCAAGTGGAAACGGGAACATGTTTGCTTCACACCATTGGATATACAATATTCATGATGCAATAAGCTCAATTAAGAAAAACAAAAAAAGAGAAATTGATTTAGTAAAAATCAAATTCAAGTCAGACGAAAAAACAAAAACAGTGTATTCACATTGCATATTTGGATTAGGTTATATATCTGATGTTGTAAGATTGGCTGTAAATAGTTTTAGAATATTTGGACCAAAATTCTGCTATCCAATGTCAGGTTTTTTGGGTTCAATGTATTTAGATAAATACAAAACAAAACTTGTTTTTGATGATAAAAAGTATACAATAGATAAGTTAAACACAATTATTTTTTTGAACCATGGAAGAGTTGGTCCATTTAAAATAGTTGAAAATTCATCAGATAGAGATGGTAAAATAGAATATGTAATATATAAAAACACAGGAAGAATAGAAGCTGCATTATGTGTACTTGAAGCAGCACTTAGAACACAAAACTTTACAAGAAATAAAACAGTTGGACAAGCAAAAAAAATAAAAATAAAATTACCATCAAAAAAAGAGCTCATGATAGATGGAGAGATGTATGGCTGCACTGACTTAATAGAAGCAGAAGTAATACATAAATCATTAACTGTTTTAACAAACAAAAAAAGAAAATAGGTGAAAGGGGAAAAAATAGAATGAAAAATTGCTTTTTAACATATATTAAAAACAGATTTCAACCAATTTTTTTTATTCCAGTAATACTTATTTTTTATCTAAATTTTTATCTATTTTCAGAGATATATGGAGAAAACATTACACTTTCATTAAAAACATTATTTGGTTTTATAATCGCATTTCTTGTTTTTTTTCATATAAGGATACTTGATGATATGAAAGATGCGAAACAAAATGATTCGTACAAAAAAAATAAACTTAAAAAATATCTTATTATAACATTATTTTTAGAGTTAATTACCGGTATTTTTCTAGGAATAAATTCGTTTTTATTTTATCTAATTATAATACTATTTTCATTTGGAATATTTTATGATTTTTCCATAAAAAAAATACTTACAAAAAATATACTTTTAAATAATTTTACACATCAAATATTAATAATCTTATTAGGAATATACATATTTACAATAAATCACAATGATATCTTAAAATTAGATCACACATATCTAATTTTTACATTTAACATGTACATAGTATTTGCATTATTTGAGTTTGCAAGGAAAATAAAAAAAGAAGGCTCAAAAGACTATGAAAAATCCTATACATATCTTTTTGGAAGAACAAGATTTACAATCTTAATTACAATATTATTACTAATAACTGGATTGTTAACAATATTTTCACTAAACAACATAACAGATACAATGATCTTTCAATCAATTCTTTTGATCATTCTGACATTAACAACAATATCTAGCATAATATATGCTAAAAAATATGTAAAAGAAAAAACACTTAAGAAAATATATTTTCTATATCTATTTTTAACGCTTCTATTTATAATACTTGCAAATATCATTTACAAAAACATAATATTTAAAACAGATGTTTTGGTGATAATATAATGAATGAAAAAAATATAATCGGTGGAAAAGCACAAAATCTAAAAATTCTAAAAGAAAACAATTTACCTGTTCCAAAATATTTTGTGATAAGTACAAATGTCTACAAAAGATTTCTACAAGAAAACAATCTAGAAAAAAAACTAAAAGAAATAGTTCAATATATAGATTTTAAAAACAAAAATAATATTAGGTATAACATCACAAAAATTCAAAATCTTTTTTTAAAAAACAATATATCAGAAAGAGATAAAGAAAAAATATTAACAAGTTTTTCAAATATAAAAAAACAAACCAAATCAAAATACTATGCAATAAGATCATCAGCATTAGGTGAAGACAGCAGTAAACAATCTTTTGCAGGTCAAATGGATAGTTTTTTATTTATATCAAAAGAAAAAGACCTTCTCGATCTAATAAAAAAATGCTGGTCATCAGCATATTCAGAAAGAGCACTAACATATAGAAAAATATCAAAATTAAATCTATCAGATATCTACATTGCAGTAATAATACAAGAAATGATATATGGAGAAAAATCAGGAGTGATGTTTACTGCAAATCCTCTAAATAACAACTACAATGAGATACTAATAAACTCAACATACGGTATAGGCGAAGGAATAGTGTCAGGGGAGCTTGACACAGACACAATAATATATGACAAAAAACAAAACATATACTCATACAGTATAGTAGAAAAAAAACATAAAATAGATTTCAACAACGAAACAGGGATTGGTATAGTTAAAAAAGAAGTGAAAAAAGAAAAACAAAAAACATTAAGTCTATCAGATGAAGAAATAAAAAAACTAGAAAACTATGCAAGAAAAATAGAAAATATACAAAAAAAACCCCAAGATATAGAATGGACAATAAAAAATAATGAAATATATATACTACAAACTAGACCAATAACAACGTTAAAAGGAAAAAACGAAAATGAAATAATATGGGATAATTCAAATATAATAGAAAGCTTTCCAGGAATAACAAAACCTTTAACCTTTTCGTTTGCAAAAACATCATGGGCTAATGTTTTCAAGCAAACCGCACTTGCTATGGGTGTACCAAAAAACATAGTTGAAGAAAACAAAGATCTCTTCGATAACATGCTTGGTCTAATACATGGAAGAGTATATTACAACCTTATAAATTGGTATAGATTTGTGTCATTTTTTCCAGGATTTAAAAACAACAAAAAATACATGGAACAAATGATGGGCGTAAAAGAAAGCATCGAATTTCAAGAAAAACAAAGAAAGCTTTTATCAAAAGAAAAAATCAAAAACATACCAGGTTCAACAAAACTTGCATATGGTCTTATAAAAAATCATTTATTATTAGATAGAAAAATAGAAAGATTTCATGAAAACTTTGAGAAAAACTATGAAAAACTCAGCAATTATAATCTCAAAAACAAAAAGCCATGGGAAATAATTGAGATATACAGGCAAGCAAAAAACAAACTACTTGATGGATGGGAAATAGAAGGAATAAATGATTACTCAGCTATGTATTTTTACGGACTTGTTAAAAAACTAACAATAAAATATAATCTGGACAACACAGGATCACTTCAAAATGATTTATTTTGTGGCGAAAAGGACATGGACAGTACAAAACCCACAAAAGAACTAATAAAAATATCAGACACAATTAAAAAAGATAAAAATTTAACAGAAATTTTCAGAGAAAAAACAGAAGAAGAAATTCTATCTGAAATAAAAAACAATGAAAACTTAAAAAATTTCAAAGAAAAATTCGATCAATATCTAAAAGAATATGGTTTTAGATGTATGAACGAACTAAAACTAGAAGGAAAAAGCCTAATTGACGACCCATCTTTTCTAATAAAAATCATAAAAAACTATCTAAAAAAAGAAGATCTAGATCTTGAAAAAATAAACAAAAAAGAGATAGAAAAAAGAAAAAGCGCAGAAAAAATAATAAAAGAAAAGTTAAAGTATAAACCATTCAAAAAAACATATTTTAGATGGGCATTAAAAAACGCACGTAAAAGCGTAAGATATCGTGAAAACCTAAGATTATGCAGAACCAAAGTATTTGGTTTAGTAAGAGAAGCATTTAGAACAATTGGAGATGATTTTTCAAAACAAGGGGTAATAGATGAAAAAGAGGATATATTCTATCTTGAAATAGATGAAATATTCAATTTTATAAAAGGAACGAGCACGACAATAAATCTTAAAAATATAGTTAAAACAAGAAAAGAAGACTACAAAAAATTTGAAAAAGAAAACCTCCCAGAACGATTTAGTACATATGGAATAGTAAATACAAAAAATATAGAAAGAATAATTATAAAACAAGAAAAACAAACTATAGACACTGATATTTTAAAAGGAATAAGTTGCTGCCCAGGAATTGTTGAAAACAAAGCAAGAGTTATAATTTCACCTGATGATAATGTTGAACTAAATGGTGAAATCCTGGTGGCAGATAAAACTGACCCAGGATGGGTGCCATTGTATCCCTCTGTAAGCGGACTACTTATTGAAAGAGGAAGCGTGCTATCACACAGCGCAATAGTTGCAAGAGAACTAGGTCTACCAACAATTGTTGGAATAAGAGGACTTGTATCAAAAATAAAAGATGGACAAAACATAAAAATGGATGCAGAAAAAGGAGTTGTATATTTAAAACCTGAAAAAACAACAGGAGAAAATAAATGAAAACATGTGAAAGATGCATCCTAAATGAAAGGTATCACTATATAAAATTTAACGAAAAAAAACTATGTAACTACTGTATAAATTATGATAAATACAAAGAAAAAATAGAAGATGAAAAACATCTAAAAAAATTATTTAAGAAAAGAATAGAAAAAATCAGAGGACGAAATGAATACGATTGTCTTGTTGGGATAAGCGGCGGAAAAGACAGTTCATATGTTCTACATATGCTTAAAAACAACTATAAGCTAAATGTTTTAGCATATACATTTGACAACGGTTTTTTAACAGATTATGCAAAAAGTAACATAAAAAACTTAGTAAAAAAAACAGGAGTAGATCACTTTTTTTATAAAACAGAATGGAATTTTCAAAAAAATCTTTATAAAAAATTTATGAAAATACAAGGTATACCATGTAAAGGATGTTCACTTGGAGCATATGGAACAAGCTTTAAATTTGCATTTGAAAAAAATATACCTTTTGTAATCCATGGTAGAACACCTTCACAAATATTTAGAGAATTTATACCGGAAAGTACAGATCCAACAATCCCTTTTATAAAAAACAATCTTGAGGATTACAACAAGGGAAACCAGATAGAAACATTAATTGGTGTAGCAGATAGAATCATGAATCTAACAAAAGGATTTGAAAAAAACAACGAAGAAATCCTAAATAAACTATTAAAGGAATTTTTCCCAGATCTATCAAAACTACTAACTGCAGATATGATACCTGAATTTCTTGGTTTTTTCTTGTATCATCCGTATAATGAAAAAAACATTAAACATGTTTTAGAACAAGATTTAAAATGGGAAAGACCAGAAAAAGACAAAACATTTTCGCATGCTGATTGTCTCATACATGATGCAGTAGAGTATATAAGATATAAAAAATTTGGTTACACAATATTAGAACCAGAAATAAGTGTTTTAATAAGACAAAATAAAACAACAAAAAACAAGGCTTTAGAAAGAATAAAAAAAGAACAAAAAGATATATTTGAACCAAAAGAATCACTAAAAATTCTATGTAAAAAACTTGATTTGGATTATAAAAAATTCAAAGAAGATCTAGAAAAGTATTAACTGATATATATGGAAAAAAATAAAGAATTTGATATTTTCACAAGCATCGAAACAAATTTAAAAAAATTTGAAAAAGAAAAAGCTTTAATCTATAAACACAAAAACAAATACAAATCACTATCATATAAGGAATTTAACAAAAAAGCAACAATTCTTGCAGTTCATCTTAAAAAACAGGGAATAAAACCAAGCGATAAAGTTGTTGTAATGATACCGATATCACTTAGTTTATACATTGTAATATTTGCATTGATTAAACTTGGTGCAGTAATTGTTTTTATAGATCCGTGGATTGGCATAAAAAAAATTAAAGAAAGTTGTAGTATATTTAAACCAAAAGGATTTATAGGAAACATAAAAGCAAACACACTTCGTATTTTATTAAAAACATTTAGAAAAATACCTGTTAAAATGATGATATCAAAAACAAACGCTGAATTCTTAGAAACAATAAACAAACTAAATTCGAAAGAAAAAATCAAATTAAAAAACCCATACAAATCAAATTCCTTGATGTTTATAAGATTTACAACAGGCAGCACAGGAAAACCAAAGGGTGTTGAAAGAACATATGGATATACATGCAATATGGTGCGAGCAATAAACGATTTTTTTCCTATAAAAAAAACAGATATAGATTTGACAACTTTTCCATTAAATATTTTCTATGATTTGACAATGGGTGCAACAGCAGTTATACCATCTGTTTCATATGGACGACTTAAGGATTTTAAGGCAGAAGATTTTATAGAACAAATTGATAGATGCAATGTTACAACTGCATCAGGTTCACCATTTTTTTGGAAAAGGATAGCAGATGAATGCAAAGAAAAAAATATCAAACTAAAAAATCTAAGATTTGTTTTTACAGGTGGAGGACCGACGTCGCTAAAATTGATGAAGTCAATGCAAAAAATTTTTCCAAACGCAGAAATAAAACTAACATATGGATCAACAGAATCATTTCCCATATCATGGATAGATACAAAAGAAATAACATCAAAACTAGAAAAACAAACCATGGAAGGTAAAGGAATATGCCTAGGAAAAACACATAAAGATATAAAAATAAAAATAATAAAGCCTACAAATAAAAAAATAAAAATCAATAAAGAAAAAGATTGGGAAGATATAATACTAAAAAAACATGAAATAGGGGAAATCATAGTCACAGGCCGACATGTTATAAAAAAATACTATGAAGAAAAAAACATACTTTTTGAGAAGAACAAAATAGTTGATAAAAAACAAAACATCTGGCACAGAACAGGAGATGCAGGATATTTAGATGGAAAAAATAGGATTTGGTTGGTAGGGCGAAAAACAAATATTTTTAATATAAAAAATAAAAGAATGGGACCATTAATGTTTGAATATATCTTTGACACAATTCCAGATATAGAAAAAACTGCGGTTACAAAAAACAAGATATTAAAACTTATTGTCCAACCAAAAAATAAAAAGATTTTAAAAGATGAAAACAAAAAGAAAGATATAAAAGATAAAATTCAGAAAATTTGTAAAAAAAATGATTTACCAATAGAAAAAATATTGTTTATCAACAAAATCCCTCTAGACGAAAGACACAATACAAAAATTGATTATAAAAAACTAAAAATTTCATAGATCTTTGTAAAACAAAGCATAATTTTTAATGACTTTATCATCTTCTCTTCTAAATTTTTTAACTATATTATCAACATAAGTAAGATGATGTAAAACAAAATTGCATTTTTTTTCTATAGCTGTTTTATGTACTATGTATCTAAAAGCAGAACCAATACCTTTGTTTTGAAAAGATCTTTTAATGCCTATTGTTTTCCAAACAAAAATATCATCGCTATAAGGGTTCTTATAGATAAAAACAAAACCTACAGGTTCTTTTTTATAAAAACATAAATCAACAATTAGTTGAGTTTTTACTTTTTTGTTAAAATCTGAGACATAGATTTTTTTAAAATTATTAAACGAAATATTAGAATACAAAGGATTTTCAACAAATGAATCGATGGAGATATTATAGATATGTTTTAAAACAAAATATATTTTAAAACTGGTATATCTTTTAAAAGTATAATTTTTATTAAGAATCTCTTTGTATTTTTCTTCATAATAATCTTGCCTTGAATCATTTGACTCCACTAACGTACTTGAATATCTCTTATATTCTTTGAAACCTATTTTTTTAAAAATCTCAGGCATGTAAAGTGGATTTGAAGGTTCAGGATGAATCTTTGTTTCGCTAAATCCATTTATCATCCATCGATATGAAAACCATGTGCTATAATTGATAGGCCCTACTATTTTTTTTCCTGAAAAATCTATTGCAGCCCGCTCTATTTTCATAAAAAGATTTTTTGCTTTATCTAAATCATTTGGAAACTCAATAAACCCAAATAACACAACATCTTCTGAAATATCAGGATTTTTCATTAAAACACAATATGAATCATCAGTATTTTTGATATATCTATATCTGTTAGAATCTAAATATTTTAGTAATAATGCCTCTTTACCCCATTTCTTCTGCAAGTTTTTAATGGTACATTCATTATTCATAGATATATAATAAAAAGAGTAAACTTTCTATTTTTTAGCTTTTCTAAAAAATTAATAATAGTAAAATTCTCCCTGAGATGTCTCAGTGTCAACTAATTCCCCATCTAGATATAGTCTTGTATCAAAATTACAGGTTATACCTTTAGGTATGTCAATTGATAGCAAATATTTTACTTTCATAAAAGGATTAATATCAGGAAGGTCCTCTATTAATTCATCTACTTGCAATCCACCTTTCGTATAAAAAATACCTTTTATTTTTATATCTCCAGCTTTTTTCCTTCCAAGATTTTCAATGTATGCCACAACTTTAAGTGATCTTTGACCAGATTGATCTGTATAAATGGTTGAGGTATCGTTTCTCCAGTGATGATAAACAAGAGCTCTTGGTTCGATTGTATAAACATCAATACTAGCAGGGTTTGCATAGTCAGAATGAACAAAGCCTAGTTCCATATTAGGAGAAGTATCAAGAAAATAGTAATCATCAACATAATAATCATAATCCGGTAGCTCATTTTCTGGTAAACTGACACCTACGGCCATATGATCGGGTATACGTATCAACGATACATCGTATGAAAGCTCATCTAAAAGGCTTGCAGTGAGTATTGCTTTATCTTCGCAATCACCGCCACCAAGGCCATCGTTATTGAATAACGTATCAACTGGATACTGTGGATCTTCAATTTCACAATTTAACTCACTATCTTTTCTGTATTTCAGGTTCTGTATAAAACTTGAAATTTTATTTATCTTCTGTGAATCAGATAAAGAATCAAAAAAATCAGAAAAACTCATAGTTGAAATAATCTGATCTTTTACAAAACTAACAAATTGATCATCACATCTATCAAAAACAAATGCTGCATAATCTTCGAGATACAACTCCTTATTATCATAATACTCATATAAAAAATCAACAATAGGGAGAAGTAATGTATCTTCCAGACCCTTGTCATATTTTGCTACACTAAGTGTTTCCATGTTCGAAAAACTTAAATTTTGATTTAACAAAATATTATCATCAACATCTTTTATTGTTAATTCAAATGAATCGTCATTCTCTATTTGCTCTATGTATGAAAAAAAAGCTGTTGTTTTTTCTGAATAAGGCAAAACAGATTTAGGCAAGATATAACTATCATATAGTCCTCCATTATATTTTATCGTGGACTTGACAGGGTAAACTGGAGTGTCTCCTGAGTTATAAAAATCAAGTTCTATGCCAATTAAAGAAGTGTAATCAGATTTTTTCCAAATTGTTGGCGTATAAGATGATATCTCTAATTTTGGACCAGAAAAGGTGAAAGTCTTTTCTTTTACAAGATTATCATTTCTATCAAAAACATTTAATGTTATCTCTTCTGAGATAACACTTTGTTTATATGAACCAATTTTTAATGTTGCATTATCATTTCCATAAAAATATTCTTCATCAAGTTTTTCAGATAGATAGTTGTATGTTTTAAAAATAAGTTTACCGTTTGATTCGAAAGCTATATCTATTGAAGGAAAACCTTCATCATCATTTACACTCAATGAAACAAAAGAGCAACTTGCACCAGGAAAAAGAATATCCTCTAAAATACATCCTGAAAAAAAACTGAATATAAAAATTGAAAATAGAAGGAAAGTGATTATTTTTTTGTCCATTGAAATTACAAAACTGCTTTTGATTTTTCAAGTTTGTTCTTTATTACACTTCCAAGTCGTTTCATTCCTTCTTTTATTTGTTCATCGGTAGAATAAGAAAAGTTCAGCCTCATGCTTCTTCCTCCACCACCATCTACATGAAATGCTTTACCATGAACATAAGCAACTTTTTCTTTTATTGAATCCAAAAACATTATTTCAGTATCAATCTGCTCTGGTAAAGTTACCCAGGCAAACATTCCACCTTTTGGTTTATGACAGATATGGTTCTCAGGAAAATATTCTTTCATACAATCAATCATCAAATCTCTTTTTGGTTCGTACATCTCACAGATTTTCATTATATGAAGATCAAGTGATCCTCTTCGGATAAATTCATCTGCAAGATATTGAGTAAATGTATTTGTACATAAATCAAGTGCTTGTTTACATATAATCATCTTACGGGTTATCTCCGGTGAAGCAATAGTCCAAGCCAATCTAAATCCAGGCGAAAGTATCTTTGAAAAAGTGGAAATATAAATAACTCTTCCTTCATCATCAAAAGCCTTGATTGGTTTAACAGGCGGTATATCGTATCTTAATTTACCATATGGATCATCTTCTATTATAACAAGATCAAAATTATTTGCAATATCAATCAATTTTTTCCTTCTACTTTCAGGCATTACAACGCCTGCAGGATTTTGAAAGGTTGGAACTACATATATGAATTTAGGTTGAATATCTTTTTTTAGCATTTCTTTTATTTTTTCTTCTAATAAATCTACTTGCATACCTTCTCCATCAAGAGGTATACCTTCTAAGTTTGCCTCATAACTTCTAAAAGCGTTTATCCCACCCAGATAAGTTGGAAGACCAACAATTGCAGTATCTCCAGGATTCAAAAATATTTTTCCTATTGTATCTAAAGCTTGCTGAGATCCACTTGTAATTATTACTTCTTCTTCTGTTATATCTACTCCATCTTTTACTGCTCTTTCAGCTATTTTCTCTCTTAAATTTGCATAGCCTTGGGTAGTTCCATATTGCAAGGCTTCCTTACCCTTTTCTTCTAAAACATGGTCAAGAACACCTTCCAAATCAGCTATTGGAAAAGACCTTGGGTTTGGGAGACCGCCAGCAAAAGAGATGATTTCAGGGTCCTGAGTTACTTTAAGAAGTTCTCTGATAACAGATTTTCTCATTTTTCCGGCTCTATCTGAGTATAACCTCTCTATATCTGGAATAAAAACCACCGTTTGGGGAAATAAAATAGTGTTTTATATTTATTTCGGGTAGGTTACACCTTATTTAATGAAACATTTATAAACTCAAAAAGTAATAGAGGTATATTGTTTTTATATAAATTAAAAAAATTTGAAATATTGTAGTTAATCTATCAATTCACTATATCTAGAATTAATAAGATTTTTTCAAACTTTGTTTTGTAAAATAAAATCAGATTATTTTTCTTTTTCTCTTGAAAACAACGGTTTCATATGTTCATCAAAAGCAGGCATTGTTTCCATGGTATCTCTACAAATATTAAATCTATGCATTATATGTAAAGCAAGTTCTTCATCAGATAAGAATTCTTCATTGTTAAACATCCTAGTGACTTCTTGTTTTTTATCAATAATATTTTCTCCCATATTTTACCAGTTTTCTAATAATTTATACTATATTTATATGTTTCTCTTATATTATAAAGAAAAGGAAGAATAAATTAAGAAAAATTAGATAGCTCCAGTTATCTGAATGAGAAGCATTAGAACTATAACTGTAGTGACAAAACAAACGCTTAAGACGTCCTCTTTTTTATTGCTACTTATTTCCATCCCGCTCTCCAATGGTTAATATGAAACACTGATTTATGTATCTTTTTTGTAGGTGTATATGCATCTATATATTCATCTATTAGAAACAAGAAAAACATAAATTTTCATACTTCGAAATATTTATATTATACCTGTAAGCTATTGAATAAAAAAGAGAAACAGAAGGTGAAAAGTTACGGAAGCAATTATCTTAGCAGGAGGCTTTGGAACAAGGCTTAGACCACTTACATATACTAGAGCTAAACCTCTACTCCCAATCTTGAATAAGCCAATGGTCTCACATATAATAGAATCGCTCCCTCAAGAAGTTGATAAGGTAATCCTTGCTGTAAATTATAGAAAAGATCAAATTGAAAAATATTTAAAAGAAAAAAATTATGATATAGAAATAATAGTAAATGATGAACCAAAACCTTTAGGTACAGGTGGGGCAACTAAATTTGCTGAAAAACATATTACAGGGAGATTTCTTGTATTAAATAGTGACATAATCTCTTCTTTAAATTTATCAGATATGATTAGATTTCATGAAGAAAAAAAAGCCATCACCACTATTTCTTTATGGCCTGTTGAAAATGTATCTGAATTTGGAGTAGCAGATGTAGGGGAAGATGGAAAAATAATAGGTTTTGTAGAAAAACCAAAAGCAGAGGACGCACCATCGGATCTTATCAATGCAGGAGCATATGTATTAGAACCTATGATTCTTGATTATATAGAAACAGGCAAGCTTGTCTCAATGGAAAAAGAAATCTTTCCTAAGATAATTAAGGACACAGACAGATTCTATGGTTTTAAATTCGATGGGTATTGGATGGATATAGGAAGGATTAGTAGTTATTTAAATGTCCATGAATTCTTACTTGATAAAAAAAATATGAACAGCCTAATTGGAGAAAATAATGAAATAAAAGGAGAGCTTGAAAAATCTACTATAGGTAACAACGTTTGTATAGGAGAAAAATGCATGCTCGAGAAAACAATCGTTTTTGACAACGTGCAAATAAAAGATGGTGCAAAACTTTGTAACTGTGTCATAGGTGAAAATACTTTAATTGGAGCTTCTTCAGATATAAAAGATTCTGTTATTGGAGATAACGAAAAGATAAACGAAAAAACATGCTTAGATAGTAAAATTGTTTGGAATCAAGAGATACCAAAAGGTTATCCTAATAAACAGATAGGAAATGTAATAAATGAGAAAAAATAAATAAAAAGGATACAAAAAGCATATTTATACTACTTTTATTTACCCTTGAAAAGCTTATGGTGAGTTGATATGACTAAATTATTTGGAACAAATGGAATAAGAGGTGTAGTAAACAAAGATATGAACACAGATTTAGCTTTAGGTATAGGTAAAGCATGGGGAACATATCTTAAAAAAACAATAAAAAGACCGAGATTAACAATAGGAACAGACGCGCGACTTTCTAACCATATGTTAAAAAATGCAATAAGTGCAGGTCTTCTCTCTACAGGGTGTGATGTTGTAGATGTAGGGCTTGTTCCCACACCAACTCTTCAGTATATAGTAAAAGAAAAAGATTTTGATTCAGGTGTAATTATCACGGCATCTCATAATCCACCACATTTTAATGGAATAAAAGGTGTTGCAAGTGATGGAACAGAATTTTCAAAAGATATTGAAGAGGAAATAGAGAAAATATATTTTGAAGAAAGCTTTTCTCTTGCGTCATGGGAAGATGTAGGCAAAATTTCTTTTTCAAATGATGCAATTAATCTATATATTAATGGAATTTTAAAAAACGTAGATGTTGACTTAATTAAAAGTAAAAATTTTCACGTAGTACTTGATTGTGGTAATGGTGCAGGATGTGTTGTTACTCCTAAACTTTTAGAAAAACTTAATTGTAGAATAACAAAACTTTACTGCGAACCTGATGGAACTTTCCCTGGCCATAACTCTGAACCATTACCTGAAAATCTAACCACTCTTATTGCAAAGGTCCCAGAGGTTAATGCACATATTGGTGCTGCTCAAGATGGAGATGCAGATAGAGCAATTTTTGTAGATGAAAAAGGAAATTACATATGGGGCGATAAAACACTTGCTCTAGGTGCAAAATATGCAACTAAAGATAGTGGAGGGATCGCTGTAACACCTGTTACAACTTCAAGTTGTTTTGATGACGTTGTCAAAGATAATAATGGAACAGTAGTTCATACAGCAGTAGGATCCCCTATTGTTGCACGTGTTATGATTGATAAAAATTCTGTTTTTGGTGGTGAAGAAAATGGTGGCCTAATATTTCCTGAGATGCAGTATTGCAGGGATTCTGCTATGTCTATTGCAAAAATACTTGAAATAATGGCAAAAGAAGATAAAAAACTATCAGAACTAATAGACGAAATACCTAAATATGAAGTTTTTAAGACTAAGATTCCTTGTCCTAATGATAAAAAAGAGATAGTCATGAAAAAACTTGCTCAAGACACAAAAAACGATGAAAAAATCTTAGAAGTAGATGAAAAAGATGGTGTTAAAATTTATTTTGAAAATGGATGGGTTTTAATGCGCCCATCTGGAACAGAACCTATTTTTCGCATATATTCTGAGTCAAAAGACAAAAAAACAGCAGAAGAATTAGCAACTAAATATAAAGAATTAGCAGAAGAAATAGTTAAAGATTCTGATTCTTAAAGGAATAAATTAATAATAGTAGTTTTTATATTCGAAGTCAAAAAGAAAAACTATACAATGGATGTTTTATAATGACAAATGATGAAGAGTTATCTAGATTAATGGCTATAGCTGAACAATATAAAGAGCAGTTAAATCAATTAGATATGCAACTAAATTTTGTACAACAAGCAATAAATGAATATAATAAATCAATGATAACATTGAAAAATATCAAAAAGCAAGATAAAAATTCAGAGGTAATACTTCCAATAGGGGGAGCAACATATATTAATGCAAAAGTAAGCGATCCATCAAAAACACTATTTGATATCGGTGCAGGCTATGTTGTAGAAAAAGAATCAGATGATGCAATAAAAAAAATTGAAGATAGAATCAAAGAACTAGAGAACAATATGAAAAAAATTAATGAAATTAGACAAAAAACAGAGAATGAGGCAACAGAGATATACCAAAAAGCACAAAAGCTATATCAAGAGCAAAATGGATAAAAAAAGGTTGAAAGAGGATGTTCAAATTTCTTAAAAAAAAGTTAAAAATATTTGAAGATAAACTCGAAGAAGAACTTGAAGCAGAGTTAAAAAAAGAAGAAAAAAAGGTCGAACCAAAGGAAGAAAGGCCTGTAGAAAAAAAACCTGAAATCAAGAAAGAAAAACCAAAAAAAATTGAAAAAAAAGAAGAGAAAGTTGAAGTTAAAAAAATAGGACCAACTAAAAAAACTGTAGAACCTGAAATCAAAAAAGAGGAAAAGAAAGTTGAACCAAAAAAAGAAGAAAAGCCAATAAAAAAGAAAGAGACAAGTATAGAAAAACAAAAACGTGAAGAAGAATTAGATAGGCAGATTGAAAAAAGTATTGAAACAGAACTTGAGCATACTCTAAAAACAAGAAAAAGTATAGGTGAAGTCGTTAAAACAGAGGAAAAAACAGGTATAACCCTTAGCGATGAAAAACTAGATGATCTTCTATGGGAACTAGAAGTGGGACTACTTGAATCAGATGTAGCGTACTCAGTTATAGAATCAATAAAAAAAGACATAAAAGAAGAATTAAAACATGTTTCATTTGATAAAAGAAAGATAAGTGAAACTATAGAAAACGTACTTAAAAATGCTATAAGCCATGTATTAAAATCAAATGAACTTGATTTTTTTGAGTTTATAAAGAAAAAAGAAAAGCCTATTGTTATAATGTTTATTGGAGTAAATGGTAGTGGTAAAACATTATCTATCGGAAAAATTGCAGCAACGCTAAAAAAGAAAGGACTATCTTGTGTTATGGCTGCGGGTGATACATTTCGTGCTGGAGCAATAGAGCAATTATCAATACATGCTGATAATGTTGGATGCAAGATAATAAAACATAGCGCTGGGGCAGATCCAGCTGCTGTTGCATTTGATGCAATAGAACATGCTAAAGCAAAACATAAAGATGTTGTATTGCTTGATACTGCAGGTCGCGTTCAAACAAATATCAATCTAATGGATGAAATGGCTAAGATTAAAAGAGTTGCAAAACCAGATTTAATTATTTTTGTGGGTGATGCTCTTTCTGGGAACGATGCAGTAGAACAGGCAAAAAGATTTAATGAGATAGTAGGAATAGATGGAGTAATCCTTACAAAAGTAGATACCGATGCAAAAGGTGGAAGCGCACTTAGTGTTGCTTATACCATAGGTAAGCCACTTTTATTTGTAGGAATCGGTCAAAATTATGAGGATCAGATACCATTTGATTCAGAGTGGATGATAGGTAATATTTTTGGGAAATAATAGGACCAATTTTTTCGATTTTTATCCTTTTGGATATAAGTGTAAAGAAGGCGGGACATAATTGTACAACAAATCCTTTTAAGCCCTTTTTACAAAGTTAATTTTGAGGAGATAAAAAATGATGATCGTAGGACAAATATCATCCAAAGAAGAAGCTAAAGAAATGGAATTTGTTGCAAAATGTTTAGTTGTTGGAAATAGAGC
>Ga0180433_10002568_pt1 | contig 27822 bp, 49 predicted proteins | sample SS_ome_8_FD_132980 | JGI IMG/M metagenome (GOLD analysis project Ga0180433, IMG submission 132980) | Hypersaline lake sediment archaeal communities from the Salton Sea, California, USA - SS_1_D_1 metaG | ecosystem: Environmental > Aquatic > Non-marine Saline and Alkaline > Hypersaline >... | reverse complement strand
GAGCTAAAACATCTATCTTTAAAAATCCTTTCTTTTGTAATGTATCTCCGTTTATTCCTGTTTGAACTTCTTGTTTTAAATTAACTGTTGGTAAATATTCATATATTGGCTTATCTGTGACAACAATCCCACCAGCATGTTGACTATAATGCCTATAGTTTCCCATTATTTTTTTAGCTACTTCATGTTCTTTCTTATATTTATCAGGAACACCAAATTCTTCCATATTTTTTGTGACTCTACAAACTTCGTCATAAGAGATTTTATATATTTTCCCAATATCTTGAAACGCTAGCTTTTCAGTAAAACCAACTAAATTTGCTATATGAGCTACTTTATCTTCTCCATATGTTTTCATATATTCAAATACTTCATTCCTTCTTGCTTGTGAAAAATCAATATCTATATCAGGCATTTTTTTTCTCGTAGGATTTAAAAATCTTTCAAATGACAAATCAAACTTAATAGGATCAATATCAGTTATCCCTAACAAATATGATATCAAACTTCCAGCAGCAGAGTTGTGAACGGAAATATCTGAAATAGTATAATTTTTGGCGTTTTCAACTTCAATATCATATACCTTTCCATTATATTTAAACTTATTAATGCTTAATATTTTGTAGCTATCATGTATTAAATCATTTTTAATACCAAGTTCTTTTTCTGACCATATTTCGTATTTATTAAATTTTTTATTATTATTTACAAATTCGATAGCAGCTTTCTTCTTGGCTAACCCCCCAAGTTTCCTTTGCTTTAACCCTTGCAAAGTTTTTGAATATCTTTTATTAAAACACTTACAGCAGATATATTCACCACTTTTCTTTACACTGTGTTGTTTTAATAAATCTTTTAACAATACCTTTCTTTCAACCTTGCAATCACTGCATCTTACATTCGTTAACTTCTTCATACTTTTAACAGGGCCGATAACAAACTGATTTTTTCTTAAATACTTTGCTTCTACCCAACCTTTTTTTGTCATAATTTTATGGTCATTAGTACATCTTATAACCTTATTGTTGCTAAACTTTATTTCACAGCAATCTTCTTCAACAACTCTGTATTCAAATTTGTTTAATACTTTTTGAAAAGTTCTATCATAAACCAAGACTTTGTCCCCTACTTCTATATCTTCTATGCTTTTATATTTATTGCCTTTATTTATTTTCACTTTAGAATTTGGTAAAAAACACCCTCTTCCAGCTCCTACTTCTATATTTTTATTCTTAGACCAATTAACAACATTTTGAACTATCCAAAAATATTCTAAAAATCCTAATTTTTTTACAATCTTATATTCATAATTCAATCTGTTTAAATAAATATCTTTTTTATTTGGATCAGTTCTTTCTTTAAATCCTTGTTTTAATTTTTGTTTTAATTTAGCTTCTTCAAATCCTACTTTAGGAAGAACAAACTCTTCTGGGTATATATTAAATTCTTCTATCTTAGAAGCTATTTCATTAGTGTTGTCTAAAAATTTTTCTACATGCCTTTCATTAAACACTCTACTCATTATCATTTTTGCTTCATCATAATTCTTTAAATAAAGATCTCTATCTTCATATATCCAAGCTGTTTTACTTTTTATATCATCAATAGTATATTTAGTAGAAATACAATGAAGTAAATCTTGATAGAATGCATCTTCTTTATTAGGATAATGAACGTCTAATGTAATAATACTTCTAATCTTAAGTTCTTTTGCTATGTCTCTTAATACTGTCCATATAGGCCCATATTCTTTTGTTCTTTCAAGAGCTATATATTCAATATAAAAATCATCTTTAAATATATCTTTAAGTTTCATAGCTACTTCTTTAGCTTCTTGAATATTTTTATTTACAATAGGAGCAGCAATTACTCCTGCAGAACAAGCTGATGAAACAACTATATCTCCAGCTAACTCTTTAAGATTACTCCAATCTATTCTTGGTTTATAATACATCCCTTCTTTACAAGCATGATACTGAGATTTTAAAAGTTTTTTATAACCTTTAATATTTTTTGCTAATAATATTATATGCCTTGGTTTTTCATATACTGTTTTCTCTTTACCATTTACCTCTATTTTTTCTCCTTTTTTCAGCTTATTATTTACAAAATAAGCTTCTACTCCAAAAATAGGTTTTATTCCTACCTTTTTAGCAGCATCGTAAAAATCAAAAAATCCTGACATACTACCATGATTTGTTTGAGCATAAGCTGTCATACCTATTTCTTTTGCTTTTGTAAGAAATTCTTCTGGTGGCCTTAATCCATCCAACATAGAATATCTATCATGATTATGTAAACTAGTAAATTGCTTCATCAATATCCTCTATTCTGTCGATCTAAATTTTCCTTATTTTTAGCTACATACAAACTATAGAACTTTTCTTTATTTATTCCAAACACTCTTACAAATCCAAAGAAATTTCTTAAAAGCATTTCTGCTCTATATTCTAAAGCATCTATATTTATTTTTGGATCTTTATATGTCTTCCAAGATTTATATGGTAGTTGATCTATATATTGACCATAATCTCTGCATATTAATTCCCACCACCACTTTGATTCATTTTTTTCTTGTTCATAACTAATTTGTTTGTCTTTTTCATCACCATAATAAAATTCTAAATTATACTTAAATTTCTTTATTCCGGAATATAAAAATATATTCATTAAAAAGTGCCACATATCTATAACTTCAAACTCTAATTCAAACCTTCCTTCTTCTGTTTTTTTAATAAAATGAAGTTCATTATGTTTTTCACATAATTCATGATATTCCACAGCAAAGCATGTAAAATAATATATTGCTTCTCTTATTCCTATTATTTGATCTTCTATAAGAACAATAGAATTAGGTGTTATAGTCCCTCTTTTTTCTCCATACATCACTTGCAAAGCCAACTGCATTTCCATCATTATATCTAAAGCTTTTGGATTATATTCAAGTTCTTTATAAAGATGAGAACATCTATTATCTGGATTTATTTTATCTCCCATTATACTAACTCCTTATCATTTAAATTTAGAACTCCTTGTTTATCTTGAAATCCCATAACTGTTATTTTTCTGCTTGTTTTTTCATCTACTTTTTCTATAGCTTTAATCAAAGTCTCAATTCTTCTTATAACGTTTTTACCTTTCATTTGTTCTTCTTTAGCAAGCTCTTTATATTGAATTATACCAGCTTCTTGCATTTTATCTTTAGCATAACTATTCTTTTGACCTACATTACTAAATAACCCATCTGGAATATTTGCCATTATTTTATCAAAACATTTTTCATATACAGCAAATGTCTGTTCATAAAATAAATCTGCTGCCAAACCAAACCTTAAAGCTTTATTGAACATTTTAGCAAAATCTATTTGAAATTGTTGTAGTGAATCTTTAATATTATATAATACATCAACTGATTGTTTGTTAGGATTATAATGAAAATACCCCAAAGATTCTTCTTTTACTTTAAGTTGTTTTACTGTTTCAGCTCTATCATTAAAAGGATCAAATTTACTTTTTGCTTTCTTCATTTCTTTTAAATATTTATCAACTGCTTCTTTTATTTTGTCTTCTGACATTTTTTATCTCCTTTTTATAATCAGCCCAAGTTATAGGTTTTGAACATTGTTCTAATGGTCTATGACTAGGAATTATAAGTTTTATAAAATAAGCTTCTACTTTATATCCTAAAGGGCATTTAGTAGATCTTTTATGAAGATTTGCTTTTTGATAAGCTCTACAAGCAAAACAATTTTTTCTTTTCACTTGCTTCATTAAAAACTCCTTAAGGCCTATTTTTCTCTGGTTTGTATTTTTCCAGAACATCTTCAAGTTTAGGTCTTATAAATATATAAGCATATCCAACTTTTGTTATTATTGTTTTAAATGGAAATATATTTCCTGGACAAGATTTATAATTAGCATACTTATGATGTTTACTTATTTTGCTAAAATTATATCTTCTCATAAGAGCTGCTAATAACAATACTAATGCTTCCGTTGTTTCATGAGGCAGCTTATCTTTATCATAGTTCCCTACGATACATATACCTATTGTCCTTCTATTATGTCCTCGTGTATGAGCTCCTTGTGATCCTATGGGTCTTCTGACATATATATTTACTTTACCATTAACTATTTCAATCAAATAATTATATCCATTATCACTCCATGGAGATTTAACCTCTTCTCCAAATCCTGTTTCAACTAATTCAACCGCTCTTTCTTTTGTTATTATATCTCCTCTGAAAGCCCAACCAGTATGATATCTATCAATTGCAAGCGTATCTGCTGTTTTTTGATCTTTAGTCAAACTATGATGAAGTATAGCTTCAATAATATATTCTTGAAGGTTTTTTCTTGGAACTTCTTCAATTCTTGACATTAATATCCCTCCTTATAAAGCGTCTTGTTTTTGCATTAAATATCAAGTTATTTATTTTCTTGAATTTTTCCATAAAAACAATAGTAGCGTATTCTACAAGAACTATATTACTATTAACTAGAAGAAGATCTTCTTCTGTCGCGTTGTGTTCTTCAAGAATCTTTCTCATTTGATTCATCACTGCATCTGTAGAAAATATATCTACATGACCAATAGTAAGAAAAACTACTTTGCCACCAAATTCTCTTTCAACTTCATCATACTGTCTTCCTGCATCATTTACCACAAAGATTATCATATTTTCCTCCTTTATTATTAAATCCTATTATGTTTCTATGTTTCTATTTCAAAAGTGCTGCAAATTCTTGCTCTGGTATTCTATCAACTGCTGTAATAAATGAATTATGCTTCCCGCCTTTTCTTACAGCTCCTTTTATAAATTGGTTCGATAAAATCTTACCAGTCTTTTTCACAATCAAAAAGCTTCTTTCTGGAGTTTTTATTCTTACATATACATCACAATCCTTAGCTACTCCAGCTTTCTTAGCCATTATGATATATTTATCTAAATTGCTTTTATCAATTTTTCCTATGCTTACTCTCTTTTCTTTTCTTCCTCCATTTATTACTCTTGAAATTACAGCTTTAGATTTGTGTGTAGCTTTTTGAATTTCTTCATATTTCATTCCATCCATTGCTAATCTTAAAACATCAACACTTTTCTCATCTTTTCCGGCCATCTCTTCAATACGCTTATCAATATCAATCTTAATATCAAGATCAAGTTCAAAACCAATATCTTTATTTAGATCTTCAAAGCTTATTGTTCTTGCAGAATCACGATATTCACGGCTTTTAGCGAAACTGATTCCTCTGAAAATATAACTAATATTGACTGATTCAAAGCTTTCAAGATCACTAACTATCCTACAAAATACATTTTGTGCTGCATCTTCAAGTTGCTTAAACTTCAAATAACTCCCATACTTTTTCATAAATCCATTGTAAAATTTCTCAAATTCATTTCGATTCATTTTATTTTTCTCCCTTTATTTTTTTTTCAGTATTCAAAAACTTCAAAGCTGGCTTCAAATCATCTTTAGTATGAATTGCCCCACCAGTATTTAAACCAATATACCATTCAACTATTTCTTTCATGTCTTCTATATTATTCACGTGCATTCTAAATGTAGCTAATTCCATACGCATATTATCTTCATATACACTAAATTTATGTCCAAATGCTATTACTTCATCATGAAGAAAACCAAGCACAGCATTTATCCTTTGTTTACCATCAACTAATACTAATTCTCCTTCTTTATTTCTAAAATTCATCCAATAGGGGTGATTCCAAAATATATCTTTACCAGACATACCGCCACGAAGAATGTATTCTACATAGGCTGTTTTCTGATCTTTATTCCAAACATATCCTCTTTGAAAAAATGGATCCATATTAATGTTATCTTCTTCATGACCTTTCAACCAACCCTCTAACATATTCCAAGATACATCACATGCATACATTCCAAATGGAATAGTTTTTATATCTGAAAACTTCATTGTTTAACCTCCTACTTCTTATTTAAGATCATCAACTGGAATATATTCATCCATATCAACCAATATACCAACAACAATATCTTCTCCTTTGTCTAATGCTTCAATTAAATCTTTATTTTTAGATTCTCTTATGGTTTCTTCTTCTTGCCTTTGTAATTCTAGATTTAAATCTCTCAAAAATAAATCTGTTGCCATATTATCCCCTCCTTTCTTTATTTGGATTTACCCCATATTTAAACATAAAAAAAGGCGGTGCCAATAAGCATCGCCTTTACTTCTATATTATATTCAGCTCTCATATTCTGTATTATTAAATGCTTCATCTTCTACCTCTTACTTATTATTTTACTTTTTTTTTCTTTCTTCTTATTATAATTATACACAAAGATCATAAAAAAGTAAACAATTATTTTAAACTTTTTTCACCTGTAATATATTCCTGTATTGTATCTAAATCATTATATAAATTATATGCAAATGTCTTCTTGTTTTTCTCTACTACTACACGACCACTATAGAATATCCTTACTGTACAATTAAATCCACCTACTGTCACATAAGTAGCTGTGATTTTTTCAACTCGTTTTGGAAACCTATTTACAAAGTCTTCTACTAATTTCATTTGATAATAGCATCTACTATTTTTTTAACAAACTCGAAATCATCATTATATATTGCTATCTTATTTTTAACAATACTGAAATTAAATGCTTTAGTAAATAAATTCCTTTCTTTCTCTAAATTCTGTCTTTCTGCTTTTCCATCTCTTATAAGTATTCTTTGTTTTGCTATATCATGATTTAAATCAATCAATAGTAAAACAATATTTTTTTCTCTCATATCAAGATGAGCTTCAAATGTTTGTAAATTAAAACTATAATTTCTTAATGATTGGCCATATACCCATTCACTGTAAATAAATCTATCAAGAACTATCAGATCTTTTTCTCCAGCTTCAAGGCATTTCTTATATATTTCCATATTAGCAAATTTATGGCCTTTCATTTCTTTATTGAAAAATTTAAAACCATGTTTTTCTTCAAGATATTTCACTACATTTGTTTTTCCTGCGCCATCTATTCCTTCAACAATTACTATCATGATTACCCTTTCAAGTATGCTACATTCTCTGCGTCAATAAGATCATATACCCATCCATATTTTCCTTGTCTTGAGATTTTACATCCTTTCAATTCTTGTTTTGGTGACCATATAACAACTCTGTTAGTTTCTTTAACAATCCTTAATTTCAAATTGTCTTTTGTAAAGCCAATATATCCTTTATTTTCTTTATGAGGATATTTTGCTTTTACAATTGTAGAAGCCTCCTCATATTGCTTGTCAATTTCAGCATTGTCTTTAGGAGGTTTCTTTTCTGTTTTTCCTTTGCTGCTAACTTTCTTTTTAGCAGGTTCTGTTGCTAATGGTGTAAACGCTGGATGTTCTTTGATTGGACCTTCAAGTTCGTAGTCAAATGGAATATTGATTGGAACTCCTTGTGTTGTTGATGCTTTCACATTCTTTTCAGCATCTTCTTTCTTGTGAATTAAAACTAAAGCATTTTTCTGAGTTTTATAAACCTTTCCTAATTCAACATCTTTTGCTTTTACTTTTACTACTTCTTCCTCTGCCATTACAGCACCTCCTGTTTTATATATTAAAACATCAGATCTTCATTTGTTTCTATTTTATCATATTCATATTACATTGTAAATCAAAAATATTTAGCTATTAAGTGATCACGATGAAGCTTAGTTTTACCATATTTCCTTAAAGCGCTTATATGAGCTCTGCTCTTATATCCTTTATTTGAGATCCAATGATATCTACGATATTGTTTATTACTATTATGTAGATCCCTCATCATACCATCTCTCCAACATTTAGCCATTATTGAAGCACAAGCGACTGCTAAGGATTTATCATCTGCTTTAGTAATACTTAATATTGGTATATCTTCAATTTCAGGCATATCAAAATAATCTACTATTATAACATCTGGAATATACTTCTCAATATTTTCTACTGCTCTTTTCCTAGCTAAGAATCCTGTAGTATGAATATTTTTTATTTTATTTATTTCTGGAACTTTTACTTTACCATACCCTATCTCTAAAATAGCTTCTGATATCTTATCTTTTAAAAATTCTCTTTCATCTTCAGTTAGTTTCTTAGAATCCATTGCTTGTATAAATTTACTTCTATCTTCTTTTTTTGGATCTGCAAAATAACAAAAATCATCTTTAATTTTATCATAATCTAAAATAACAGCTGCTGCACACATTGGACCAGCTAAAGACGAAACCCCTACTTCATCAACTCCACAAATATATGATCCATAATTGCCCATTATTTTTCTATCAAAATCTAGGAGGTTCTTCATAAAAAGCCTTATATTGTGTTTCAAATTCTTGAATTGATATATTTTTAGATAAACACAAATTTTTAAGAACTATTATTGACTTATATCCTTCCATCTTTCTTAATTTTACATCTGCTTCTTTTAACATCTTTAAAGCTAGTTCATCTGGATAATCTTCAATATATACTACCTCTTTTATTCCAGCATTTATTATAGATTTAGCACAAAAACTACAGGGTTGATAGATTGAATATATTATTGTATCTTCTGTTGAATGACCAAGGTTGGCTGCCTGGACTATAGCATTATGTTCTGCATGAGCCGCTAAACAATATTCAAGTTTAGTTCCGCTCTTTACTCCTTCTCTCATGCACACTCCTGTTTCTAAACAACTTTTAACTTTTTTAGGAGCTCCATTATATCCTGTGCTTATTACCATTCCTTTTCTAGTTAACACTGCACCTACTTTTCTTCTTAAGCAAGTAGATCTTTGAGCACATATTTCTGCTATCTGCATCATCATAGTATCTATATCCATTCGTTTCATTTGTTTTTCCTATCTTCTTCATATAATTTTATACTTTTCCATAATGATTTATGAAGATTTATATATTTTTCCATTACACTTTTATCTCCATTTTTCATATTTGATAAATCATACTGCAATATATAAAGAATATCATACCAATATTTAGAAATATCTTGATTTAAAGTTAATGGGAATCCATCTTTTTCTCTCATTCTTTTTTCTATTTCTAATATCTTATTTAAATCTACATCATTCATTATATCCATAGGAATTGACTTTACATTTTTTTTATTTTTTAAATATTTTCTTGCTTTTTCATACCAATTACTATATATGTGTACGTTATCATCATGCATTATATAATTCCCAAGCCTTAAATCAGGGTAATATTTCAAAAGCTTTAAGTAAACCCATTCTTGAATCATTGTAAAAGTAAATACATCATATAATTTTCCTATTAGTAAATCCTGGCTTCTCATTGCTACAGTAAGCTGTAGCTTATTAGATATTATTTGAAAATGAAGATATAATGTACATGGTATATCTTTAGATTTAAAGTTATAGTTTATGTCATGAGCACTATCTGTAAAATCTCGTATCATAATAACAGCTTGTCTTGTATTTTTGTCTCTTTTAATTTTTTCTATAATATATTGCATCTGACTTACTTTATAAAAATAATTATCTGAACATCCTCCTATATTAAATAAATTTCTAAACATCTTTTTTCCATAACCTGATCTTACTGTTTTGTCATCATCACTATATTTTTTCATAGATGGAGCGTAATTTGTTATCATATCAAGAGAATTAGACCCTGACATATACCATAAAAATTCAGCTAACCCATAAGATAGTTTATATTTTCTTCCAGAAACATAAGCAATCCTATTTCTTGGATTAGTCAATATCATTGTTGATCCAGTTATTCCTCTAGTCTTAGTTCCACGTGGATTCATCTTAAACTCTGGTCTGTTCATTATCTTATCCAAATATTCGTAGAATATTTCAATAAAGCTACTTCCTACTACTGTAAATGGATATTCACTTTTAATTTTTATCATTATTTGTCCTCTTCTTTATTTTATCCATTCCCCAACTCCATAATCTGTAGCTTTTTTAATAGAAGCTTCAGGATGTTCTTTCAAATAAATCATGCTAGACATTATAACTTCACATTCTAAATTATATGGTTTTGCTATATCTAAAACATCACTAATTTCTTTCAAATCTTCTATACTCATTTATCCACCTCTCATTACTTTTTTATTAAAGGTCCTGGAAAACCAACTATCTTGGGGTTAAATTGGGAGTTTGGGAGGGGTAAATCCAATTTAGGAGAAGTGATCTCCCAGGACCCTATATTAATATTCCCATAATTTCATTAAGATATTTATTACTCCCTTTACCCAATATCTTTTCTTTTTCATTTACAGCTTTTGCTATCTCAACATTTTTAATAATACCAGATTTTATAGCTTTTACTTTTTCAAAATTATTTATTGCATTTTTTAAAATATCATCATTTTGATCAAAGAAATTAGGATCTAAAATTTTTCCTCTTGCTTTATGTTCTAATCTTGCCGCTTTAATCTTTATTACTGCATCATCAATAAATTTATCTTCAACTTTACTACAAGCATCTAAAATTGTAGCTATAAGAAAATTATTCATTGCGTTTGGGCTTTGCGGCCCTGCTAGCTGTGGTTTTTCAATTTCTATCTTTGGTGATTCTTCTTTCTTTTCTTCTTTTTTATCTCCCATGCTTTATCCTCCTACAATATAGTAATATATCTTGAATATTTCTTTTAGTATTTTTTTTTGCTGCAAACCATATCCTAAAACGAGCAGTAATATATCTTTGAAGCTTGCTCAACATATTATTAAGTTCACCAAAATCTTTAGAATCATTATGAAACTCTATAATCATATTATCTATATATTGAAGTTTTTCATTTACCCACAAATCATTTATAACTTCATATTCTGCTCCTTCTATATCAAGCTTTAATAAATCTATTTGTTTTTTGCCAATTATAATATTTGAAAGCTTTATGCATTTAACTTCTGTTTGTTTTGGTTTTTTATTCTTAAAATCATTAAACCTTAATAATGATATACTTGTAAGAAGAGACCCTTCTTTTCCTTGCTCTTCATATAAAAATATCTTTCCTTTTCTATTACCCACTGCTTCCTTTCTTAATTCAATTTTTTTCAAATGAGCAGTGTTCTTTTTAAGATATTTATATGCTGAGCTTGGTTCAAACGCTAAAATCTTAGCCGTAGGATATATTGTTTTAAACCATATTGTTGATAGTCCTATATTTGCTCCACAATCTATTATAAAAGGGTTTTTCTTATTTGGCATAAAATTATAGCAATTATGTACAAATATCTCATTAATCATATATTTATAGCTAAATTCATCTGGAAAATAAAAATTATGTTTTAAAAGCTCAGTTTTCATACTCCCAAAACCTCCCTAATATGGTTGGCTAAATCTTTGAATTTTAATATTCAATCATCTTCTTTTTCCTTTTTGTCTTTGAATCCCATACAATTTTCCAATCTTATATCTATGTTTATAGCATATTTACACAATTTATAATGAAAACATTCTTTACATTTCTTCTCTGCTTCTTCATTATTTTTAACTATAACACCCATTAATATCCTCCTTTCGTTTTGACATGTCTTTCATTCAAATTTCCCCTTCTATTTCATACTGAATAATACCATCTTTTATTATAACTCTCTTTTTCTTTCCTACTATTATAATTTCATTTAAAATTTCTTTTTCACTTGTTTTCACAATATTTGTAATCTCTCTTAATTCTTTCCCTTCAATAGCTACTTTTTGATAATACCATTCTCCATTAATTGGTTTAAAAACTTTTGCATATTTACCGTTAGTTATTTGAATATATTTTACATCAAAGCTTACTATCATGGTCTTTCTCCTTTAGCTAATTTTTTAAATTTATTATACCAGTTCCTAATATCAGTTTCTGGATATTTTTCTCTTATTATTTTCTTTTGTAGATTAACAAGTGCTTTATAGTAATCACTACCAGTCTTTTTATCAAAAATCTCTTTTATCCTTATAAATGTATCAAATTTTCCTTTAGTAATAAAATCTTGTCCAAAAACTGGCTCAAATTCTTCTGGAGTAAACGATAATAAATTACAATACATAGCTTCAAAAAATCTACTTGTGATCATTTTCCTCTTACAATATTCTTCTTTCAATATATGAATTGTTATTCCTGATTCATTCAATATTTTTAAAGTATCTTTAAAAGAAACTCTTGGGCCAAATTTTACAAAATCTCCATACATCATATTTATTATTGAGGGATCTAATCGTTCAGGAGATTTTTGAAGCCAATTACCATATACTTCAGCTATCGGTTCTACTCCTTGTGTATGTTTTACATATAGTTTACTAGGATAATAATAATACTTTTCAAATTGATATTCTCTTTCATAATTATTTCCAATATATATTAAGTTAGATTTTCTATAATTTACTTCATCAGAACAATCGTTATAATCCATAAAATATGGCATTGATTCAAAAGTAGCAAATTGAGTATCGTATGGTTCTAAAGAAGACATAGTCATAATAAAATTCTTAGAATAATTTAATAATGCGTTATGATCTGTTTTTGTAATCTTAGCATCGCATTCCCATATTATTATTGGAATTTCTTTTTTACTATAATATTGTATAAGCTCCCATTGTCTTTTAAGATCTGGCTCTTTAGGATCTTGATCTTGGTTTTTCCAAGTAGGCCATCTCCATTCTATAAATAATACATCTATCTTAGGAAATTCTTGACTAAACTTAAGACCATTTATTGGATTCTTTTCTCTTTGAATTTGTAAAGCTACTACTTTATCTCCTCTTTTCAAAGCCTCTTTCACAAATATAGGTCTTACAAATCTTCCACCATCAGGAGTATCTACAAAAGAACTATCTTTATATTCTTCACAAAATCCCCAATAACTATATCCTATTTTCATTTCTTTTTCCTTTTCTTTTTCTTACATTTTATTTTCTTTAATTTACACCATGAAGGTATTCTTATATTTGAATGATCAATACTTGTATCACCTGACTCAATCACAATTCTATCATTGCCTTGTTCATCTTGACTATTAAAACAAACAAAAACTCCGTCTACATAATCTCCATTATCACAATCATTACAAGTCTCTACTTCTTTAGTGTAAAGTCTACTCATAAAATACCATCCCCATCTTTTACAGCTATTTTTTTATTTTCTTCTTCTTTAGGCTTTTCTTCTTTAAATTCTTCCTTCTTTATAGTTCCTGTTTTAAGTCCAATTTCTTTAGTTTCTTTCTCTATCTGCTTACAAAGATCTTTATTATCTCTTAAAAATTTAGCAGTTCCTTCTTTTCCTTGTCCAATCTTACTACCATTATAAGAATACCATGATCCACTTTTTTCTATAACACCATAAGTAGTAGCTGCATCTATTATTGAAGCTATCTTTCTTACACCTCTTCCAAATATTATATCAAAGAAAGCTTCCTTAAAAGGTGTTGATACTTTGTTTTTTACAACCTTAGCTTTTACTGTGACACCATAAAGTTTATCTCCATGTTTTATTATTTCTTTTCTTCTTATTTCAATCCTTAATGACGCATAAAATTTTAAAGCTCTTCCACCTGAAGTTGTTTCAGGATTTCCATATGCTCCAACTTTTTCTCTTATCTGATTTATAAACAATACTGATGTTCTGCTTTTAGTCAAAGCATTATTAAGTTTTCTCATAGCTTTTGACATCAATCTTGCTTGAAGGCCAATAGTATTTTTTGTCATATCGTTTTCAATCTCATAAGCAGGAATCATTGCTGAAACTGAGTCTATAATAATAAAATCGACTTTACCCATTTTTATAAGATCTTCAGCTATATCAATAGCTTGTTCTGCACTATCTGGTTGTGATAACAAAAGCTGGTTTATATTTACTCCTATCGATTCAGCATAAACAGGGTCTAATGCGTTCTCTGCATCAATATAAGCTACTATCCCCCCTTCGTTTTGACACTCTCTTGCTATTGTCTGAGCTAGAGTAGATTTTCCTGAAGACTCAGGTCCAAATAATTCTATTATTCTACCTCTTGGAATTCCACCTATCCCTATAGCTAGGTCAAGAGACAAAGCTCCTGTTTTTATTGTTTCAACTTTAATATCAGGAGATTCATCAAGTTTCATTAAAGATCCTTCACCATACTTCTTATTTATTTCTTTCATTATTTCTTTAACTTGTTTTTCTTGATCGCTCATCGTACAACCTCCATTGTAGCTTTTTTTAGTTCTCCTTCATTATCTTCTATAAGTCCAGTTATTGACCTTACCCTATAAGGATCCCCACAAGGAAAACATTGATCATCTTTTCTTTTTATTACTGCTTTATTTGTTTTTGGATGAAATGCTATTATCTCTACTTCATTCCAATCTTTATCCATTGCACTCCTTTGTTTTATAGCCATTATCTATCTCCATCATATTTTATTTTACTGCATATAAAACTTTCAAAATCTAACATATCCTTTTCTATCACTCCTAATTCTAAAAAATTTTCTGTCAAATTTATTATTGTTTCCCTATCATCAACGTTATTTATAATTTCTTTTATTGTTTCTGACATATCCTTTGCAGAATTACCAATTTGCCTAAGTTTATCAACATATTTATCTACTGCTTCGATTGACTTTGAATCCATTGTGTTAAAATGCTCCTCTTTATTCTCCAAAAGCTTGCTAATTTAAACGCTGGCAATTTACCTTCATTACAAAGCTTATAAATTGTTACTGGTTTTACTCTCAATATTTTTGCAACTTCTTTTATAGTTAGGATTTCTTCTTGCATTTTAGCCCTTTTTGAGTAATATATTTAATTAATTTTTCGTTTTGATTTACAATTTTTTGAAATAATAGTATAAAACCTTTTACAGTTTTCTTTTCTTTCAAAAGCTCCCTAAAAAATTCTGATGTATTTTTACCTTCAGTTTTTGATAATTTTTCTGCTAACATTTTTTCATCTTTGCTAACTCTAATAAGAATCTTCTTTTCTTTTTTTTTACCTTTTTCTCTCATTTCATCCTCCTATTTATTTATTAAAACAATAAAGTCAATCTAATTTCTATATTTCTTCAATATATTCCCATACACTTTCATTAGTATTATTTTATTATCTGCATGCATATCTAATAGTTGACAAAGCCTACTAAACTCTCTGATGTCTGCTTTATTATTAATGAGGATCATCCTAGCCTCATTGTTTATCTTCTTATATAATTCTATATCTAGCTTCTTTTCAGTTGCCTCAATCTTATTTGTGAAATTCTTTCTTAAAAAATCTATTGCTTCTTTAAAATCACAACCTTCAAAATGCCTTACAACATCTATAACATCATAATGACTTCTACATTTACCAAAACAAAATATTTTATTTGTATCAGTATATATATGAGCTGAAGGAAAATCTTCATTATGAAATGGGCAAAGAATTTTATTGTCTTTATATATTACCACTCCAAAGTAAGATAATACTTCAATTATTGGAACTTTCTTTACAAACGTTTTAAGAACATTATTAAGATGGCTCATATTTTGCCCACTCAGGAACATCAAGCTTGGCGTCTTCATTTACCTTAATTATCTCGATATCTATCTCTTTTTTCTCATTCTCTTTTAATATTGCACTATATCCATTAAGAATATTTTTTAATAAATTATTAAAATAATCCCCTGAAATAATCTTTCCAAATTCTTTCATTTGTCTTGACGCTATTATATATTCTCTTTTAGTTATGAGTCTTTTGTCTGCTTCTTTCTTTTTACCCATAACAATTATTGTGTTTGCTACAGGAGTACAAAATTCAAGTATTCCTTTATTGTTAATAATTTCTCTTGATTCTTTTATAAATTCTTCTACTTCCTCTTCTTTTGGAATCGTACAAAGATAATATATTTCTTTATTCTTTACTGGCTTTGGAACATAAAATTTATAATTCATATTTCACCTCATGTTATGCTTAAAGTATCTTCATCATTATTTCCTTGCAGGTATTTATAAAGTGTTTTAGCTCCATATTTTTCTATTAAATCTCTTGGCTCACCTTGTTTTTCAATCTTAGTATAGTTCTCTTTAGGAACTTTCCTCAATCGTATAAGATTCATATTATTTATTATATGATTTCTTTCAGCGTATATTTTAAAAAGAATCTTCTCATCAATATTTTCTTCAACTAATCTTATATTCCAATTAGAAAAAGCTATATCAATCTCTTGTGCATTTTCAAATATTAAAGGCCCTTTAAATAATTTAGCTATTTCTTCTTTTTTTCTCAATCCTTTTATTCCTGAAATATTATCACTTCCATCCCCTTGTAAAGCCCACAATAGTATTAATTGACTTGGTTCTACTTCAGTATATTTAAGATGGTTCAAATCATAAATCATCTTCTTTATAGGTTGATATACGTTGATCCTTTCATTTATTATTTGATGTAAATCATCATCACCCGTTACAATAGTTGTTTTCTTCCCTTTAATATATCTACTCATTGCTATTGTAGCTAACATATCATCAGCTTCGTATTCATTTACTTTGTATTGATCAAAAAAGTGAGACAAAAACTGTTTGCAGTCTTCCATTTGTTCATAAAAATTTCCTTTCATAGATTTTCTTGTAGCTTTATAATTAGAATCTATTTGTTGTCTTAATGTGCTTTTACCTTCCCATACTATTACTATCTTTTCATCATCACCATATGCAGATTTATAAGACATTATAGCTCTTATAGCTCCAAAAAATCCTGCGTTTTGTGGCCCTATATTTCTACATAAAGCATAATAATTTCTGTAAAATTCTGACATCCCATCTATTACTATCATTTTATCTCCTAATTATAATTATATACTGCTGTCGTAATTATAATGATTCCGTCTGCATCATAAAAACAATAACACTAAAAACAATAATAAAACTTTTTCATCTCTATCACTTTCTTTAATTTCGTGACATGTTAATCTGAATCTCAATTAATTTCTTTATTACTTTACTTACTGCAAATAGATCATTAAATTTTACTGCTACTGTAGTTCCTGGAACTTGTTTCAATTTTCCTCCATCTAATTTTACGCTTCCATTGACTTCACATAATATTAACGTATCTCCTACTTTACTTTTATTTCCATCTTTAAAAGTAGTTCTTCCAATACCTACTCCATAATCTCCTTTGCCGAGTTGTATCAATGTTTCGTTAGGATCCTTTTTCTTTCTATTTCTTATTTTACCTTTAGTCATTTTTTCTGTCATAGTTAAAAGCTCTTTAAGATCTTTAGGAATACCACTTTTTTTCTTCATAAATTAAATTTTATCTCTCTTTTAATAGTATTTTTAGGAACATACAATCTTATATATCCATATTTTCTTATAGCTTTAGGCTTTCCATCATATTTGTGTATGATTACTTTACTTGTATTCTCTTTTTTTAACATAAATCCTACATTTTCAATTTCTTCATAAAAATAATAACACATATCTTTTTCTATATATCCACATCCTAAAACAAATGTGTTTCTATATTCTTTATCAAAATCTAAAGATACTATATTATTTATTTCGGGAATTGAATTTTTACATCTTATTGATTCATTTATCATATCTTGAGCTATTACAAAAATAATTGAAAATATTGTAAACAATATAAAAAAACAAGCTCCAATTGTAACCCAAATTAAACCTGAATATTTACTTATATTCTTCATTGTCTTCCTCCAAATTAAATACTTTATAAGTCGTAAAATAGTCATGATTATATTTACTATATTCCCACCCACATTTAATAATTTTAGTAGGACCTGATCCAAGCATCAATTTCCCAGGACAACCAAAACATATTTCTTGACCATCATTTGCTTTACATTCTGTAAATGCTGTTAATTTCAATAACAACCCATCAACTTCATATAGCTTTCCTATTTGATAATAATACTTCCATTTTGATCCTAGTTCTTTTTCTTGTTGTTTGCTAAACCACTTATCTATACCTATTACTTGTTCAAAATCAGATTGTGGAAGCCCACAAATAATATCTCTTTTAAAATCTTGATAATACTTCCGAGCAATTTCTGCATTATAATATTCAAGTAGTATTGCTAACGCCAATTGTGCAGGACCACTTCCACCATATCCCCAATTAAATCCATCTGGGCTATGATTATATAGTTTTTGACTTTTTTCAGGATGTAGCTCAATATTATTGAGCCATATTTGTCTTGTTTCCATTTTACCTTTTATTCGCATTTATTTTCCTCTCATAATATAAAATTTTAATTAGTTCCTCATCAATCTTTGAAGAATTTTATCTGTATGATAATTTGCTGAAAGAACTTTATTTCCTGTATTTTTCTCAGCACTTTCAATTTTCCTTGTATAAAAAGACGTAATCCCATTAAAAAGACCAAAATAATCCTTACTGAAGTTTTCTTTCTTCTTCCATTCTTCAATAACATGTTTTATCATTCTGTCACTGAGTTTTATATTCTTTAAGATTCTTTTAGCTTCTTTGTCTGTCTTAATTTTCTTTAAAGAAAGTTTTTGCATCATTTCTCCAAAAGAATTTACATAGTAATTTTTTTCTTTAAGAGCAGCTACAACAAGGCTTACATTTTTTCTTACTTCTTTCCCAGCATGAATTATCCTTCTGTTGATTTTTCCACCGAACCATGTTCCCATTCCATTACTGCATATTTGTCTGAAGAATCCAACGTGCACTACAAACGAAGTCGTAGTATCATATGAATTCATAAGAATAATTCTGAAGTGATAATTCTGGCCTTTAATTTTTGTGACTTTTTTCTGGCGCATATCAATAATAACCTTAGCACCATGCCTTACAAAATGGTGCTCATGGATTATAAAACCTTCTTTCTTGAGTTTTTTAAGAGAACCTTTAAGAGCTTCATTGTGCTTAATGATATGATATTTCTTTGAAACAAATCCTATTACTTGTTTTGTGTCTTTCCTTACTATTGCTTGTATTTCAATCCTCTTCTTGGTTCCTTCAATTACAAGATTCTTTCTGTCAACCCCAAATCCAACTTCTTTTAAAACCTTTTCCATTGTAACCATGATTTGTTTCCTCCCTACTTCTTATTTTTTTCTTTCCCTATACTTCTTCTTTTATTCATCTTATTAAACTTTCTTTGTTTTTTTCTTTTCTTATATTCTATTTTTGGTTTTCCACTTCTTCTTGCTCTTTTACCTGGTGTTGATCTTCTCTCTGCATCTAATTTTGTTTCATTGTGCTTTAAACTCATCTGCACACCTCCTATACAATTAAAGCACGAGACGCCTAGAGTTTTCTACTTTTTTTGAGGAATTTTTGTAGCCTCTTCTATAGCTAACATTATATTATCTTTCTCAACTATGACTTCACCTAATACCTTTTTATCTTTCATAATAGTAAGCCTTACTGATTCATCTTCTGTTCCTTTTTCAACCTTTACTTGAGTGTCTCCTATAGAACTAGACAAAGTAGCTGATATTTGAATTGTATTTGACATATTTTCCCTCCCTATTCTTTAGTATCTTCAATGGTGCTTGTTGCGAAGTCTACCAAGAACTTTACATCTATATTAACTGGCCCTTCTCTAAATTTTAATATCTTTACATTCATTATTTGCCCTACTAATTTACCTTGCTGCATGTAAGCTATAAAATCAAAAGCATATTGTATTTGATCTGATAAAGCTATATGTTCTAACCCAGGTGTTTCTGCTTTTAGAACTACTCTATTTGATTGAACTGCAGTTATAATTGCAATGTCTTCTTGTTTTGCTATATTTTTTAATTCTTGTGCTATATAACCGTATTCATGCGTTCTATCTCTACTATCACTCTTTCCTTCTCTCATAAGATTCATATAATCTATAACAACAAATTCAAGTGGATGTTTTTTCTTAAATGCTCTTATCTTTGATTTAATATAAGCAATGTCAGCCTTTTTAGTATATTCTATAAATTGAAGTGGGTGTCTTGCTTCTTGTATTCTTCTTTTAATTGATTCTAATTCTTGCTTTTCAACTTTACCAAATTTAATATCATTAGATTTTACTTGAGCAAATCTTGAAAAATATAATCTATCCATCTGAGATTTAGGCATCTCTAAAGTAATAAATATTCCATAATACCCTTGTTCTGCCAATTTATAAGCAACATTAAGAAGCATTCTAGTTTTACCTATTCCTGCTCTTCCAAAAAACAAATATGTTTCTTTTTTACTTATTCCATAAACATGTTCATCAAAATTAGAATATCCAGTTTTCATATAATTCCCTTTATGGACCATTTTATCTACATCTGCGTCTCCAATAAATCCTTCTTTTTCCTCTGCCTCTATGTCAATAGCCATGCTAATTTTGTGTATATCTTCTTTTACTTGTTCTAAATTTAAATTATCAAAATCTATATTTGAAATTACTTCAGCTATTTTCTCTTTTGCAAACTCATTCTTAAGTGTATCAATGATAAAATCAAAATTCTCAGATATAGTCTTATTTGAATATTTTACAAATGTAAGACAAAACTCATCTTTATCTTTAAGGTCTTCTACATATTTTGCATACTCATTAGAATTAGGAATCTTATTATAATCATAAAAGAAATTTACAACAGTTCTAGAAAACATCCTATTATTTTTTTCTTTCAAAAACCTATCGCATCTATGAAGCAAGAATTTTTTACAACACTCTTCGCTCTTTAATAGATAACATAAGACTTTCTCATCGTAGGTCATTTAATTACTCCAATATGGTTATGTCTGTCATGTCAACATCTATTTCATAAAAATCATCGCTCTCTTCTATTATAGATTGCTCTCCAAGAAATATGATGTCCATGTTATGATCTATCCTTTTTATAAGATTTACTTTATAATTCATATCAGAAAATTTTTGTGATACATCTTCAAATAACAATAAATCAGATTTATTTATCTTAGAAAAATCAAACTCAACATCTATCTTGTTTTGAGTCATTACATAAGTGGCTATCATTCCTTCTTCAACTGCTTTTTTTGCAAGATAATAAGCAATTATTTTTACATATCTCATGTCTCCTAATATCTTTATGAAACGATATTTTTTAGAATTTTCAATAAGTTTTTGTAGTTGTTTGCTCATTTCAAACCTTACATTATATCTTTCAGGAACTCCTAATATCTGTATTTTATAAGCTTTCCTTATGCATTCACATGTATCATTAGTCTCCTTATTTATTCCTTTATCATTACACAGATCGCAAGATTCCCAAGGTTTTTGTTTTTCAATTACGTTTACTCTCATTTCATCTGTGACAAAAAGTTCTAATTTATCCATTAGCCCATTATCTCCTTAAGTTGCTCTTTAATATATTCATACCATGAGTATTTAGTATCGTGACTGGTCTTCCTTAAAAGCGTGTCTAAATCCATCTCACCGTCTTCACATAATATTTTTAGTATCTCTTCTTTAGCATTTACATTACATTTTTTACCATGCTTGTTTGTAAGCTCATTATATATTCGCTTGTCATATATCTTAAACAATTTAATAGCAATTATTTTCTCTTTATCTTCTAATATTTCAAAGTTCTTTTGGTTCATTAAATATTTTATCTTTCGTTTTTCTAAAGGGCTTGTAGTTGTATCAAGATTCTTCCATATATCTTTTATTGGTTTATATCCTTTTAAAAACAAGAAATAGCTCTGCAACACTCTTTCATTAATTAACCAATCTAAATAAATTGTTTTACCTTCATGGTTCCCAAAATATACGCAGCGTTTAATAAAATTTCTAATATGATTATCATCAAACCCATTTTTATAAAATGGATCCATTAGTCGTCTTCTTATCTTTTTTAAATATTCAAACTTATTTTCGATACCATACTCCAATCCATCATTTAACTTCTTATATAATAACGAGAAATAATCAAGTATTCCCTGTGCTGTCAACTTTTCTCTCTTTTTAGGTTCAAACTTTACTTCAAATATTTCCATATAAATATATAAATCAATTTCATATACTTTTACGTCATCAACCCTTTCATAGTCTTTTATGTCAATGCCATTAAAATCATAATCTTTATCGTTGATCTTTACTTTCTTTCCGTAAAAAGTTCTATATCTTGCTATTGACGCCATTATATCAGTAGTTCTTAAACCTCTATTCTGGCATTCAAAAACTCCATCTTCTCGTTTCAAAAATATCAACTTCAATTGAATCTCCTTAAAATAAATTCATTTGCCTTGGATCAATATATCTTTTTTTCAAATTACATCTTTTACATCTTATGTCATAATTTCCAGGAAAATTGTTTTTCTTTAAATAAGCATAAAATGAGCTTCTTCCTCTGTTAGTTCCAAATATCTCTCTTCTATGTTTGTTTCCTCCACCACTTGGATGATCAAGCTCGAGTTTTTCAATATTATCTTCACCACAATCAATGCATTCAATTTTACCATCACTGTATTTAGTAAAAACAAGGAGCTTAAGTTTTTTTCTATATCTCTTACAACTCTCCCTATTTTTATCAGATCCTTTTGCCATTTTTATATGTTCTAACTTTTCTCAGAATCCTTCCTCTATCATCTACTTCATAAAGATCTTTTGCTTTGAATTTTTTAATTCTTTTCTTTGCGTTTCTTGTTTTGTCTTTCTTACCGCCTTTAGTTTTCTTTCCTCTTACTCTTGGCATGTTTCCCTCCTTAATTTTTTGAATATCTACTTAAAATTATTTCTTTCAAAATATCTTTTTCAACATTAACATCCATGTCTTTTATTTTTACTATTATTCTTTCTTTTTTTTCTTGAATATCTATAACATATTTTCCTCCATCAACATCATGTTTTTGAAACATAGCAACTATATCATTAAGAACTTGGCATCTTATAACAGCACCTAAAGGCTTACCAACATATTTTTGAAATATATTTCCAAGTTCTTTTTCTAATTGGTCTATTGATATCTTCATATTTTATCTAACATTTCATCTATATTTTCAACCAAACTAACATCAAAAGCTGGTTCTTGTTTACAAACTTTAATTCTTTTCTTTGCATAACCTCTCATATAGTCTTTTTCTGGATCTCTTTCTTCTTTTGGCTTTCCTTCTTGTCCTGATAAATGAGAACTATATTCAGCAAAATCAATATATATTTTTGTTGAATTATGATCTCCCATTCTTAATATTCTTCCTATTTGTTGCAACGTATCTATAGAAGATTTTAAAGATCTGGCATTTATCAATACATCCAAGTTTGGTATATCTATACCTTCACCAAATAACGTCGACGCTACTATATTATATTCTCCTGTATTTAATTTCTTAATTGCTTCTTGTTTTTGTGTTTGTCTGTTACTCCCACTTACTTTTTTTACAACTAAAGTTCCATCATTTAAATCTTCTATCAAATTATATATTACATCCATATGTTTTAATCTTTTTACTGATATCAAAACTTTTTTATCTTTCTTAGCTAATTTAAAAGCCATATTTGCTATTACTTCATTTTTCTTTGGGTGTTCTATCATGCTTTCATAAGCCGTATCATAAGACAACCTTTTATCAATATCAAGATCTATCTTATAAAAGAATATTTTTGGTTTTGCTAAATATCCTTGCTCTATAAGTTCTGATATTGAAATCTTAAAAATTATTGGCCCCATCAACCCTATTAAAAATGGATCATACCCGTCCTCTCTATAAGGAGTAGCTGAAAACCCAAATCTATATAATGTATTCTCCGCAGCTTTTGCTATATTTCCTATCTTATTATGACTAATATGGTGGCAGTTTTTTACCAAAATACCACCATTCACTAAATAATTATGATTCCCTTCAACTTCAATATTATAAACATTTTCTTTTTTATTTGTTTTGCTCACGCTTTCCACAGGTAACAAGCAATAATCTAAAATATCTGTTTTAAAATTACATTTTTTACGATACTGTAGTGGTAACTTATATTGCATTGATTCCGGAACATATTTATATATTAATTTAGCAATCTTTTTAGTATCTTCTCTTTCAAAAATTATTCCATACTTATTGCATCTTTTTTCCAAAATTAATTTACCGCTTATATCAAACTTTTGCTTTAATATTTTACAAATATATTTATTTTCTGCCTTAGAAAAGCCGTGACTACATAAAGCATACCTCCCATTATCTTGCTTTTTATTTTTCACAAAAGTGCCATCGTCCATAATCCAAAAAGCAAAAGATATTTCTATTAAATGTTTCATAGCTTCATATATCTGTTTTTTACCGTTTTTATAAAACATATTATAAAATTCTTTTAAATCATAGCTAGATTTGCTAACACCATAATAAACTTTTTTATTTTTATTATATGGAGAACTAACAAAATATTCACCTTTAACATCTTTATATATATTTCTTAAAAGCTCTTTTTTATATTTAAAATATCCATACTGCTTTTCTCCATGGACCAATCTCAATCTAGCCATTTTTTTAGAAACAACTATATTTGCATCACCTAAAATAGTCCCTAAAACGATTTGCTTTTGAATATCAGTAAAAGATGACGCAATATATTCCTTTTCATTATGGATATCGTTTTTTACAATAACTTTATCGCCAGCTTTTAAATCTTCAGCAGCTTTTTTCTTAAACCCTTCTATATATATATTATGATTTTTTGTACAATTTATAGAAAATTTATTACTAATTAATTTTACGTTTAATATATTATCAGATTCTCTCTTAAACCACCTAACAACTTTTTTTAATTCAAATTTATTTTTCTTAATATTATATGACCAAACCCTTTTATTATATTTTTTTTTAACTAAATCCCCAATAGCCATTGGGCCATCTTCAGTTATTACGGGAACATATTTGGTAAAACATTCATCTATAATAATTCCTTTTGCTTTTTTAAGAACATCTCTATATTCTTTATTCTTCAAATTCCTATCCAATAACGATTGAAATGTAGCAACTGTTATATAATTATTTGGATCATATCTTTTTATCTCTCCTGATATTACATTCACTTCTGATTTTTGTAATCCTGTCCTTACTTGTATTTTATCGTAAATTTGATTCAATAATGTTGTTCTGTTTACAATAATAACAAAAGGAACATTAATATCTGCTACAAGTTTTATAAGCACCTCTGTTTTGCCACCACCTGTAGGACATGCTATCATTCCTCTTTTTCTTTTTTTACATATATTAACAGCATCATCTTGATACGGCCTTAATTTTACTCCTTGTAATTCAACATCTTGTATATCTATATTATGCCTATAAGATTTTACTAATTCGAACTGCCTTCCTTCTTGCTTAAAAAGCTTTATTGCTTTTAACACATCACCACTAAATATTCGTATTGTTTTTCCTATTTCCCAATACATTCTAACTTTCCCATCCCAAGATCCTTCTTGATATGCTTGAGTAAAATAATATGTTTTAGTTTTAAACGTCAAAAAATTATCAAACACTTTCAAATAATATTGTTTGACTGACGGATCTAAAAAATAGATATTCGTAAAAACTGGGTTAATATACAATTTTATCATTTTATTAACTTAAAACACTTATATCCAATAATATTCTCTTCATCATAACACTCCTTTCATTTTGATAGTCAAGTTTCCTTCACAACCTTGAATCTCTCTTTCTTCTTTTTTTAATTTCATTCTCAACAATCTATGTTCAGCATTTGTTAATTGTCTAGTTCCCTTACATTTTGGATAAGCCGAACAGCCATAAAAATACCCATAGGGCCCTTTCCTTAAAACATAAGGTTGCCCACATTCTTCACATTCTTTCTTTCTTACCACTCCTTTACCTTTACATTTATAACAATTTTCATAACCTATATCAAGTATCCCTTCACCATTAACCTCTTGTGTTAATATAGTTCCTGTACCCATACATATTTGGCATTGTATATCACCGTCTTCTTCGTATGGCTCTTCGTATTCTTCTTCAAACCAGTCTATCATTCCTCGCCTCCTGTTTTTTATATTTAAATGCTTTTTTCATATCATTATTTCTTATTCTACTTAATGGCCAACCAGAAAATCCATTATTATAACCACATCCACACTCGGTTTTATATACAAAACATTTTTTGCAACGTGTTTCTATTATTGTACAATACGGAGTTTCGCAACTGTATATTTCAAATTCACCTGAAAAATCATGCTGACATTTTGCAACATTTTCCATATATTTATCTTTCATTCCTCCGCCTCCTCATCTATTATGGCTTTGATTTTATATACAAGTTCTTCACCGTTTATTTTAAAATTATCATAATATCCGCCTGTTGTATTTATTACTTCCTTTACCTTGTCTATCTTGTCTTGTAGGGCTTCTGCTTTTTCCTGCCACCAATAACCCCATCGATTTTCTGGTAACTGGCATTTTTTACATATCATTATTCAAGCCCCTTCTCATATTCGGCTTCTGTCTGCCAACCGCCGGGGTCTATGCAACAATGTTTAATTGCTTTGGCCTTTTCATAAAACAACCAGGCCCAACGGTTCCCCAATTCAGAATTTGCGCCAATTAATAGTTTAAACATTCCCATATAATCGGAATATGTTTTTTTTTGCTTCAAACATGTTTGCAAACTGCCAACAAACCAAACCTTCCCCCATGATAAAGCAGCCGTCCGGGTCGCAAGCTTCCAACTCCCCTTTACCCATTCCGCCCAACAAATAAGTTAAACATAAAACGATCAATATTGCTGCAACTAATCGCATAATTAACGCCCCCTCATGTTTTATTATATTCATCACATCTTTGATTTATAGCATTTACAATATTTCTATCATCTAATGTTGACAAAGTAAGCTCTCTTATATCCTGTATAGTCTTTTCTTGTTTTTTACACGTATCTTTATAATTTTTCACATCATCTAGTAGACTATCTTTAAATCTTTCTCTGTCTTTTAGTGCTTGTCTATATCCTTTTTGGTATCCTTGTTTATATTTCAATTTATCTCTAATAATACTTTTCTGTGTTTCTTCTCTTTCACACTCTAGACATCTTTTACCTGATTCTACCATGTGATTGCAAACATCATCTCCACTCATTATTCCTCATCTCCTTTTGGTTTTAATAATTTTTCAAAACTCATAATCATAGACCACATATAAAATCAATCTCTAACGTTGCGTATTTCTTCTTCAAAAGGGTCAAACTCTTGTACTATACCAATCCGGTAGTTGCCTCTTGGCAACGTTACAACACTATGCTCTTGGTGTACTACCTTTGCGTTATCTTTAATGACCCTGCAATACTTTACTCCGTTTTCTTCATATACCTTTACTGCTTCTGTATCTTTAACTGTATGATAATGACCTGTCTGTTCCCCCTCCGCGAATACATAACCTCTTGCATCCGCCTTTACTTCTTTCCCTTTTATTTCTTTTTCTGTAAAAAACACCACATCTCCTTGCTGATAAATTTTCATTTTATAACCTCCTATGTTAGTTGTTCGGGTTCTATATATATGTCAAGCCCGTTTCTCCATGCTAACGCTGTGTTACATGATTTTATCCCAAACGGAACAAATTCTATATGCCACGTATCAATAGACGGATTTTTCATTTTTAACGCAATCCCTTTTTCTTGCAAACCTAAGTCAATACTGAGTAATTCATATTCACCTTTTTTGTCTAATACTTTTGCACCTGACTTTTGCACAAATCTATCTATTCCAATCTTTCTTATGCCCTCCCTCCTTATTTCAACGTTTTCCTCTTTTAAAATTTTATATGTATCTAGTTTTTCAGGCGGTGTTACAACTAACCAGTCAGGGCATCTAACACCGTTTAAAAAATAACACCCATATCCGTCTTTGTATTGTACAGCCATTGATTTGTTATTGTGTAACAATATATTGTTATTTTGTAT
>Ga0180433_10002567_pt1 | contig 27842 bp, 24 predicted proteins | sample SS_ome_8_FD_132980 | JGI IMG/M metagenome (GOLD analysis project Ga0180433, IMG submission 132980) | Hypersaline lake sediment archaeal communities from the Salton Sea, California, USA - SS_1_D_1 metaG | ecosystem: Environmental > Aquatic > Non-marine Saline and Alkaline > Hypersaline >... | reverse complement strand
TTTAGATACATATTTATCATAGTCTTTTCCAGCTTGGATAAACCGAGGTTGGCAGTTTGAACGCCATCGCGATTAGTAACATCTATGAAATAAATCTTGGCCATCTTTGCCCTCCCGAGATGGGTGAAGTGAATAAGGATACCATTATTTTTTCACGTTATCAAATTATGACTGTACTAGATTGCTTATGCTAACGCACTGAGCAATAGCGAATGGTACAGATTCTTCTCTCCTTTAGGACGAGACAAAGCTAAGGCTTAGAACGATGATGGGGTATTACCAAATGTTCTTTAAGAACTTCCCTTGTTCCCTTCCTTTAGATATACTAAAGTTCATAATGATTAAAGCCATAGAATGGCTTGACAGCAAGATACGAATATTAGACCAGAGCAGGCTTCCCTGGGATGAGATCTTTGCCGACCTGGATAATTGCCACGATGTAATTCTGGCTATTAAGGAAATGAGAATTCGTGGGGCGCCTGCCATCGGGGTCGCTGCTGCCTACGGCATAGCTCTGGGGGCATCAGGTATTGAAACAAGGAACAAGGATGAATTTCTAACTCAGTTGAATCAGGTCATACAGAATTTTGCTGACTCAAGACCTACCGCGGTAAATCTTTTTCAGGCAACTAGGAGGATGCAGAAAGCTGCCAGAGGAGATAGTGTCGCCGAAATAAAGAAATCGCTTATCGACGAGGCAAAGCGAATTCACAAAGAAGAAATAACCGCAACTGAACTGCTCAGCCGGCTGGGAGCCGACTTAATTGATGATGGATTCAAACTACTCACACATTGTAACGCCGGTCCTTTGGCCACTACTGGCTACGGTACCTCCCTGGGAGTAATCAAAGCCGCTAAAGAACAAAATAAGAGAGTGACTGTATTTGCGACGGAAACTCGCCCTCTTTTCCAGGGAGCAAGGCTCACTACCTGGGAACTAATGCAGGAGGGCATCCCGGTAACGTTAATTACCGATTCTATGGCTGGTTACTTTATGCAGCGGAAGAAAGTAGATTGTGTCATTGTAGGTGCCGACAGAATTGCTGCCAATGGCGATGCCGCTAACAAAATCGGCACCTATACTCTGGCGGTACTGGCTAAAGAAAATGAAATCCCCTTTTATGTCGCCGCTCCCACCAGCACTATCGACCTTTCCCTGAGCTCGGGAGATGAAATCCCCATCGAAGAGCGAAGCCCTGAGGAGGTAACTCATATTCAAGGCGTACCAATTGCTCCCGAAGGCGTAAAGGCAGCCAATCCCGCCTTCGACGTCACTCCCCATAGTTATATAACTGCCATAATCACAGAAAAGGGCATAATAAGGGAGCCCTACACGGAAGGGCTAAATACGGGTAAGTAAATTTGCCGACAAGGTGGATCCATGGGAATCCGGGACGTGCCAAAAGATACTATTGCTTCCAGTTACTCCCTAGACTATATTTTACCTATAAAAATATTAAAGTATCACTTAACTATATCTGCTTCCCCTTTTAGGTGGTGCAATGATAAAATGATATAAAGGATAGCAATGTCGGGACATTCTAAGTGGTCACAGATTAAGCGGCAGAAGGGAGTAGCTGATGCCAGGCGCGGGCAGATATTTACCAAGCTTGCCCGAGAAATCATAGTTGCAGTGCGGGAGGGTGGCCCCAATTTAGAAAGTAATTTCCAGTTACGTTTAGCGGTACAGAAAGCCCGTGATAATAACATGCCTTCGGATAATATCGAGAGAGCCATAAAGCGGGGTAGCGGTGAAGCTGGGGAAGCTGCTTTAATTGAGATGAAACTTGAAGGTTACGGGCCAAGCGGGATAGCAGTTTTAGTGGAAGCCCTGACTGATAACCGTAATCGCACCATTCAAGAGGTGCGCCGTCTCTTCACCCGCCACGGCAGTAGTCTTGGTGAGAGTGGTTGTGTTTCCTGGCTCTTTGATAGTAGGGGGGTAATTACTGTAGAAAGCGATGGCTCGGATGCCGAAGAAATAGCGCTACGAGCTATAGATGCCGGCGCCGAAGATGTTAAGACTGAAAAGGATTATGTAGAAGTTTATACGAAACCAGAGGATTTAGAAAAGGTAAGAAAGGTCGTTGAAGAGAACGGGCATGTGATTTCGGCAGAAATCTCGCTTGCACCTCAAACCACAGTGCTGTTGGAGGATAACAAAGCAGTCCAGGCCTTGCATTTCCTCGATGAGCTGGAAGGACTGGACGACGTACAGCGTGTTTTTTCAAATATCGATTTTTCCGAGGCTACTTTAGAAAAGCTGCGCAGTCAAACCTAAAATGTGCATTCTAGGCGTTGACCCCGGCACTATAAATTTGGGCTATGGTGTAGTAGATGGCGAGGAGGAAATGCATATGGTGGATTGCGGAGTAATCAGTCTTCCATCCCGGCTCCCTATGGAGGAGAGACTACGTGCTCTCTATAATGAATTAAACCGAATCATAGCTAATCATAAACCGAGCGCAGTAGCTATTGAAGAACCCTTTATCGGCCACAACGTAAAGTCAGCGTTTGCTATTGGTAAAGCACAAGCTATAGCTATACTGGCAGCGGCCAACCAGGGATTACCCGTCTTCTATTACTCGCCAGCTAATGTAAAGCAACAAATAACCAGCTATGGGCAGAGCGATAAACAACAGGTTCAAGAGATGGTGCGAGTGCAGCTCAAGCTCTCGGAACTACCTCAGCCTAGCGATGCTGCCGATGCCCTGGCTGTAGCCATGTGCCACATTCAGCAGAAGCGCCTTAACCAATGGCTCACTGAAAATACGCCAAAATGATAGCTACGTTAGAGGGAATACTGGAATATCGTGGTAGCGACTCCGTTATCATTAATGTCGGCGGGATAGGTTTTCGCGTATATGTCTCAGGCTCAACTTTGGACCAATTAGGGACTGTTAAAGGCAAGGTCTCACTCTATACTCATCTCCACGTGAGAGAGGATAATATTTCTCTTTATGGTTTTGCTTCAAACGAGGAATTGGCTTTGTTTAAAAACCTTATTTCCGTCTCGGGAGTTGGCTCTAAGGTGGCTTTAACCTTGCTCTCGGCTTTGAACCCTGAACAGGCCGTCGTGGCTATAGCTAGTGGCGATATCGACCTTATCAGCCGGGCGCCTGGTATCGGAAAAAAAATGGCCGGCCGCCTGATAGTTGAACTCAAAGGCAAATTAGAAAAAGAATGGAAAGAGACGGCTTTGCCTTTAGCACCGGAAAATGCCGATGTAATAGCGGCTTTAACTGGCCTCGGCTACTCTCTATCCGAAGCTACCAAAGCTATTTCTAAACTTGCAGATTCTGAGGGATTAAGCTTAGAAGAAAAAATTAAAATAGCGTTGCAACAGATGGCGGGATGATAGACTGACTGTAGTAGGACCGAGTAGGGGAAGTAAAGAAATCCTTCTTCTTTGGCTTTACTGGAAGATGATAAGATCGGGATCTGTTTTTTAGTGTAATTATCTGTGAACAAGGAGGTGGATTCAGCTAAGATGACATGTACGTATATAACCCTACTTTGTAGAACGGAGAAGAAATTATGAAGTTTGTGAAATGGTTCGAAGAAATTGGAGCACAGGATGTAGGTTTAGTCGGCGGTAAAAACGCATCGCTGGGTGAAATGGTAAGAAACCTCGGTAAGCAAGGGGTAAACGTACCCTCCGGGTTTGCTATTACTGCTGAGGCATATAAGTATGTAATAGAGAAAGCAGGTATAGACCAGAAAATAAAGGAAATTTTAGCGGACCTGGATACACATGATATTGAGAATTTGGCAGACAGGGGCGAGAGGTTGAGGAATCTGATAGAACATTCTAGTTGCCCAAAAGACCTGGAGGAGGAGATACGACTTTCATATCGGAAGATGGAAGGGAGATATGGAAAGGATGTGGATGTCGCTGTGAGAAGCAGTGCCACTGCTGAAGATTTGCCTACAGCTTCATTTGCCGGGCAACAGACGAGTTATTTGAATGTGCGTGGAGAGGGTGACCTCCTGGAAAGGGTGATGGACTGCTTTGCATCTTTGTTTACGAACCGGGCGATTTCTTACCGGGTGGATAAAGGTTTTGACCATCTCAGTGTTTATCTCTCGGTGGGTGTACAGAAGATGGTCCGCTCTGATTTAGCCTGCTCCGGTGTCATGTTTTCCATAGATACAGATTCAGGTTTTAGAGATGTCGTTTACATAACTGCTGCCTACGGTTTGGGAGAAAATGTGGTACAGGGAATTGTTGACCCAGACCAGTTTTATGTCTTCAAGCCCACTTTGAAGGAGGATTTCAGACCTATTTTGGAGAAAAAACTGGGGAGGAAACATAAGAAGTTGGTCTACATGAGACATGGATCCGGAGCGGAGCAGAAGAAAACCAAGATTGAAGAACAAAACCGGTTCGCACTAAATGACGATGAGCTCCTGCTTCTTGCCAGGTGGGCTTGCATCATAGAGGAACATTATGGCGTGCCCATGGATATTGAATGGGCAAAGGATGGAAATACAGGAGAGCTTTTCATAGTCCAGGCCAGACCGGAGACAGTCCACTCACATAAAGATACAGCTATACTTCGAACTTACGTGCTTGAACAAAAGGGGAAATTACTGCTTAGAGGGGAGCCAGTGGGTACAAAAATAGGACAAGGTGATGTGTGTGTTATAGAAGATGCTATTGAGATTCACAGATTCAAAGTTGGTCAGGTTTTGGTTACAGACATGACAGACCCCGACTGGGAACCGATAATGAAGACGGCTGGCGGAATAGTCACGAACAAGGGAGGGAGGACATGCCACGCAGCTATTGTTAGTCGTGAACTCGGGGTACCCTGTGTAATCAGCACTGGTAACGGGACCGAAGTCTTGAAGGGAAAAAAGGAGGTCACGATAGATTGTTCAGGAGGCGAGGGCAGGATATATGAAGGTAAAATGAAATATAGAATAGATGAGGTGGAAGTGACCAAGATTCCCAGACCCAAGACCAGGATAATGATGAACTTCGGCATTCCCGGCGGTGCGTTTATCCAGAGTCGAATTCCCAACGACGGTGTAGGTCTGGCCCGCGAGGAATTCATCATAAACTCTTACATCGGCATACATCCTATGGCACTGATAGAATATGATGAATTGAAGAAAGCAGCGAGGAAAGATGAGAAATTGACAAAGGTAATTGAGAAGATAGACGTGAGGAGCGCAGCATATGAAGACAAGAGAGGGTTTTTCATTGACAATTTAGCGATGGGCATAGCGAAAATTGCAGCTGGATTTTATCCTAATGAGGTCATCGTCCGGTTTTCTGACTTTAAGACAAATGAGTATGCCAATTTAATCGGGGGTTATCGCTACGAGCCAGAGGAAAGTAACCCGATGATAGGTTGGAGGGGGGCGTCTCGTTATTATGACGATAAGTTTAAACCCGCATTTGGTTTGGAATGCGAAGCGATAAAGAAAGTAAGGGATGTAATGGGGTTAACCAATGTGAAGGTGATGGTCCCGTTTTGCCGAACGCCCGAAGAAGGGAAGAAGGTGATAAGAGCTATGCGAGAGTTTGGTTTAACGCAAGGGGAAAATGGATTGGAAGTGTATATGATGTGCGAAATACCATCAAATGTGCTTTTAGCGGAGGAATTCGCCGAGGTATTTGATGGATTCAGTATCGGGTCGAACGATTTAACACAACTCACTCTCGGTTTAGATAGGGATTCCGAACTTGTGGCACATATATTTGATGAAAGGAACGAGGCAGTAAAGAAGTTAGTGAAGCAAGTCATAGATGTGGCACATAATCACAAACCGAGGAAAAAAGTAGGAATATGTGGTCAGGCGCCGAGTGATTTCCCTGAATTTGCCGACTTTTTAGTCGAGTGCGGTATAGATTCGATGTCTTTGAATCCGGACGTGGTACTGGCGACGAGGATAAATATAGCAAAGGTAGAAAAAAGGATAAAGTCCAAAACTAAAAGTAAACGCACGTGAGGGCATGAGGGGCTGCTACTATAAATTCAATATTCTGCTTTAGCTTACCATGTAACAGTGATTCTATGGTTAACAAACATAATGTACGTGAACAGACAGAAAAGAGGGAAGAGGCTTTGTCCCCACATGCTGCTAAGAGCAAGTTCAGTCGTGGCCGGCTGAAGAGGGAAGAACCATGCCCTATAAGGACCAGTTTCCAGCGTGACCGTGACCGTATCATCTATTCTAAAGCCTTCCGTCGGCTAAAACATAAGACTCAGGTTTTTATTGCTCCCTTGGGTGACCATTACGTCACCAGGCTTACTCACACTCTAGAAGTGTCTCAGATAGCCAGAACTATAGCGCGAGCTCTGAATTTGAACGAAGACCTCGCTGAAGCTATCGCCCTTGGGCACGATTTAGGGCACACCCCTTTTGGTCATATAGGTGAGGAAGTCCTAAACGAGTTATATCGAGATGGCTTCAAACACAATGAGCAAAGCTTACGAGTGGTTGATTTATTGGAGAAGGAAGGGCAAGGACTAAATCTGACCTGGGAAGTGCGAGATGGTATTCTCAATCATTCCAAGGGACAAGTAGAGATTTTGGGAGAGGGATGGGGAGATGCTAATACCTTGGAGGGCCAGCTATGCAAAATAGCGGATATAGTAGCTTATGTTAACCACGACGTAGAAGATGCTATAAGGGCTGACATTATTTCCCAGAATGATTTACCCGAACCAGTTTTAGAAACTTTGGGGTACGTACATTCACAGCGAGTTAATACGCTGGTTCGTGATATTATTAACTGCTCGTGGCATGTTAGTGGGAATGACAGTTCAACCAATGCAACCATAGGTATGAGTCGTGAAGTCCTTGACGCAACTAACACACTCCGCCAGTTTCTATTTGACAAAGTATATTATCCCAGTTTAACTAAAGAGGATGCAGTAAGAGCGCAAAAAGTGTTGCGCCTGTTATATTCTCATTTCCTTAAGAACGAGGATAGGCTACCTCAAGAGTTTGCTACTTTGCCGGATAATAATGAGCGCAAAGTCATTGATTATATTGCTGGGATGACGGATCAATATGCGCTGAGATTAGCCGAAGAGATATCTCCATGAGCGTAATCACGGAAGTAAAGCAGAAATTAGATATAGTAGAGCTTGTGTCGGAGTATGTTACTCTCCAAAAAGCGGGGCGTAATTTCAAAGCCTTATGCCCCTTCCACAGTGAGAAACATCCTTCCTTTTTCGTATTTCCTGAGCAACAAAGCTGGCATTGCTTTGGTGCCTGTGGTACTGGTGGCGATATCTTCTCTTTTATCATGAAGAAGGAAGGGGTTGATTTTGGCCAGGCTCTTCGTATTCTAGCTCAAAGGGGTGGTATAACATTAAGCCCTCGTGAAGTGTCGAGCAAGCTTGAGGATGAAAAGAAGGAGAAATTGTTCCAGATTAATGAAGCTGCCACTGAGTACTATCACCATTTATTTTTAAATACTAAAGCTGGGGAGGGAGCCAGAAACTATCTGGCAGGAAGAAAGGTCGCCCCCGAGATTATCAAAGAGTTCCGTCTCGGTTTCAGTCCTGATGCATGGGAAACGCTTAAGAATTATTTGCTGGATAAAGGTTACGTAGAAAAGGAACTAGCAGAAGTTGGCTTAATAATTGAAAAAGAAGAAGGAGTCAGTTACGATCGATTTCGCAATCGGCTGATGTTTCCCATATGCGATATCCAGGGTAGAGTCACCGGTTTCGGAGCGAGAGTTTTGGATAACTCACTTCCCAAATATATTAACTCTCCCCAGACAGCAATTTACGATAAGAGTAGCATCTTATACGGCATCGATAAGGCTAAGTCTGCCATTAGAAAGAAAAACCTGGTAATAATTGTGGAAGGCTACATGGATGTCCTCACTGCTCACCAACACAACTGGCAAAATGTGGTTGGTTCAATGGGAACTTCTTTGACGGAGAAGCAAGTAGGAGGCATCAGAAGATTAACCAATAACATAACCCTGGCGCTGGATGCCGATCTTGCCGGAGAAGAAGCTACGTTGCGAGGCGAAGCGATATTGGCTTATTCCAATGCTGAAGCAAATGTTATTATATTACCTCCGGGCAAAGACCCTGACGGAGTAATAAGGGAAGACCCGGCCCTCTGGGAGCAGCGAGTGGAACAAGCTATGCCTATTCTGGACTTTGCCTTTCAATCTGTAATAAATAAAGTTGATATCAATAAAGCCAGAGACAAATCCCTGGCTGTGCAAAAACTCCTGCCTACAATTTATCAGATAAAGGATCCCCAACAAAAATTCCATTATGTGGATAAACTGGCTCGTGCACTAAAAATCGAACGGTCGAATCTAGTGAGTGCCTTGGAGAAATTAAGGACAGTCAATAAAAAGCCTCAACTAGGCAAGCCAGCAGAGCAATCTCGCCGTGCCCGCCAGCTCGTGTCCAGTCGTATTGAAGAACACTGCCTGGCACTTCTACTTCAGTACCCGGAACTTCGTCCTTTGACTGGAGAATTAGCACCAGAACACTTCGAGTCCACAGAAAATCGGGAGGTCTTTGTCAAATGGCAACATTCTTCTGATATCTCGGATATTGAAAGCCAACTTGACACTAGTCTAGTAGAATATTTATACTATTTGGTTGATTTAGTTAATGAAAATTTCCCACCAGCCATACGGGAAAACGAACAAACACGACACTTTGAGTTAGCCAATTGTATTCTCCGTCTACAGGAGCAGTTATTCCGCAAATTAGAAACTGAGAAGGAGGCGATGCTTGAGCTGGAGAGGGAAAAGGGTGGTATTAGCTCAGAGGTGTCCAAACTAGATGAGCAAGGAATAAAATCCGGACAACAACTTCAAGACGTCTTTGTTAAAAAAGGAAAGAAACCATGGGTTCAATAAAAGAAGAAAATATCCGCATGGATAGCGATGAGGAAGAGACTGAAAGCCTACTCGGCGACGAATCCGAGGGTGAAGATGAAGGCACGTCAGATGAGGAAGTTGAAGAAAAAGAAGAAAGCGAAGTATTAACTGCTGAAGGAACCGCGGATATCAAGCCTCCGGTACCAATAGGAGAATATGAAGTAATTGATGACTCAGCCCGTATGTATCTTCAGGAAATCGGTAGAGTGCCGCTCCTGAATGTCAGTGAAGAAAAGTCACTATGCCGGAAGATAGAACTGGGAAGAAGCCTGGAACGAATTGAAGAAAACCACTTCAGGAAAAATAAGAAATTCCCTTCACCCGTTGACATAATCATTCACTTAATTTCTCAATTATTCAAGACGTACCAAGTTACTCAGATTGTCGAAGAACATGTCGGTATTGATCCCTCAAGCAATGTGGTGGAAACAATCAGGAATCCAGAGTTTCGCTCCGCTATCGATGATGTTATAGATCCATCGTTAATATCGACAACATCTCAAGGGATAGACAAAGGAACTGCCGCGGCAGAAGAAGCCATAGTAAATCTATCTATAAATAGTCAACTTCTGCCTCCGCAATTACTTGAACTCTTGAATAGAGATAAAACTTCGTGGCAAAAGATGAAATCCCTACTTACTGATGATAATTTCTTATCAGAAATCGACGTTCATAGCAGTGCGTTCAAAGCCTACTTTGAACAGATACAGGCCGAAGCAAGAGCAGCAGAAAGGCACCTCACTGAAGCCAACCTGCGGCTGGTGGTGAGCATAGCCAAGAAATATATCGGTCATGGCATGCCTTTACTTGAACTTATCCAAGAGGGGAATATTGGCCTTATCCGAGCCGTGGACAAGTTTCAGTATAGGAAAGGCTACAAGTTTAGCACGTATGCCACCTGGTGGATCAGGCAAGGTATTACTAGATCTATAGCTGACCAATCCCGTGCTATTCGCATTCCGGTACATATGGTAGAAACAATTAACAAGCTATTACGTACGATGCGACAGTTAGTTCAAGAACTTGGACGTGAACCAAGTTACGAAGAAATTGGCAGCCGTCTAAATATGTCGTCAGAAAGAGTGGAAGAGGTAATGGCCTTATTTTTCCGTGAGCCGATATCGCTAGATATGCCTATTGGTGAGGATGAAGATAGTCGATTAGGAGACCTTGTCGAAGATCATGCCAGTTTAGCGCCAACTGAAGCCACTTCACAGCAGCTACTCAAAGAGCAAATAGATAAAGTGCTCGGTGAACTCACCGAGCGTGAAAAAAAGGTTTTACAGCTTAGATTTGGCCTTAAAGACGGGCATGCCAGAACACTGGAAGAGGTGGGTAGAGAGTTCAATGTAACTCGAGAAAGAATACGGCAGATTGAAGGCAAGGCTCTGCGCAAGTTACGTCATCCCATCCGCAGTCGAAAGCTAAAAGGCTATCTAGACTGATTTCACCTGAAGGGAATATCAAGCATATTACCCATCTTCTTAGGTAACTTGCCTCGTGTTAGAGATTTAGTCAACTTTTGCATCTCACGAAACTGATTAAGAAGTTGATTAACGTCTTGGGATGTGGTGCCGCTTCCTCGAGCAATACGGCTTCTCCGTCTACCATCGATGATGGCCGGATTATTTCTTTCCTCAAAAGTCATAGACAGGATAATAGCCTCTATCTTCTTTAATCGCCTCTCACTCTCATCATCCGGCAAATGGGAAGCAACTTTGGAGAAGCCCGGTACCATTTCCACCAGTTTACCCAATGAGCCCATCTTGCTAATTTGGCGCATTTGATCGAGGAGGTCCTCAAGGTTAAAATCCCCCGTGCGCATTTTCCTCTCTAAATTCTTGGTCTGTTGCTGATCAAAGGCTGTCTCGGCTCGCTCGATGAACGTTAGCATATCTCCCATACCCAAAATGCGAGATGCTAAACGGTCGGGATGGAATACTTCCAGCGCATCCATTTTCTCGCCCGTCCCCAGGTATTTTATGGGCACTCCCGTAACGAATCTAATAGAAAGGGCAGCGCCACCCCGGGCATCTCCATCCATCTTCGTAAGGATGAGTCCCGTGAGGCCGATGCGACTGTGGAATTCTTGAGCTACGCTTACGGCATCCTGCCCAATCATGGCATCTACCGTAAGTAGTACGTCTGAAGGCTGTACCAGGGACCTGATATCAGCTAATTCCTTCATCATTGCCTCGTCAATATGCAGGCGTCCCTGTGTATCTACTATAACCGAGCTTGCCCCACTTCCCTTAGCTTGCTTCAGGGCACCCTGGCAGATTGTTGTCGACGCCACTTTGGCATCCTCACTATATACCGGGATATCGTGTTGCTCACCCAGCAATTTGAGCTGCTCAATAGCAGCAGGGCGGCGGGTATCAGCAGCTACTAATAATGGACGCTGCCCCAGATGTTTTAGTTGAACAGCTAGCTTTACAGCCGTTGTAGTTTTACCGGAGCCCTGCAATCCTACAAGCAAAACGACGGCTGGTAAGTCAGGAACCGAAGCTAAACGGCTGGGTTCTCCACCTAAGATAGCAATTAACTCTTCATTGACAATTTTGACAATCTGCTGGGCCGGTGTCAGGCTGCGCAATACTTCGGAGACAAGAGCACGCTCTCGCACCCTGGACAAGAATGCCTTGACTACCTTAAAATTTACATCTGCTTCAAGAAGCGCCAGCCGTACCTGGCGTAGAGCATCGTTGATGTCCCCTTCACTTAGCTTCCCTTTCCTGCCAAGCTTATCAAATACAGCAGTCAGCTTTTGAGTTAAAACTTCAAGCATATTGACCCCTGAGTATTTTATTCTTAGCTAAATCTGATAGTCAACTTATTTTACGATATCCGGAATTTTTAATCTCAAAACCGGGAATCCTGTTGCACTTAACTCAGAATCGGCATACCATATATGCCTAATGGAACATCTTTGGGCACCATGGCGAATGGAATACATACAGAGAGTCCCAGATAGCGGCTGTATCTTGTGCCAGAAACCCCTAGAAAACAAGGATGAGTCAAATTTTATCCTTTACCGTGGAAAACACAATTTTATAATCCTTAATGCCTTTCCCTATAATCCCGGGCATTTAATGGTCGCACCCTATCGCCATATAGCGAATTTACAGGATTTAAGAGATGAAGAAGTAAAGGAACTTTTTGACATTATCAAGAAAGGCCTAGGACTTCTAAGAGAGGTAATGGAACCAATGGGTTTCAATATAGGCTTAAATTTGGGCAAAGTAGCCGGAGCTGGAATAGCAGAGCACATACATACTCATATAGTCCCCAGGTGGCAAGGGGACACTAACTTCATGCCGCTGTTGTCCGATACCAAAGTCTTATCTGAGGCATTAATTTCCACATATCGAAAGCTGAGAGCGAAGTTATAAAAATATTAACCCAATTCTATTGCAAAAGCTTAAAGCCTGTCCTTACAGTCAAGGAAATTTTATCGCGTATATCAGGTGTCATAGTTTTTCAGAAGTGCTTTCATATGGTTATGCTATGGATTTTCTGTTGATTAGAAGAGTAGCTTCCTAGCCTTGTGCCAAGGTGAAATATATTAATAGAATCTGCGGAATCTGAACAGGATTCAAATAAGGGGCGGATTAAAAGTAATCCCGCTTCAGGTAGCTTGAGGATATGAACCAAGTATCTTGACGAAGGCAGCCTCTTTCTGCAATTCTTTCACAGCTTCTCCATAAACCTTGCTATCTACGTGACCTTCGAAATCGGCGTAGAAAACATACTCCCATGGCTCTCTTTTGCTCGGTCTTGACTCCAGTTTTGTTAAATTAATATTCCTGGTAGCAAATATACCCAAAATACTGTATAAAGAACCAGGCTTATGTTCAGTAGCAAACACGAGAGAAGTCTTGTTTTTTTGCGCGGGTTTGGCTTTCTGTTTTGAAACAGCCGCGAATTTAGTGTAATTGTTGACACTGGTCTCGATTTCGGGTGCCAGAATCTCTAGTCCATAGATATCGGCAGCTCTTTTACTAGCTATAGCAGCACAGTTTGTCAGTTCCTTCTCTTTTATCATTTTGGCACTGCCAGCTGTGTCATAACCGGACATAACTTCGACATTCAGCTTGCTTAAGAATTCGGCACATTGCGCTATAGCTTGGGGATGAGAGTAAATCGTTGTTATATCCTCTAACTTTTTTCCAGGCAAAGCCATCAGGCAGTGGCTCACTCTAAGAATAACTTCAGCAAATATGTTAGGGGGATATGCCAATAATAGATCGTAGGTCTCGTTGATACTGCCGGCTTGAGAGTTCTCTACGGGGACCACCCCAAATTCAACCTTATCCTGCGAAACAAGTTCAAAAACTTCTTTCAACCGAGCACACGGCAAATAATCAATATCTGGACCCAAAAGCTTTGCCGCGGCGTCCTCGCTGAAAGCTCCTCTCTCTCCTTGAAAAGCAATCTTGACCATAGACCCGTGGCAAAGTATAGCTCAAACCTCCTGTGAACTTCTACTCTAGCCTGGTTAACCTTTCCAAAAGCGAGGAGAAAGTATCATAATGGCGGTAAACAATTCTAACCGTCCTAACCACATGCAGATAGTCAAGATGACCTTAACTGGTTCGGCAAGGCCGGCATAATTTGAAATAGGTCCCACTCCACCTAAACCAGGCCCGACATTGCCCATAGTAGCGGCCACTGCTGAAATTGATGTTTCTAGATCAAGCCCAAGGAAACCAAGTGCTATCGAAGCTGCAACAGCAACGAGAATATAGAGAAAGAAGAAGGAGACTATATCACGGATTATTCCCTCCTGCAGCGGCTTTCCGTTCAGTTTCACTGGAATTACAGCTTTCGGGGAAATAGCCCTCCTCATCATTACCCTCGTATGTTTTATCAGGGCTAAAACCCGTACTACTTTTATTGCCCCGCTAGTAGAGCCACTAGATGCTCCAATGAACATCAATATCAAAAGCACCATTCTGGCACCAAAATGCCAGGAGCCGAAATCGGCAGTGACGAAGCCTGTAGTGGTCATCATTGAGATTGCCTGGAACATTGCTTCCCTGTATGAGTTTAAGCCTTGCGAAAGTATTAATAGAAAGATGGCGACCGCCAGAATAATAATGTAGAGTCTGAATTCCTCGTTTTTAATTGCTTTCCAGTTTCCCCGTAAAACCTGATAGTGAATTATGAAGCTTGTTCCTGCTAGGAACATGAAGACCATGATTATGTATTCCGCCAGGGGATTACTGTAGGCCGCAATGCTTGCTGTAGTTGGAGTAAATCCGCCACCCGGAAGAGTACAAAAAGAGATGCAGATTGAGTCGAAGAGGGGGAGCCTGGCCAGAAAATAGAGGAACGCTGTCTCAGCAGCAGTAAAACCCACGTAAATTATCCAGAGAAGCCTTGCTGTAGTACTGAATCTGGGACGCAGCCTTTCGGGTAACGGTCCGGGAAACTCCCGGTCAAAGAGCTGAGAACCTCCGACCCCCAGCCTGGGCAAGATAGCAATAAAAAGAAGAATCACTCCCATACCTCCCAGCCATTGAGTAAGGCTACGCCATAGGAGGGCGCTCTTCGGTAATTCTTCTACCACCTGTAGTATGGTCGCCCCGGTGCTAGTGAAGCCCGACATGGCCTCGAAAAAGGAATCGACAAAACCTAACCCCAGAAAAAGGTAGGGGAGTGTGCCAAGTAGGGGAATTAGAAGCCAGGTGAAAGCCACTATGGTAAAGCCATCACCACGCTCTATAACCTTGTTGGTCCTGAAACCAAATTCGAGAAGTAGCCCGATAGTTAAAGTGATTAATAGCGAATATAAGAAAATCCGCCAATCCTCGCCATAGTAAAGAGCAGTTACCAGAGGAACGATATAGGCTAAGGCGAAATACTTTAAGAATGAACCAATGATATTTAGGGTTAATCTTACCCTTTGGCGAACCATCTGTTCATGAACTCGGTCCCCTTTTTGGTAGAATCTCGATTCACAATGAGGGTCAACCAATCTTTAGGCTGTATCTCCCTATCCGCACTCAGGTATTTTCCCTCTCTTTGTACCACGAGGACCTTTACACCGTCTGGAGTTCCTAGCCTGGAAACGGTTTGCCCAACACATTTCATGTCTTCCTCAATCTCTATTTCGAAAATCTCTGCCCCTTCGAAAGAGATAAAGTCCTTTACATAAGGCTGTGATATTAGGCGATGGATGTGCTTGGCTGCTACCACGTCTGGATTAACTTGCAAACTAATCCCAGCCTGCTTGAAGGTTTCAGTATGCTCTGCGTCGTCTACAATAGAAATCACCGTTTTTGTCCCGAGCTCCTTGGCTATCATGCAGAGCATTAGATTCTCCGAGTCATCGCCAGCTGCAGCTACAAAGGCATGGGCACTCTTGACTCTCGCCTCCTCGAGAGTGGATTTCTGGCTAGCGTCTCCTGTGATCACCATGATGTCCGAACCCTCTGCTATTTCAGTGCATTTCGCAGAATCACGTTCTATAAGTACTACCTCATTCCCTTCTTGAACAAGAAGTCCCGCTAAATTCTTACCTATATCGCTTAAACCTGCTATTACGATATACATTATCTTATCTTCAATGCTGAGCCAACTTTATTATTCTTTCAGTGAATTAATGAAATGATGATGGGAAAAGGAGCTCCAGATTAAGAAACAACTAAATTTGACGACCGATTTAAAAAGCCAGGTACTCTCCAATCATATTGCTTCGCGATCTCACTACTATCAAGCATCGAGCGATTTTAACCCCCCCCACCATGATTGTCAAGTACCGAGTTTACATGGCGGAAATTCCATTTTTTAATTCTTGTAGCCAGGTCATTGACTTAAGCTCTCGCTGCAAAATATATCTTATATATTCGTACAATACCCGTGCTAGCTCTGAAGACAATTCAGGTTTTATTTTGACTCGCCTTGCAGTGGCATAGTCACAACTTTGCCACAAACGAAGAACCTTCAAAGCTCCCACCGAAAAAGGAATGGATGGGTAGAATGAAATTGCGTCAATTTGCTCGTAGGGGTGACTCTCTTCAGAATTACAATCAGGACACAACAACCCTCCCTTGCTAGGGCTGAAAAAATTTACTTCTGGCTTGAGGGACGAATCACAGCTAACACATCGGTGCAACTGAGGACGGTAACCAAGATGATGAAGAAGATGTAGCTCGAAATAACGCAATAGAGATTCGTTGATGCCCGGTTCGCTCAACTGCTCTAATATATCAAGTAATAAATCAAACAAAGGGCGATTCTCACCACCCTCAACAGTAAATGAGTCAATAAGCTCTAGTATATAAAAGCCACAGGCCATACGCCATAAATCACTCTTCAAGGCTAGGAAACCATTTATTGTTTGACTTTGGGTGATAATATCCAAATTACGGCCTCTGGCTAGCAACATCAGGCTATACGTCAACGGTTCCACATTGCCACCTAATTTACTCTTGGGACGGCAAGCTCCCTTAGCTACTGCCTTTAACTTGCCAAACTCCGGGGTATAAATTGTGACAATCTTGTCGTATTCACCCAACTTAGTTTGTTTTAAGATGATGCCTCGTGTTTGATAATTCCGAGACGTACTCACGGTAAGTTTCCGAAAGCTAAATGTTAAATCCTAAAGAAATCCTAATTAACCCTGAAATTAAAGGAATTTGTTTCCAAGCATCAGGATTGCCGTTATTTTTCTTTAGGTATTATACTCTGGCCAGGCTGTCAATGATAATCAAGAACAGTTACCCTAGTCTTGGGCTAGAACTTTTAAGTGTTTCTCAGCGTGGGTCAACACTAAATTGATAGCGTTTGCAGCGGCAGCAAAAGAGTAGTATACAGGCAACCCGGACAAGATACTATTACAAATAGCAGCTAGAATAGCTTTGGCCTCTTCTGGTATAATGCTAGGTTCAATCACCATGACTACTGGCTTGGGTAACTGTCCCTGCTTTATAGGAAATCTGCTCATCAACATATAACCTAGTTGGTGATCTGAAATCCGAGATGCCGTAAACTGACCTGTCCTGATGAACATGACAAAGAAGTCAGCCCCTTCCCACCTTGACAATATAGCGAAGGTTTTGACTACGCCTTCAGTATTCGTCATGGCTTGTGAATAATCTACGGGATTCCGCAAGATATTACCCGCGATGGGAGTAAACTCCCGTATCTGAGCGACGATCTCCTTGGGGATGGCAGGAACTTTGAGTCCTCTGCTTTCGAATTCGTCAGCGATTAGGACACTGGCTCCACCTCCAGCACCGAACAATAATACGTTCCTGCCACAAGGAAGCGGCAAGAATAGGAGTGTAACCAATACATCGATCATTTCATCGATGCTGCTTACACTGATGATTCCCAACTGCTTGCAAAGGGCATCCCAAGTAGCCCTGCTTCCAGCAAGTGATGCAGTATGACCGGCGACTGCTCGAGCGCCTCCATGAGTAGTCCCTCCCTTAAGCAATACCACTGTCTTTTCCTTCGTTGCTTCTTCTAGCGCCTTGCGGAATCGTTTACCATCCTTAATGCCCTCGATGTAAAGAGCTATTACTTTTGTATCCGCATCGTGAGCAAGATATTCAAGCAGATCACTCTCATTGATGTCACATGCGTTTCCATAACTTATAACCTTGCTGAAGCGAATACCTCGCAACGCTGCCTGTCTGACCAAATAGATGGAATTACCACCACTCTGACTAATGACTCCCACCGGGCCGCTTTCTTTGGGAAAGGCCGGACTGAAGGATAGGCGAGATTTGGGGCAGTAAATACCCATACAATTAGGACCGATAACCCTGATCCCTTTTCTGCTAGCGATGTCAACCAATTCAGATTCCAGCTTTATTCGTGGTTCCTCCCCTGTCTCACTGAAGCCCGCTGTACAGAAGTGAATTGCCTGTACTCCCTTTTCGGCACATTCTTCCACAAGCTTGGGTGCAATCTGGGCATTAACCAGGCCGATCACGTAGTCAATGTTGCCAGGGATATCTTTGAGGCTGGTATATACCTTACGACCTTCGATCTCTCCTCCCTTGGGGTTGACGAGGTAGAGAGGGCGGTCGAATTCAATTTCGATAAGGCCTTCTAGGAAAGTACGCGTCCAGTGCCAGGTTGTGGCAGTTGTGATGCCAACAAGGGCGATCGAATTGGGGTGAAAGAGGAAATCCAGGTTATTTTGACGCGTATTTTTCACACTATTTACTCGACAATTCTTATTTGGCTCAGGCGGATAGCGAGGCAGGTCTATGGTAAAAAGGTTACATGGTTATAGTGACCTACCTCTGATAACTCTTAATATCAACTCTCTTGATGCTGCCACGCTGCTCGAGGTTATGTAAGTAACGCTGTATGGCTACTTCCGCCGAAGTATAGCAAAGAGTTCACGGGTTGTAAATGCTGCGTTGCATCTGAGGATTTCCGCTTCTTGAGCTGATTGGTAACTTCTGCAAAAAGTGTATTCAATAAGCCAATTTGATAGGCTAATATATATATGGTACATTATCTAGATTTTGAAAAGACCAAATCATTTCATAATGATTTTGCTACAGCTGAATCTGGATCCGATATAGAAATTTCTCAGTTCACGTCGCAATTAGGGGGATTGTATTGAAAGGGAATAGACTACGGGAATTCGAGTATATTTTTTTTCCGAAAACAATAGCCGTAATCGGAGCTTCAAACGGCGATGGTTTCTCGCAGGCTTTAATGGGCACAAAACTCAGAGACGGTCTGTTTTTAGTTAATCCCAAATATAAAGAACTCCAGGGTAAGAAATGCTACACCAGTATCTTAGATATAGAAGCCAAAATTGACTACGTTGTTATAGCGGTGCCGGCATTGCTTGTCCCGAGAGTACTGACCGAATGCATACAAAAAGGCGTAAAAGCAGCCCATGTATTTACAGCCGGTTTCAGTGAAACTGGACTAGAAGACAGGAAAGTTTTGGAGGATGAAGTACAGAACATAGCCAGGGGTAAAGTTAGTTTAATCGGTCCCAACTGTATGGGAATATGTTGTCCCAAGTCCGGATTAGCTTTTATACCCGGAGTTTCAGTCAAGGAAGGTTCGGTTGGAGTCATTTCACAAAGCGGCACCTTTGCCGAGCAATTCTTGTCCATCGGAGAGCTAAGGAATATAAAGTTCAGTAAAGTCATCAGCTACGGGAATGCTATAGACCTGGACTGTCCTGACTTCTTGGAATACCTGGCGCATGATTCGGAAACCCAGGTTATTGCTTTATATATAGAGGGTATAAAAAACGGCAATCGTCTCAGAGCAACAATGACTGAGGCGGCAAAATTAAAACCCGTACTGGCACTTAAAGGAGGAGTTACCGACCGCGGACGCAGGGCAGCATCTTCGCATACAGGCTCGTTAGCCGGTTCACCAGAAATCTGGAGTTCACTTTTCAAACAGATTGGGGTAGTCCAAGTGAATGACTTCGACGAACTATTGGATACCACTTTGGCATTATCCTGTGTTCCACTCCCTTCTGGGAAAGGAACTGCAATTATTACAAACTCCGGTGGTTTTAGCGTACTTGAAACTGATTTATGTGTAAAAGCAGGACTGGAAGTCCCTCGGTTCACGAAGGAAACGTTAGCTGAGTTGGGTGAAATGGTTCCAGTGGCGGGGACAAGCATAAATAATCCCCTGGATGCCTGGCCGATATTTTATAATAGGCTCGGGACAACAGGAACACTTGCAGACGCTATTAAAGCTATATCTCATGATAAGAATATTAATTCAATAATTTTACATTTTGACGAAGTGCGTTACTTGCGTTACGCGTTGGGAGAAGCATTTGAAGATTTGCTGGAGGAGCTTACTACGATTATGGTTCAGGGGTGTAGGTATGCTCGGGATGAAATGGGAAAGACCGTAATGATTTGTATTTCTCTCGATGCTTATTCGAAAGATGAGGCCGATAGAATGTACCACTTGCTGATTAAGAAGGCTTTTGAACTCAAGCGATTCCCAGTATATCCTGCCCTTGGTGCTGCAATTAAAGCTCTCTCCAACTTGTACAAGTACAAGGCTCAATGTCGCAACTCATAGACTCTATCATTACGATCAACCTTTGACTTTATCGCCCAAAATATCCGAACCTCGAATTTGCTGAGTCACCACACGATGTCAAACTTAGACCAGCAAACTCTGTTCCCCAAAGACGAGGACTAATGAGCTATTTACTGTAAAACAGAATTTCAGGCCAACCCTATTTTCTGGGCAACGATTTCCCTATGGAAATCAGTATCGCCAAAAGCAATGTCTGCAGCCTTGCCTCTGCGGTAATAAAAGGGTATGTCGTGTTCATCACTAGTAGCGATACCACCGTGTAGTCTCACTGCCCACTTGGCAGTATCCTTATAAGCCTCGTTGACATACGCTTTTGCCATAGAAGTTTCCTTAGCACAGGGGATACCCTCAGACTCCATCCAGGCTGCCTCATAAACGAGATAACGGCTGGTTTCCATCGCTGTCCACATGTCAGCCATTTTGTGTTGAAGTGCCTGGAAAGCACCTATGGGCCTTTCATATTGCACCCTTTCTTTGGAATAAGCCACGGTCATTTCTACGCAATTCTCTACAGCGCCCAGGGATTCGGCACACTTAGTGATGGCTCCTTTGCGCAACATCATTTCCACAATAGGCCACCCTTCATCGATCTTGCCAATTATATTTTTCTTGGGCACAGTGACATTGTTAAAGCGCACCTCGCATAGCTTATCTGCGGCTGTTGTAGGCATTACCTCACAGCTTATTCCAGGAGTCTTGGAATCGATAATAAAAAGCGTGATTCCCTTATCGGCTGAAGTGCTGTCTTTTGTCCTTGTGACACAAATGATGTAGTTGGCAACATGGGCCATTTCTGCAAAGAGCTTCGTGCCGTCTATTACGAAGTCGTCTCCTTTTGGTGTTGCCTTAAGGGTGATTCCAGAGGCATCGAAGACGCCTTCACTTTCGAGGAGAGCGGTGGTAAGAATTAGTTCGCCCTGGGCTATTTTGGGAAGCAATTCCTTCTTTTGCTCTTCAGTTCCTGCCTCGAGTACGATGAAGGTGCTAGTTATAGTAGCAATTAATGGTCCAGGAAGTATATTTCTGCCTATCTCCTCCAGGAGAACAATAAGGTCCTGGAAGCTATAGCCCATACCACCATATTCTTCAGGTATGATGAGGCCCATCCAACCCAGCTCAGCCATCTTCCTCCAGACTTCAGGGGAGTAGCCTTCCTCACTTTGTTCGAGTTTCCTTACCAGTGCCTTAGGACATTCTGCGGTAAGAAAATCTCGCGCCATTTTCTTCAATATTTCCTGTGTTTCAGTATATCTAAGATCCATAACTCCTCCTTATCGAAGTTTGGTTTATCTCATCCTGGGTAACCCCAGGCCGTACCAGGCTATGATATTCCTTTGTATCTCATTTGTTCCCATGGATATGCTGGTTACGAAATGGTCATGGTACATCTTCTCCCATAACCCGCCTAAAGGAGCCCATCGCGAGGTCTTAACCTGGCCATAGGGCCCCAAAATGTCCGTAGCCAGAAAGGCAAAACGCTCACCGAGTTCGCTGAAGAATATTTTACCCGCCGCGGCATCCATAAGAGACATTTCATTTCTATTTTGTAAATCAGCGACACGGTATGCCAGGGCGCGGGCTGCCTGTAATTCACAAGCTAATTCAGCTAACCGATTACGGATAAGCGGGTCCTTAGCGAGTAGCTGTCCGTGCCGTTTGGTTTTATTACAGAATTTCACCAGATCTTCGAGTCCGTGGAACATGCTCATGATTTCATTTATGCCGGACCTCTCGAAACCAGCCAAAAGATTGACCACTGCCCAGCCTTCATGTTCCTGGCCGACAATGTTTTTGGCTGGCACATGAACATCGTCGAAATAGACCTCGCAATAAGGAGTATGTCCATCCAGGTATGGAATTGGCCTTATCGTGATCCCCGGCGTCTTCATGTCGAGTAGAATGAAGGTTATGTTGTGATGTTTTCGAGCTTCCGGGTCTGTCTTGAATACACCAAAGCCCCAGTCGGCTCGGTGAGCCGCTGTATTCCAGGTTTTTTGGCCATTTATAATGTACTCGTCACCCTTTTTTATTGCGGTTGTGCTCAGAGAGGCCAGGTCTGAGCCGGCATTGGGTTCGCTCCATAGCTCACACCACATAACCTCTCCCCGGGCAATAGGTGGCAAGAATTCTTTCTTGATTTCTTCGCTTGCAGCTTGCAACAAGGTTGGGGCAAGCATTTGCACTCCGAAAATATCTACTCCGGGAATGTCGTAGTATCCTCTGGCTTCAGCAAAGAGGACTTTATCCATCATGTCTCCTTTGCCATCATATTCCGGCGGCCAGCCGAGGGCAAGCCATCCCTTCTTAGCGAATTCCTTAGCACAATGCAGGTGGTACTCCCAACAATCATCCAGTTCAAAGACAGTCTCCATTGATAAAAGGCTTGCTGGTTTCTTCTTTTCGAGTTCCTTACATGTATCATAGAACTCTTGTTTGCGAACTTTTTGTTCCTCTGTGAGCGCAAGGTCCATATATACTTATACCTCCCTTGAGTTTGAAAATATTATGACAATGCCTATCGATTTTACGCCATATTTTAGATTGTGAAGAGAAAGTTGTCAAAGGTCTATTTTAGGTAGGAACCCAGGCGTAAAAATCTAAAAATAAGGAGGTTCTTACACCAAGGCAAGGGGCTAATAAATGATGTTACAACTCTGCTATGGTTTGTAAGGGATTACATTTGCTGAAGGTAGGATACTGCCCTCGAGGATCAAAAATCCCTTTTCCGAGGAATTATAAGCCTACCCGAAAAGGCATTGGTAATTCCGTGCGCGTAATTTGGGATTAACTAACCTTGGAGATGGTTGTTATCAACCCCAATTAGACTATCTCCAGTCTGACCCGGGTATCCTCTTTAGCAGCTTTTACTCGAAGTAGCGTTCGTAGTGCTTGAGCTACACGACCTTGCCTGCCGATGACCCTTCCCTTGTCATCAGGGGCAACCTCTAATTTAAATAGTAAGCCTTCGTCACTATTTTCCTCTGTGATCTTGACCTCGTCAGGTGCTGCCACTATGGCTTTAATAATGTATTCCAGCAGGTCTTTCATTTCGCCTCCTTAATAGTTAGTTTTGGCCTGAGGTCGGCTTAACTTTGTCTATGATACCTAGTTTACCCAGTAAGCTGCGTACCGTATCCGTAGGCTGAGCGCCATCTTTAAGCCACTTTAAAGCTTTTTCTCCATCAATGCTGATAGTTGCCGGGTCAGTCAAGGGATCATAATGGCCTATAATATCAATGAATTTACCATCACGGGGAGAGCGACTATCGGCTACTACCACTCGGTAGAATGGTCTGTTTCTCCTCCCCATACGGCGTAATCTGATTTTTACCATTTAATGACGTGATTATCTCTTAACTGCTGATGTTTGTCAATGGCTTTTGGCTTAGAGGGCATACTTTATCTGTCCAAAGGTGTAGAAATAAGAGGATTATATTGTGGTCTGGCAGGTTCGGTAACGATTTTGGGAGAGAATACATAAACAGTTGTGGTTTTGAGCTTCTTCCGTAGCAAAGCTAGTTGCGGTTTATAAATTCTGATCCTTCTCTCCTCGCATGTTACGGGCATATTAAGCGCTTTTGATGTGACCTTCTCCTCTATTTTTCCTCCACATATTACGGCTGCCTCAGCTTGATTGGCTCCCACCTCTATAAGCATGGGCAGTGGCAATGCCTTTTGATCATCAGCATCTAGCAAGCTTGCCAAGTACTCAAGTTCACTCCTTTTAAAGAAGTGGCTGCTGCCATCATTACATATCACGTGAGGATATTCCTCTTCTAATAAATTTGATAGCCATTTCTGACTCCGGGGTAACCCGGTATTAACTACCCGGAGCTCACCTATCAAGCAATTCTGAAGCATCTTTTCATGTGGAGATTGCTTCGCTTCATCTTGTAATGGCTCGGGCATTTGTTTATCCTTGAGCAACCAGTACTTTCACACGCTTCAGCCGTGCTTTTTCTTCTCTATCTCTTTCCTCAAACTTCATATTCAAGTAACTTATCGTCGCTTGTAGTGCCGGGATTATTATGTATTCTAAAGCATTGGTTATCCTTTTAGTCCTGTTTATTTCCATTGCCAGTAAATCAAAGGTTCTCTGAAGCTCAGCTAATTCTACAATAGCTTTGAGAGATTCTTCAGATAACTGTGCTGTACGATCCAACCACGATGAGGTATCAACCAGATTATACGGTATCATTGGCTTGGTATTCACCTTGAGCTCAAAAGACGGGATTCGCACACCTGCAACGTTTCTTGAGCCGGCGGTGATTTTTAGGTCAGCCTCAGTAGCTATTAGTTCCTTTCCCAGTGCTATGTACCCATGATATCCAGCCGCGACTGATAGTGCTTCATAAAGTTCAGAGAATTCATCAAGCAATTTCTTTTTAGCATCCGCTGTATCCCTCGCTGTTTGCAAGAATTCCATGGTTAGTATAGAAAGCCTGTCCTTAACTATCTTTTGTACTCTTTGAGAAAGGGAAAGCCTGCGCTTTAGTTTTACCAGTTCGATCTTTGTGGGTCTGACTCTAATTAATTCTGGCATTTCCCTGCACCTGATTTTACTTCCGATACTTGGGGAGATACTTTTTAATAAAGTCCTCTTTAATCAGTTTCAAGTCTTCTTCAGGCAGTGCTGAAAATAGCTTCCAGGCTATATCCAGGGTGCCTTCTACCGTTCTTTTCTCCCACTCACCTTGAGATATAAATTTTCTCTCGAACTCATCTGCGTTGGTTAAATATATTTTATCCCTTTCACCCAGCGCCTCAGCACCTATAATTGTCGATATCTCCCTAAGATAACATCCTTCAGCATAAGCAGCATAGGATTGCATGAAAACATTGTTGTGATCCTCCCTGGTCTTGCCTGGCCCAATCCCCTCCTTCATCATTCGGGAAAGGGATAAGAACACATCTATTGGCGGGTATACACCTTTTCTTTCTAGGTTTCGGGAAAGAACAATCTGTCCCTCGGTTATATAGCCAGTAAGATCGGGTATAGGATGTGTTATATCATCGTCAGGCATGGTTAAAATGGGCATTATGGTTACCGAGCCTTCTCTATCAAGAATCCTGCCTGCTCTCTCATACATCGTAGCAAGGTCGGTATACATGTAGCCTGGATATCCTCTTCTTGATGGTATCTCTTCACGCATGGAAGAGAGTTCGCGGAGAGCCTCACAATAATTGGTCATGTCGGTGAGTACGACTAGTACATGCATATCTTGTTTCCATGCTAAGTATTCGGCTGCGGTTAAGGCTAACCTTGGTGTTGATATTCTCTCAATAACAGGGTCTGATGCGGTATTGATGAAGGCTATAGTTCTCTCCAATGCACCTGTCCTCTCGAGATTTCTCATGAAAAAGGAAGCATCGTCGTAGCTGATACCAATAGCAGCAAATACCAGAGCGAATCTTTCCTCCTTGCCCTTTACGGTTGCCTGTCTGATTATTTGGGCTACAATTCGATTATGAGGTAAGCCGGAGCCGCTAAATATCGGCAATTTTTGCCCTCTAACTAATGCATTCAGGCCATCTATAGCTGAGATTCCCGTTTCAATAAACTCTGCTGGAGGCTGGCGGAGAGCAGGGTTTATAGGCTCACCGTTAATATCCAGGTAATCTTCGGGTATCACCCGTGGACCTCCATCTATTGGTTCTCCCATCCCGTTAAAGATCCTCCCTAAAATGTCAATAGACACTGGCAGCTTTAAAGTTTCACCTTTACACCTTATCGTGCTTCCGATGAGATCCACTTCGCTAACGCCACCAAATACCTCGATTATAGATGCTTTTTCACTGATGTCTATTGCTTGACCACCTTTCACCTCACCATTTCTAAGCTGAACGTCGACCATCTCGTTAAATTTTATACCAGGTATGCTTTCAGCTATAAGCAAAGCACCCTTAGCCTTGTTAATTGCTCTTCCTTCTTTAATGTAAAGTGCGGAGAAATCCATAAAAGCCCTCCTTTTCTCAGGGAACCTGTTTACCAGCTACCAAGCTCTGTTCCATCTCTGCCCATAATTCCTTGACTCTCTGTTCGAAGACGTCATTCGGTATATCCTTCATCCTGGATATTCTGTACACCATAGGTGATGAGCGGATGCTCTCAATACCTGCTCCCGAATCTAACATTTCCTGAGCCAGTTCATAAAACTTCATTATAGTTTTAAGCATGAGCCCGGCTTTGGCTGGTGTGCAGTAGGTGTCAACTTCGTTGTAGGCGCTTTGCTGGAGAAAGTCCTCACGTATCATTCTAGCGATGAGAAGCAACAACTTGTCTCCTTCGGGTAAAGCTTCGGGTCCAACGAGTCTCACAATTTCCTCCAGCTCAGCCTCCTGCTGCAGTACTCTTAAGGCACTAGCTCTGGTATGATCCCAACCCGGGTCGTGCTCATTCCACCAATCCTTTACTGCATCTACATATAGGCTGTAGCTAGTGAGCCAGCTTATAGCTGGGAAATGTCTCTTGTTAGCCAGTGAAACTTCCAGGGCATAGAAGGCATCTATTATTCTAAGCGTGTTTTGTGTTACCGGTTCACTGAAGTCAGCTCCCGGCGGACTTACGGAACCGGCTACTGTTACTGAACCCTTTCTTTCAGGACTGCCCAAGCATTCAACCATTCCTGCTCTTTCATAGAAAGAGGAAAGCCGGGAGCCCATATACGAGGGAAAGCCTTCCTCCCCTGGCATTTCCTCCAGTCTTCCACTCATCTCTCTCATGGCCTCGGCCCATCTCGAGGTTGAATCAGCGACCACCAAAATATCATAACCCATGTCCCGGAAGTACTCGGCCATAGTAATACCAACAAAAATACTTGCTTCCCTGGCTACAACGGGCATATTAGAGGTGTTAGCCAAAAAGATCTCTTTCTCTTGTAATAGTCTTCCTGTTTTGGGGTCCTTGAGTTGCCGAAAGCTATAAAGCACGTCCGCCATCTCGTTACCCCTTTCACCGCAACCAACGTAGATATTCAGATGTGTCTGAGCCCATCTGGCTAACTGCTGCAGGGCAACGGTCTTTCCGGTACCGAAGCCGCCGGGTATCGAAGCCTTGCCTCCAAGAGCCAATGGGAACATGTAGTCCAAAATTCGCATGCCGGTAGTGAGTAAGCCCGAAGGATCGAACCTCTGCTTATAGGGTCTGGGCTTTCTTACGGGCCACTCCTGCATTAACGTGAGTTCTTTCACTTCACTATCATGCTCTATCCAGGCCACAGGTTCTTCAACGGTGTAGTCGCCCTGGCGTATCTCTTTTATCTTGCCTTTAATTCCCAACGGCACCATGATCCTGTGTTCTATGAGGTTGGTCTCGGGTACAACGCCTATTATGTCCCCTTGGCCAACAGCATCACCTACCTTGACCCTGGGTGTGAACTGCCATTTCTTGTCGCGAGGCAGAGCCGAAGCTTTGGCCCCCCGTTGTATAAAAGGGCCAACATTCTCACCCATGGTAAGTAAAGATTTTTGTAGCCCATCGTAAATAGAGCCCACAAGTCCGGGGCCTAGCTCTACACTTAAGATTCTTCCTGTTCCTCTCACCACCTCGCCAACTTTCAATCCCAGAGTATCCTCGTGTGCTTGAATTATTGCCTTGTTCCCTTCCAGTCCCACTATTTCACCAACAAGCCCTTCTACGCCTATCTCGACAACTTCATAAACCTGGGAACCTTTCATGTCATCGGCGATAACTAAAGGCCCGGAAACTCTCCATATTTTGCCCATGTCTTTATCCTCCTAATATTGCCGTAATCTCAAATTTCCACCTCAAACCCAATAGAATCTCTGATCAGTGCACTGTAATATCCCCTAATATCTGGGTACTTCGTGCCAAACTTCGATGGAACTTCGACGATTACTGGAGTGGTTCCTTTCCCTTTCTTTATTTGACTAACCAGAT
>Ga0180433_10002566_pt1 | contig 27849 bp, 22 predicted proteins | sample SS_ome_8_FD_132980 | JGI IMG/M metagenome (GOLD analysis project Ga0180433, IMG submission 132980) | Hypersaline lake sediment archaeal communities from the Salton Sea, California, USA - SS_1_D_1 metaG | ecosystem: Environmental > Aquatic > Non-marine Saline and Alkaline > Hypersaline >... | reverse complement strand
TCCTGCTGGGGACCACAATCCTGGTCTGCCTGCTGATCTCCCTGATTATCACGGCCGGAAAGTTCTCCCGGGTTCAGCATCACCTCCTGGAGGGCGAGCTGCAGCAGGCCCGCCAGACCCTGGGCAGAACCGGCAAAGGCCCCCTCTATGCCCGTCGCCGGCAAACCCTGCGGGCCTTGTGCTTTCTTTTCGGGGATCAACCTGAACCGGCCCAAAAGATCCTCGCCACCATCCGTCGACCGGTCCCCGCCATCCCCCATGCAGATTTCCTGGATGCCTTTATATCCGGAACCGAATACCGCCGGGCCGAAATCTACCTGGATTCGCTGGACGGAGGGAAAAAGCATTACTCCCTTCAGCGGGCCGCCCTCTACAGCGCCCGGATGAACCCCGAGGCTTCAGAAGAATCGCTTCGGCGGATTCCCCCTGACACGCTAACCGGCCTGGAGAATAAGAAAAGGGAGGAAATCGACACACTCAACCGGCAGTTGCAAACCCGCCGGATCGATTATGTCTTCGATCGCAATCAGAAACCCCTGGCCGCCTTCGATCTCCAACAACGCCAGTCGGTTTCCTACCTCCCGGGATTCGATTTCAGCACATTCACCGAGAGGATTAACCAACGGGGCCTCTGCTATTACTCCCTGACCCTGGACCGGGATATTCAGGAGTCGGTTCACCGGCTGTTTTCAAATTACCACGGCGCTTTCATCCTGCTGGACCTCTTTAACACGGCTGTTATCGCCGCCTACTCCAAACCTCCCCCGCCGGCGGCGGGCAACACGGTATTCAACCGCATGGAGGAACCGGGATCCGTCATCAAGCTGATGACCCTCTTTGCATACCTGAAAGAAGACCGGAATTCTCTTTTCCCCTATCATTGTATTCATCCGCTGGAAGTGGAAAACCGGCTCTTTTACGACTGGAACCGGCATGGCAAAATTCAGTCCCCCACCGAGGCCCTGGCCCGCTCCTGCAACCTGGCTTTCGCCAGCATGGCCCTGGCGGCGGGAAGGGAAACGCTTTTTTCCACCTTTGAAGAATTCCGATTGAACGCTCCGCCCTTTCAGGATGTTTTTATCTCCTTTGGGACGGGACAATTCGACCCGGATACCGGTGATTATCAGTTCATCCGCCAGTCGGTGGGGCTATCGCCTCTGGCAAGCACGGTATTTTACACCGGTTTTTTCACCGCGGTCATCGCCCGGAACGGCACGATTAACGCCCCTTTCCTCATCCAAAACATCAAGAATATCTACAAAATTCCCCATTACAACCACAATCCGACACTGCTCCCTTTGATCGAAAACCGGAACCTGAATTTCCTGAAGGTCCGCGAGGCCATGAAAGCCGTGGTGGATCATCCCCGGGGAACCGGACGGCACGCCCGGGTGGATTTCGTAAACACCGCATTGAAAACCGGGACCACCGGATCCCGTGATTCGGGACTGGACGCCGTGGTGGTGGGATTCTTCCCCGCCGACAACCCCAAATACGCCCTGGCCTTCAAACTGCACCATGCCGGGCGGGCGGAATACCGGGGAGCCCAGTTTTTTAAAGCTTTTATCAAATCCTTTTACAATCGATAACATGACTCCCCGACCGCTTGTGTACCTGCTCAATCCTTTCAAGATTCTTTTGTGCGTGCTGGTGACATTCTTTTTCTCCCTCCTGGTGTGCCTGCTGGTTCCCTTCTGCAAACGGGAGCGGCCGGTCTTCACCCGCATTCAGAAGACCTGGGGCTGGATGTTGTTGAAAATTCTTCAGATCCGCGTAAACACACAGGGACTGACCCAGGTTCATCCCTCGGCCCCCCGGATGTTTCTGGCCAATCATTCCAGCTATCTGGACATCTTCGTCCTGACCGCCCGGCTGCCGGGGAAGGTGATCTTTCTGGGCAAACGGGAATTGAACAAGGTCCCCCTGTTTGGATGGTCCTGGGTAATCGCGGGCAATGTTCCCATCGACCGCCACAGTCCCCGGGCCTTCATGCAGAGTCTGGATCTGGCCGCCCACCGGATCCGGCAGGGATACAGCCTGGTCATTTTCCCGGAAGGAACCCGCAGCCCGGACGGAAAAATCCATCCTTTCAAACGGGGATTCATCCGCATCGCCCAGAAGTCCCGGGCCACAATCTATCCGGTCACCATCAACGGGGCCTTCAGATCGTTTAAAAAGGGGGACAAGGTGATTCAACCGGCCCGTCTGGAACTGATCGTCCATCCGCCCATCCAGCCCGATTACCAGCAGAATCCCAGGGAGATCGAAGTCCAGATACTGCAACAGTCCAGAAAAAAAATCATCCAGGCCTATCGTGACCCCCGGGACCGGCAAGAAGAAACCCGCCGCAAATGATGGTTGTTCCGACCAAAACAACTACCCGATCACCTGTCCTCCTCTATCTGCTCTTCTTTTCCCTGGGGGGATTTGCCCTGTTGACCCAGACCCTGCTGTTGAAGGAAACCTTCGTGGTGGCCCTGGGAAACGAATTCTCTATTGGAATGGTGTTTTGCATCTGGCTGGTCGGAATCTTTCTGGGTGGAATTCTGGGCAGCCGCATCTCCGACCGCATCCGTTTCCCCCTTGCCTGGATCAGACGCCTGACCGCACTTTTATTCATTCTGGCCGTCCTTTCGGTGTTTCTCACCCGCATCATGCATCACCTGACCGCCACCGCCGGAGGAGGACAGTACATCCCCTTTTTCAAGCTGATGATCCTATCGTCGGCCTTGATCGTTCCCATCGGGACGGTCATCGGGTTGCTGTTTCCCCTGGGATCCCGGCTGGTGCAAGATCGATCGGTCCGGCGGCTGACCGGGGTCTATATATTCGAAGCCCTGGGATCAATGGGATTCGGAATTCTGTACACCTTTGTCATCCCCCAAACCCTGAACCACTTCCTGATCCTGGCCCTTTTCTCTCTGCCGCTGGTGATCGTTCTGCTGCTCCTGACCCGGACCCGGTCCGGAGGATCGATCTGTGGGCTTCTGGTTTTTCTGGCGCTCAACCTCGCCCTCCTGGTTCCCCCCATCAACCGCCTCCTGGACAGCGTGTCCACCGAACTGCGCTGGCGGGCTATCTCCGACTCCCGGCTGGTGGAACACGCCCAGTCCCGTTACCAGGATATTGCCGTCGGCCGGAGGAACGATGTCTACCTGATGTATCTCAACGGGAAACTCACCCGGACCTTCCCCGAAGAGTACCACAACCTCATCACCGCCACCCTCCTCTTCACCCAGCACCAAAATCCGGAACGCTTCCTGATCATCGGGGATCCGGCCTTTGAACTGGCCCGGGAATTGTCCCGTTTCAAATCCCTGGTGATCCACTCCGTGGTCCGGGACCGGCTGAAAGTGGAAATGGAAAGGAAATACCTGCCGGACACCACGCCGCCGGGACACCGGGTATTTATCACTGACTACCGGTTGTTTCTGGAAAACCAGCCCGGGGAGAAATACGACTTGATCTATATCGACACCCCCAACCCTTCTACCCTGCTCAACAACCGCAGCTATACGGTGAATTTCTTCCGCCGGATGAAAGAACTGTTGACCACCGACGGGATCATCGCCCTGAATCTGCATGACCTGGAAAATTATTACCAGGGGCTGCGGGGACATTACAACGCCGTGATTTACCAGACTCTCCAGCAGGTATTCCCCCAGGTTCTGGTGACCTCCGGCTACCGGCGGATGGTATTTGGTTCCCCCGGCGAAACAAACCTGAGTGGATCACTGGTGGAGTTAAAGGCGCGGCTGGCCCGCAGCCAGCATCCCCAGGCTTCCCTGTTTTACCTCCTGGGGGATTTTTACGATACCGACCAGATGGCCGACATCTCCCGGCAACTGTCCCGGCGGAAGATCCGCAGCATTAATTCCAACCGGCATCCGATCTCGGTCTTCCTGTTTAACCAGATCGAAGGCTGGTACAGCAATGTCAACATGGAAACCTTCTATGAGTCCTTCTCCCGGTTGAAACTCAGGTACCCGGCCGGGATCATCCTCCTGCTGGTCCTCCTGGCCCTGGGAATCACCCGCAGCCGCAAAACCCCCGTCCCCTTGCGCAGGGGATTGTCCCGGGGATCCCTCTACCTGGCCATATTCTTCACCGGTCTGACTTCCATTTCCCTGCATCTTCTCCTGATCTACCGGTTTCAAAATTCCATCGGTTTCACCTATCAGATGATCGGATTTCTATCCGCCCTGTTTATGGCCGGCCTGCCCGTGGGAACCGTCCTCAGCAACCGGCTCATCGAACGCCTTCCCCGTCTCCATCCGGCGGTGATCCTGGCCCTCTGGCAGCTGGGGATGGTCTTGGTCGCCTTTTTGATCAATTTCACCTCCCGGTGGGATCTTACCTACTCCCTGGACCTGTTCCTGATCCTGGGACTGATCCTGGTCCTGGGACTGATCACCGGAACCCTCTATCCCCCCTATTCTTCCCTTCTGCTAAAGGAGGGGAAAAAGATCGGATCCGTATCCGGCTCTTTTTACGCCTTTGATCATCTGGGAGCTTCTTTCGGTTCCTTTTTTCTCAGCATATTCCTGCTCTCCCTGTACGGTTTCGGTCCCAGCTGCAATGTCATCTCCCTCCTGCTGCTCTTCTCGATACTGCTGATACTGACAACCCACCCGTCGATTTCCAAAGACCAAAACTCCCGGTAATTCACCCGGCCGGTCCTCCGGGGAAAAAAATAAATTTTGGGATTGAAAAAAAAATCCAGATGCAATAGAATGAAGATAACTTCACAAAAGGGAAAAAGGCATGAAAGATCCAAAGCAAGAGGTCCATAAAGCATCCGGAGTCGGTACATTTTCCGTCGACGGCTTTGAAAAAAGAGACGGGATGGTCGTTCCCTTCAACATCAAGAAAATTGAGAAAGCCGTCTACAAAGCCAGCCTTTCGGTGGCCCGCAGGGAAAACCGGGAACCGGAAAAAGGGATTGAAAACCGGGTGGGGAATCTGGTCCTGAAAAAACTCAACGACCCCAATTCTCCCTATTTCATCCGTCGGGATCACCAGGGAAAACGAATCGCCAAGATCGAGGAAGTCCAGGACCTGGTGGAAGTAGCCCTGGCGGAACTGAAAAAGACCAAGATCATGATCACCTATAAAAATTACCGGCGGGAAAGGCACAACGCCCGCACCCAGTTGCGGATCCGGACCAAATTAAACGGCGACCATCTCAATTCCACCGACTCCCTGCTGCTGGTGGAATCCACTTCCGGCAATATGACCTATCCCTGGGACAAATCCAGAATCGCCCGGAAGATCGTTCAGAAAACCGCCCTTTCCACTGAAAAAGCTTTGGAAATCGCCAAAGCGGTGGAAAACAAGATCTTTCAGGGAAAATACCATACCATCAATACCACCCTGATCCGGGAGATGGTCAACAACGAATTAAGCGATCGGGAATACAACGAGGAACTCAAAGACCTCAAGCTCTTCTCCATCCCCAAATCCACCATCGAGAAGTTGATTTTCTCCAAGGCCAACGAGAACAGCAACATCAAAAACAACAACCCGGAAGCGGTTTCCCAGACCCTTTCGGAAATCATCCTCAAACACTGGGCTTTGCAGAATGTATTCGGTCCTCAGCTGGAAAGGGCCCACGCGCGGGGTCGGATCCATATCCATGACCTGGGATTCCCCACCCGGGTATACTGTTCTTCCCATTCTCTGGAGTATCTGAAAAAATACGGCCTTACCGGCCTGGAGAATCTGAGCAACGAATCCAAACCGGCCAAGTCCGCCCAGGTGCTGACCGGCCACCTGAACACTTTCCTGGCCTCCATGCAGGCCTATTATGCCGGTGCTCTCGGAATCGGGTATATCAATATCCTCTACGCTCCACTGTTGAAAGGAGCCAGTGAGCGGGAACTGGAACAACGGGCCCAGGAATTGATTTTCAACGGCTCCCAGAACGCCTTTTCCCGGGGAGGGCAGACGATTTTTCTGGATTTTAATATCCATTCCGGAATCCCAAAATACCTGTCCGATATCCCGGCCATCGGTCCGGGAGGAAAATACATGCTGAAAACCCGGGACCGGCAGACCGTTGCCCTCACCGAGGTAATCCGGGAGAAAAAGAGCCGTCACGGCAACCCCCTGATGGAGCTGAGGTGGAAGGACCGGGTGGTCCTGCGGGAAATCATCGACGCCCGGGGAAATATCGCCTACGATAAAACCGTGGAAGACGAGTTGCAGGAAAGGGGGGAATCCATCGTCACCTACCGTGACTACCAGAAAACCGCCCGTCGATTCGCCCAGGCGTTGCTCAAGATCTGGGAACGCGGAGATAAGAACGGAAAGATATTCGCCTTTCCCAAATGCGATTTCCACGTCAGCGAAGAATCTTTCGACGATCCCGAACAGAACAAGATCCTTAAAAAAGCCTGTCAGCTCGCCAGTGTCAACGGATCCACCTACTTTATCTTTGACCGCGACCAGGTCACCCTCAGCGCGTGCTGCCGGCTTCGAACCACCATCCACGACAATTACATGCTGATGCATCCTGAAAGCATGCGTTTCTGCGGTTTCCAGAATGTGACCATCAACATCCCCCAATCCGCCTATCTGGCGGCCGCGGAGGGCAACAAAACCCTGGAGGGTGCATTGCAGAAGATACACGAGGCGATGGACCTGGCCCTGGAAGCCCACCTGCGCAAAAAGGAAAGCGTACGGGAAATGATGCAGGAGGGCGGTCCCCTGTGGCAGATCGGGAAAGAAGCCTGTGACGGCCGGGTCTACGTGAACCTGGAGGAATCCACCTACATCATCGGGATTTTAGGGCTGAACGACGCCGTAAAATTCCTGACCGGGTTTGAACTGCATGAAAATCCAGAAGCCCTGGACATGGGAATTAAAATCATCGCTTCCATGAACCTCAAGACCCAGGAGTATTCAGAAAAACACAAACTCAAATTCACCCTGGAGGAAACCCCCGCCGAGAGCGCCGCCCGTCGACTGGCCAAAACCGATCTTCAGTACTTCCCCCAGCACGCCCGTCAGGTATTAAAAGGGGATCTGGAAAGCGGGGATATTTACTATACCAACTCCGTTCACATTCCGGCGGAAGCTTCCACCGGGATCGTACACCGGATCAAGCTGCAGGGGCTTTTTCACGGTCTCATCGAGTCCGGGGCCATTACCCACGCCTTTATCGGCGAAGAAAAACCCAGTGCCGAATCCATTTACCGGCTGGTCAAAAACGCTTTTTACAAAACCCAGTCTGCCCAGATGACCATCAGCCCGGAGTTCACCTACTGTAACCAGTGCAAACACCAGTCCCGGGGCTTGCTGGACATCTGCCCCGAATGTCAGAGCGACGATGTTTCCCAGATGACCCGGGTGGTGGGATACTTCAGCGAAGTAAAAAACATGAACCGGTCCAAGCAGAAGGAAATCGCCTTCCGCCAGAAGGGGAATTACGGGATCGGGCCGTCCCCCGATCCTTCCTGAACCGGCGGCCGGGAGACACCTCCATGGATAAAAAATACCGTATTGAGCTTTTTGGAAAAAAGAATTGTGAAAAATGCAGCGCCCTGAAAAAAAGGATCCGGTCCATGCTGGAAAAAACCGGGGCCTACCGCAAAGAGATCGCATACCATTACCACGACCTGGGAACCCTGGACGGGCTGGTGGCCTTCGCCAAGGCCGAAACCGTCAACGGTCAGCGGATCCCGGCCCTGCAAATCACCAAATACGATCCGGAAAAAAAGGAATACCGAAAGATCCCGGATCCCCGGCGGGAAACCGTGATTAACCATCGCCTCTTTGTACCGGTTTACCTGCAGCTGGAAACCGACTACTCAGACCCGGCCCGGGCGGTCATCCGGCCGAACCAGATCCGGGAAATGCTGAAACTGGCCCTGCAGAATTGACCGCTTCATGAAAAAAACCCCCGTGGTCAGTTCTCTCCTCAAGGAATCCACCATCGATTACGCCTCGCACATTACCAAACTGATTTTCACCAGCGGTTGTAATTTTCGTTGTTCATACTGTCACAATTCCGTACTCTGGGAAAAACGCCGGAACACCCTGACCTACCCGCAGCTGACCGAAATGCTCGACCAGGCCCGGGAAAACTGGGTCGACGCCATCTGCATTACCGGCGGCGAACCGACGATTCACCCGGACCTGGCTGAAATGATCCGTTTCATCAAACAACAGAACTTCATGGTGAAACTGGACACCAACGGCAGCCATCCGGATATGGTCGAAGAGCTGCTGGAGGTGGTGGATTATTTCGCCATGGATTACAAGGCCTCTCTGGAACACTATCCCAAAATCACCCGGGTGAATATCGATCCGGCATTGATCCGGCGGTCCCGGGACCTGATCATCCAGCGGTCCCGGGATTATGAATTTCGCACCACGGTGGTTCCCGGATTTCATAAACCCGGTGAAATCCGCCAGATTTGTCGGGAATTGCAGGGATCAAAAAGGGTCGTGTTTCAGCCCTTTGTTCCCAAGGAAGAGCTCCTGGACAACGATTATATCCGGGTGAAAAGAACCCGTAAAGACCTGCTGGAGCAGGTGTTGACCATAGCCCGCAAGGCCCTGCCCGAAAGCGAGGTCATCTGCCGCTGACCAGATCGGAATGGAAGATTACCTCTCTTTGGAAAACCGTCTCTATGCCCGGGGTCTGGACCTGATTGCAGGGGTGGATGAATCGGGCCGGGGTCCCCTGGCCGGACCGGTCGTCTGTGCGGCGGTGATATTTAAAAGGGGCCAGTACCCCCCGGGAATCAGGGATTCCAAGAAATGCACCCCCCGGCAGCGGGACATTCTTTTTTACCGGATCCGCCGGGAATGTCTCTGCTACGCCCTGGGCCTGGCCACCCATCGGCGGATCGATCAGATCAACATCCGGCAGGCTACCTTTGAGGCCATGAACCAGGCGGTGAGCAAACTGGCGTACAAACCGGATCTGGTCCTGGTGGACGGGCCCGACTCCCCCCTCCGGGGGGTTGGCCAGCAGGCCCTGGTCGGGGGAGACCGCCGGTCGATATCCATCGCCGCCGCCTCCATCCTGGCCAAGGTGGTACGGGACCGGATGATGGTGTATTATGACCGGCTATTTCCAGGATATAATTTCAGACAGAACAAGGGCTACGCTTCTCGTGAACACCGGGAGATCCTGATCCGCCGCGGACGCTGTCCTCTCCACCGCCGTTCGTTTAATTTCCGCGTCTGAAAAAACCGCGAATCATGCGCAGTGAATTCTGCAGGGCGCTGACAATACCGGCGGTCTGTTTTCCCCCGGTAACGGCGGGATATCCTCCCGCTCTCACTGCCTGGTAAATCCCTTCAATGTCCACATGCTCCCTGACCAGCTGGATAATTTCCCGGCCCTTCAGGGTTTCTTCAACCCCCAGTTTAAACACCTTGCGGTAGAGCCGCTTGACCACTTGGTCGAGGGAATCGGTGCTGGAATAGAGGGGTAAAGAAACGGACCGGCACCCCTTCACCAGCCAGGCCGGGAGTCGGTCCGTCCCGCAGAGTACCATGGCCCCGGGAGCATCATCCAGATCACCCCCCAGCCGGCGGGCAATTGCCATCTCCGCCAGATTCAGGCGACGGGCACTGATGATCAGTGCAGAAGCCGGGTTTTCCCGGATCTTCTCACCGACTTCGTCGGACCGGCCGGCCCCGGTGACAAATCCACTGACCTGCGGGTTACCGCCATGCTTATACTGGGGAGTCAGGCAAAGATCGGCAGTCAATCCCCGGAGGGAAGGATAAGTAATCTTCTTCTGGTAGGGGATATATCCGAATACCGGAATCCCCCGGGCTTCAAACCAGGGACCGACCAACTCTTTGATCTTGTCCACTTTTCCGGGAAGTATCCGGTTTAATACCACTCCCAGAATCGGTACCCGGTTCTTTTCAAAAACCGAACTGCACAGGGTGTAACGATCGACCGTACTGCCCACTCCCCCGTCCAGCACCAGGAGTACGGGAATCCGCAGTTGCCTGGCGATCACTCCGTTGGACAATCCGAATACCGATCCCACGCCGGGATGGCCGGTTCCCTCGACCACCAGAAAATCAAAAGCGGCACTGAGCCGCTGATAAGCCCGCTGAATTCCCCGCAGGATATGACGGGGTTCACCGGTAGCCAGAAACCGGGCCGCCGCTCCCGAACCGGTCGCAAAAGGAGCGGAATCCGAAAGGTCCATCCCCAGTTTGAGCATTTCATTAACCAGATAGGAATCTTCGCCGATGGATTTCCCGTTCTGCTCTTTTTGCTTTTGGCCCATGGGTTTTAGATACCCGGAGCCTCTCTCCAGCCGCTCTTTCAAACCGGCAATCAACCCGATGGTCAAAAAGGTCTTGCCCGCGTGTTGCTCCGCGCCGGCGATGTAAATTCCGTTCTTTCTCACTGGTGATCCCGCCTGTGCAAATCGAATCCTTATACTATCACAAATACCCCCAAAAAGGTAGGGGGGGGATCCCTGCAGCCCGGTTTTTTTTATTGACTGTTTAAAAAAAAATATATATAATTGAAACCTGATAGTAAATAATGGTAGGAAAGAAAGTATCAGAGCAAGAATTTGTTTCTTTCGCGGTATTTTCACAACTCCGTATTTACGAACAAATTTTTTTATGGAGAAAAATTAATGCCCAAAGGAAATGTTAAGTGGTTTGACGAGAAGAAGGGATACGGATTCATCACCACCGGAGAAGAGGAAGACATCTTTGTACATTTCAGCGAAATTCAGTCCGAGGGCTTCAAAACCCTGAAAGAGGGAGATGAGGTCGAGTTCGAAATCAGTGAGAATGACAAGGGTAAATACGCCACCAAGGTAACCCGGGTGTAAATACCCTTCCTGTACTCACCAGCCAAACATTTTAAAAAATCCAGCTGCCATCACCCGGGGAGGAATTCATCCGGAATTCCCCGTATGCAGTTCCTTCCTTCGGTCTTTGCCCGGTAAAGGGCCATATCGGCCATTTTGATCAGGGTGCCGGGGCGACTGTCCATCGTCGGCACCATAGTGGCATAGCCGATACTGACGGTCAGAACCGGAACGATCCCGGAGGACTCGTGGGCAATGCCCAGGGCCCGAATCCTCTCCAGACACTGCTCAGAAAGCCGGAATGCCCCGGTCCCGTCGGTATCCGGCAGAATGATAATGAACTCTTCTCCGCCGTAACGGGCGGTGAGGTCTTCCGCACGCCGGGCCACGCGGGAAAGGGTTCGGGCCACCTTCAGGAGAACCTGGTCCCCCAACTGATGACCATAGGTGTCGTTGTACCGTTTAAAAAAGTCAATATCAATCAGGACCAGGGAAACCGGGATCTTGGCCCGCAGACAGCGTCTCCAGGTCAGATCAAAGACCCGGTTGAACTCCCGCCGGTTGGCGATCCGGGTGAGAGGATCCCTGCGGGATAACTCCCGCAGACGGGCGTTGGCCTGGTTCAGTTCTTCGGTCCGGTTCTGAACCAGTTTTTCCAGGACCACCTTGCGCCGGGCCAGGTTGCGGAATCGCAGATAGGAAATAGCGAAGGCCAATCCCCCCAGCAGGGCGGCCATCAAGAGGTAAAACCAGACGGTCTGAGTGAAAAAGGGAGCCACGGCAAAGGACAGGCTGTCCCCCTCCGGGCTCCAATCCTGGTGGTCGACACTGGCTTTCACCTGGAAACGGTACCGGCCCGGAGGGATATTGGTATACTCCCGGAACCGCACCTTTCCTCCCTCTACCCACTGTTCATCGAATCCCTCGAGCTGGTGTTTGAACACAATCTTCCCCGGCGCCGGAAAATGAAAAGCGGTGAACCTGAATTCGATCCGCTTCCGGCCGGGTTCCAGTCTGAGGATTCGATCTTTAAAGTGAACCCGTTGGTAGCGGCGATCATCCACGATGAACTCTTCAAGCACCACCGGGGGCGGTTTTTGGGTCTTTAACACTCCTTCGGGGTCTACTCTCACCACCCCTTCCATGGTGGGAAACCAGAGAGATCCGTCCTGACTTCTCACTCCAGCCGGGTAACACCCCCCGTTGCACTCCTGATTGCGCATCCCGTCTTCCCGCCCCACCACGGTGCAGCTCAGACGGCTGCGATTCTTCCCGCTGAAATCCCGCAGTTGCTGCTTGCTGAGGGTATAAATTCCGTAATTGCTGCTCATCCACAGGTTTTCCGCCCCATCTTCCAGAATACTGTAAGTGATATTGTCAAAAAGACCGTCTTCCATCCGGTATTGAAAAAAACGCCCCTCCCGGTACTCATTCAATCCCCCGCGAAGGGTACCGATCCACAGGGTACGATCCCGATCGAAATACAGGGAAGTGATCAGGTCGTCAGACAACCCGTTCTCTAAGGTATAATGATCGATTTGATCTCCCCGGATGCAGAAGAGACCCGCCCCCTCGGTCCCTACCCAGATATATCCGTCTGCATCCTCTCCCAGGGTCCGGATAATGGTATTTCGCAGCCCCGGGGGATTCTGTTGAACGAACAAACGGTCTCGACTCATCCGGCATAAACCGCTGGCCGTACCGATCCAGATCTGGTCCCGGCTGTCCCGATAAAGGGAATAGACCGTGTTACTGGGCAATCCGGAGTGAATTCCCAGCTTTCGAACCACCCGGTTTCCCCGAATCTTCACCAGACCGTCCCCGTCCGTACCCGCCCAGATATCTCCCCCCCGATCCTCGGTGATCGAACGGACGGGGCTGGATCCGAGCCCGTTGGTCTCGTCCAGGAACTGAATCCGGGTCCGCGAAGGATCGATCCAGTTGATCCCCCGGTTGGTGCCCACCCAGATATTTTCCCGTGAATCCTCAAAAACCGACCATACCACATCGTTGGAAAGACCTTCCCGCACTCCGTAAGGAAACACTTCCTTGTGGGTAATCCTCAAAATTCCCGCGATATACAGGGCCACCCAGATATTGCCGTCGCTGTCTTCGAAAATGGACTGGACGTACTTGACCCGTTTGTTGATTTCCGGATTAAAGACAAAACGCCCGTTGATCAGTCGTCCGATCCCCTTCCCCATGGTGCCCACCCAGAGCACTCCGTCGGAATCAAAAAAAAGAGCGGTGATGTAATTGATCGGCAGACCATCCCGGGTGGTAAACTGCCGCCAGCCTTCCGGCTCCCGGCAGAACAGACCCCGGTCCGTGGTGGAAACCCAGATCCGGCCCCGGGGACCGGTCACCACCGACCGGATGGACCGGCTGTGAATCTGGTCTCGATGATCATGAAGGGTATCTCCCCGGATCTCGTAAAGACCGGCCCCGTAAACCCCGATCCATAAATTTCCCTGTCGATCCTCGGCAATACTCCGGACGCTGTCCCGGATCTGATCGGGAAAAACCCGCTTTATTTCTCCTTCCCGGTACCAAAAAAGCCCCCGGTCGGTCCCGATCCAGATCTGCTGCCGACGGTCCTGGTAAAGGTCGCGTATATTCCCCTGCTCAAAAGATATCCCCCCCTCCAGGATCTGATGAAACTCCCCTTCGATGATCCAGAAAAGTCCGCCCCCCAGGGTACCGCACCACATCCGGTCCCGCGAATCCCAAAGCAAATCAGACAGGTAATCACTTTTCAGCGCCACCCCCTGTTTAGATGAATAAATCTTAAAACGGATGCCGTCGTACCGCCCGATCCCCCCCTGGGTCCCCACCCAGACATATCCATCCGCACCCTGGGCCACCGCATTCACCGCGGTTTGCGGAAGACCCTGTTCGGTGGAGATAATCACCGTGGAAAACTGGGTCAGTTTTTTCTGCGGATCCAGTCCGTGAAGCTCAATCAGCAGCAGAAACAGCAGTACAATACCGCCCGTCTTTTTCCCAAACATCCGGTAAAGGAAACGGCCTCCTATCCGATCTTGAACACGATCATGATGATCCGAACAGCGATCAGGATCCAGCCGATCAACAGGATCATCCAGGCGATCTTCTTGGCCAGAGTGATCAGAATGAAAAAAACCGTGAGGACGATCAGAAAGCCCAGGGGGTCCACCAGGGAAGGCGGCGTTTTCTCCAGGTCAAAAACAAGGGCGATCAGCTTGGCGCTCCAGAGCCCCACGTTGTGGGCGATGGTATAGATGAAGGACAGTAGATAGTCCCAGATGTTGAATTCAGCCGTCGCCTGCGCTCCGGCAGCCATATGGTTGAGATTCAATCACGCCTCCTGTAGGTACCTCTATATTATAAAGAATATCCGGCTAAAAATGAATAGCCGCGCGCCCCTTTCCCCTGTGTTTACCGGTTATGGTATAATCTTTTCATGCCGGACACCAAGAACGGCCAGCATTTTCTGGTGAATGAACGGGTAGCGGACCGGATCGCCGACCACCTGACAGCCCTCAACGAAGAGAGTCGATACCCGTTGCTGGAAATCGGCCCCGGCCGGGGAATTCTGACCGATAGAATCAGGGAAGCGGGACCGGTTATCTGCTGCGTGGAAAAGGATCCCCGGCTGGCCCGGGAGCTGATGGGACGGAGTTCGCGGGACCTTCTGGTCATCAACGCTGATATCCTGGCCCTTTCCCTCTCCCAATTGCCCCTGCGACCTCCGGTGATCCTGGTGAGCAATCTCCCCTACTATATCTCCAGTCCCATGATCAACTGGATGATCCGCCATTCACAGGGGATCCGGGGCGGAATTCTGATGGTGCAAAGAGAATTTTACCACCGGGTCCTTACCGGCAATCAACGACAACCGCGGGGTCTGGTTTTCACCCATGCCTTTGAACATCACCGGTTGTTTTCCGTTTCTCCGGGCTCCTTCTCCCCTCCCCCCAAGGTAAAATCAACGGTCTTTTCTTTTCAGAACCGGGAGCGGGATCCTTCGGACACCCTGAATTATTACCACTTTTTACAGCGGGCCTTTGCCCACCGCCGCAAGAAGATCATGAACAATCTAACCGGCCATTTCCCCGTTGCCGCCTTGCGGGAGGCTTTCACCGACACCGGTATTGACCCGGGAAAACGGGCGGAAAACCTCTCCCCCCTCCAGCTTCACACCCTTTACCTTGCCCTTCGTTCCCCCCGGTGAATACGGGGGTATCCACTCGTTTTCCAGTTTTGCGATTGCAATCGGGTCCGCTTTGGGATACAATAGAAAGGGAACCAGTTCCACCTGCTGTCATGAAAAAAATGAATCGAGAAAAAATCATGGAAGGGGTCAGGATGATCCTCGAGGGAATCGGAGAAAACCCGGATTCCAAACGACTGAAAAAGACCCCCCAGCGCACCGCCGCCATGTTCCAGGAGGTTCTATCCGGAACCCATCAGGAACCTGCGGACCTGTTGAAACTGCTGACCGAGGAACAGCACAAAGAGATGGTGATTCTTAAAGACATCCCCCTCTACTCGATGTGTGAGCACCATCTGTTGCCCTTTTTCGGTTATGCCAGCATCGCCTACATCCCCAAGAAGGGAAAAATCATGGGATTGAACACCCTCTCGTCTCTGGTGGACCTGATCAGCCGAAGACTCCAGATCCAGGAACGGTTGACCAAACAGATCGCCGATAAACTGGTGCAAATTCTCGATCCTTTGGGCGTCATGATCGTGATTCGGGCGGAACACCTGTGTATGACCATGCGGGGTGTTAAAAAAGCCGGAGCCAAAACCATCACCTCTGCGGTACGCGGTGTATTTCAGAGAAGCGCCGCCACCCGGGAAGAAGCCATCAGCCTGATCATGAAAAACTGAAGGTTTGGATTCAATCCCCGAAAATCCGGGTAATACTTTCGATAATGCTCCTGGGCCGGAAAGGCTTGGTCAGAAAATGGGAGGCCCCCAGCCTCAGGCCTTCATCTCGGATCTCATTGTTGGCGGTCAGGATCAGTATCGGGACGGTGAAATTATCCCGCTGCCGCAGTTCCTTCAACACTTCGATCCCCCCCATGACCGGCATGTTCATATCCAAAATTACCAGGTCGTAAGGGGTGTGATCCAGCTTTTCCAGTCCCTCTTTCCCATTCTGGGCCAGGTCGCTGTCGATATTCTTTTTTTTTAACAGGTAACTCAGGACTTTGCGTAAAGTGGGGGAATCATCGATAATCAGGACCTTTCTGTTCATTCAACCTTGGACAACAGTTTGTCCAGATCGTCACCTTCATCAGCCTCCTGATCGGCATAATAATTGAACCCGGTACCGGCCGGTATAAGACGACCCATGGTGACATTCTCCTTGATCCCCTTCAATTCATCCCGTTTACCGGCAATGGCGGCACTGGTCAGCACCTTGGTGGTTTCCTGAAAGGCCGCTGCCGACAGAAAGCTGTCATAGGCCAGGGCGGCCCGGGAAATAGGCAGGAGAACGGGTTTGGCCTTGGCTGGCTGCCCCCCCTCATCTACCGCCTGACGGTTGACTTCTTCCAGCTCCTTTTTCTCGATGGTCTGTCCGGCGATCAGGCTGGTATCACCCGCATCTTCCACTTTGCGCCATTTGAGCATCTGGCGGATAATGATCTCCACATGCTTGTCGTTGATGGCCACTCCCTGCATCCGATACACTTCCTGTATCTCCTGAAGCAGATACATGGCCAGTCTTTCCTCCCCCAGGGCTTCCAGGATATCCTTGGGATTGAGGGGACCGTCCATCAACGGCTGACCGGCCTTTACCTTCTCACCATCCCCCACGATGATATACGCGCCCCGGGGGATCTTATGCTTCTGGGGTTTTACCTTGCTGTCAAAGGGCTCGATGCTGATCTTCCGCGATCCTTTGGCCATCTTGCCATAGCGCACAATACCGTCAATCTGGGCCATCTCAGCGGGTTTGCGGGGTTTGCGGGCCTCGAACAATTCAGTCACCCGCGGCAAACCGCCGGTGATATCCTTGGTTTTTGAAAATTCCGACGGGATCTTCCCGAGCATATCGCCGGCGACAATTTCATCACCGTCCTTGACCATGATATGGGCGTTGACCGGGATGTAGTATTTCTTTTTCAGTTTCCCGTTTTTCTTGTCCCGGATATTGATCCGGGGTTCCAGTTTGGCCCGTAATTTGTCATTCTTGATGTCCACCACGATCTTGGTAATCTTTCCGGTTCGCTTGTCCCGGTCTTCCACATAGGAAATATTCTCTTTGAAATCCTTCATCTCCACCACCCCGTCTTCGACGGTGAGAATGGAGTTGACGTAGGGATCCCACTTCACCAGCGCGTGTCCCTCCCGGATCTGCTGACCATCTTCCACATAGACCAGGGAACCGTAGGCGATGGGATATACCATGCGGTCCCGGCCCTTTTTATCCTGGATCTTGATCACGCCGTTGCGGCTGATACAGATGTTGTCTTTGTTCCGGTCTTTCACGATCAACAGGTTCTCGAATTTTACAATCCCTTCGCAGGAAGAATTCAGGGAGCGCTGGGTCTCTGCGCCGGAAGCCACTCCTCCGGTATGGAAGGTTCTCATGGTCAACTGGGTGCCGGGTTCTCCAATGGATTGGCCGGCAATCACCCCGACCGCTTCGCCCAGATCGATCAACCTCCCGGTGGAGAGGTTCCGGCCATAGCATTTTTTGCACACCCCGCCTCTGACTTCACAGGTCAGAGGAGACCGGATCTGGACGGTCATGATCCCCAGATCCTCGATCCGTTTGCTGGTCATCTCGTCGATTTCCTGGTTGGCCTTGACCAGAATATCTTTGGGATCATCGGGATTCTCGATATCATGGAGAGAGACCCTCCCCACAATCCGGTCCCGCAGGGACTCAATCTCGGTTCCGTTGATCACGATCGAGGAAACCTCGATCCCCTTCAGGGTCCCGCAATCTTCTTCCTGGACGATAATCTCCACTGCGGAATCCACCAGCTTACGGGTCAGATACCCGGCATCCGCGGTTTTCAGGGCGGTGTCGGCCAGTCCTTTCCGCGCGCCGTGGGTGGAGATGAAATACTGCAGGACCGACAGTCCTTCCTTGAAATTGGCGGTGATCGGGGTCTCCAGGATCTCGCCGGAAGGTTTTGCCATCAGTCCCCGCATGCCGGCCAGCTGTTTCAACTGATCCTTGCTTCCCCGGGCACCGGAATCGGACATCATGAAAAGGGGATTTATTTCATCGGACTGATAGCTGTGCTCCTTCATATGTTGAAACATCAGCTGGGAAATGCGGGTGGTGCTCTTGCTCCACTTGTCGATGATGTTATTATGCCGTTCCCCCTTGGTCAATCTGCCGGCCTTGTACTGTTTCTCGATCTTTTCGATCTCCTCGGTGGTCTCATCGAGAATCTTTTGCTTCTCTTCGGGGACCATCAGATCGGATATGCTGATGGTGAATCCGCCCTTGGTGGCATATTCAAAGCCGATCGCTTTCAGATGGTCGAGGGTCTTGACGGTATCCTCGAATCCATCAAAAAGGTAAATGAAATAGATCAGCTCTTCCACTCCTTTTTTCTTCAGCAACCCGTTGATGAAAGGGGTCTTGTCCGGAAGTTCGTTGTTGAAGAGCACCCGGCCCGGGGTGGTGTACAGGAGTTTATCGCCCTTGTATTCGATCAGGGGCGCATGGATAATATCCTGGTCATCCAGTTCGTAGGTTTCCAGGTTCTTGACCGGACCACTGTAGCGCAGGTATATCCGGGCATTCAGGTCCACCAGATGGTTTTCCAGGGCGAGCAGGACGTCCCTTTTAGAGGAAAAGATCCGGTTCTCGCCCCGCAATCCCGGTTTGGAAAAGGTCAGGTAGTAAAAGCCCAGTATCATATCCTGGGTGGGGATGGTCAGGGGTTTGCCACTGGCCGGCGAGAGGATGTTCTTGGAGGAAAGCATCAGCACTTTGGATTCAGCCTGGGCTTCGATGGACAGGGGAACGTGTACCGCCATCTGATCCCCATCAAAATCGGCGTTGAAGGCGGGACAGACCATGGGATGGATTGAAATGGCCTTCCCGTCGATCAGGATGGGCTTGAAGGACTGGATCCCGAGCCGGTGCAGGGTGGGGGCGCGGTTTAAAATAACCGTATGCTCCTTTACCACCTCGTCCAGGGCTTCCCAGACTTCCTCGCGCTTTTCCTCGACCCAGGTGCGGGCCACCCGCAGGGTGGTGACCAGTCCTTTCTCTTCCAGTTTGTTGTAGACAAAGGGTTTGAACAGTTCCAGGGCCATCTTCTGGGGCAAGCCGCATTCATCGAGCTTCAACCTGGGATCCACCACGATCACCGATCTGCCCGAGTAGTCCACTCTCTTGCCCAGCAGGTTCTGCCGGAATCTGCCCTGCTTGCCCTTCAGGGAATCGGACAGGGATTTCAATGGGCGATTCTGGGAACTCATGTAACTGCGGTTGCGTTTCTGATTGTCAAACAGCGCATCCACCGATTCCTGAAGCATCCTCTTTTCGTTGCGGATAATCAGTTCGGGGGCTTTCAACTCGATCAACCTCTTCAGCCGGTTGTTCCGGCTGATCACCCGTCGGTAAAGATCGTTAAGGTCGGAAGAGGCAAACCGGCCGCCGTCCAGCTTGACCAGGGGGCGCAGATCCGGGGGAAGCACCGGTATCACGTCCAGGATCATCCATTCCAGCTTGTTTCCGGATCGAAAAAAATCCTCAAAGTATCTCAATTTCCGGGAAATGGTTCGCTGCTTCTGAATGGATTTGACTTTTTTCAGTTCCTTCCTCAGCGATTCCTTTTCCTTCTCCACATCGATTTCCCGGAGGGCCTTGTAAATGATCTCCGCTCCCATGCCCGCCTCAAAGGAGTCCTCTCCGTACTCTTCCACCAGCTCAAGGTATTCCTCCTCGGTCAGGATCTGAGAACCCTTCAACTTGGGTATATCCTTGGGGTCGGTGACCAGATAATTTTCAAAATAGATGATATGCTCCAGTTTCTTGGCTGAGATTCCCAGAATAATGCCGATGATGGTGGGCACTCCCTTGAAAAACCATATATGGGCCACCTTCGTATGCAGCTTGATATGCCCCATCCGTTCACGGCGAACCGATGAATAGGTGACTTCGACTCCGCATTTCTCACAGATGATCCCTTTGTATTTCATTCCCTTGTACTTGCCGCACAGGCATCGGAAATCCTGAGTGGGACCGAATATCTTGGCGCAGAACAGGCCGTCCCGTTCCGGTTTATAGGTGCGATAGTTGATGGTCTCCGGTTTGGTGATCTCTCCGGAGGACCAGCTCATGATGTCATCCGAAGAGGCCAGGGCCAGATGAATACCCGTATAATCCATGATATTCTCTCTATCGACTTTTTGTTTTAAATCGCGCATCATGTCTCCTATTCATCAGGATATGTTGGATATATTTTCTTTGAACTTCAGGGCTTCGGCGTCATGCCGGTCCTTTTTCTCCAGTTTGACGTTCAGGGCCAGGCTCTTGAGCTCTTTGAGCAGTACATTGAAGGATTCGGGTATACCGGGATTGAACTCCATGTTGCCCTTGACAATGGCGGAATAGATCTTGTTGCGGCCTTTGACGTCGTCGGATTTGATGGTGAGCAGTTCCTGGAGGATGTAGGCAGCCCCGTAGGCCTCAAAAGCCCACACTTCCATTTCTCCCACCCTCTGTCCGCCGAACTGGGCCTTTCCGCCCAGGGGCTGTTGGGTGATCAGGGAATAGGGGCCGGTGGAACGGGCATGAATCTTGTCCTCCACCATGTGTTCCAGTTTCATCATGTACAGGCATCCCACGGTTACCTTGCTGCTGAAGCGTTCTCCCGTAATTCCATCGTAGAGCACCACCTTTCCGTCGGGAGGCAGCCCCGCTTTTTCCATCAGCTGGTATATCTCTCCTTCCTTCGCGCTGTCGAAAACCGGCGTCTCGTAATGCTCTCCCAGCTTCAACCCGGCCCAGCCCAGTATCAATTCGAACAACTGACCCACGTTCATGCGGGAGGGAACCCCGAGGGGATTGAGTACCACATCCACCGGGGTACCGTCTTCCAGGAAAGGCATGTCTTCCACCGGAAGTATCTTTGAAACACAACCCTTGTTGCCATGCCGGCCGGCCATTTTGTCTCCCACAGAGATTTTCCGGTTCTGGGCAATCAGGACCTTCCCGATCTTGATGATTCCCGGCTCAAACTCCTCCCCTTTCTTCAACTGGTCGATCTTTTCCTGCATTTCATCGTCAATGGCGGCGATCTGCATCCCGGATTTTTTCTCGATATTCTCGATCTCGCTGAGGTCTTCCCGGCTGACGTTCTTCTTGATGACTTTCAGCATTTCCTCATTTAACTGACCGCTGGGGGGAATTTTGATCTTTTCTTTCTTTTTAAAGGACCACTCGCCCACCGTGAAATTCTTTTTCACCGTTACATTGCTCAGATAACGGCGGATTTTTTCGAATTTGTCATGAACCAGAATAATGGTTTCATCCTTTAAATTCCGCTGTAAATCCTCGATCTCCCGGCGGTAGATCTCTTCGCTTCTTTCATCCAGTTTGATGCCCCGCCGGTTAAAAATCTTGACATCGATGACCGTACCCTCCACCCCCGGCGGGCAATAGAGGGAAGTATCCTTGATCTCGGCGGCCTGTTCGCCAAAGATGGCCTTGAGCAGCTTTTCTTCCGGTGTGAGCTGGCTTTCCCCCTTGGGGGTTACCTTGCCGATCAGGATGTCCCCCGGTTCCACCTTGGCGCCGATACGCACGATCCCGGATTCGTCCAGGTTCTTCAGGGCATTTTCCGACACCCCCGGGATATCCCGTGTTACTTCTTCCTTGCCCAGTTTGGTTTCCCGGACCTCGACCGATTCTTCCACAATATAAATGGAATCAAAGACCGAATCCTTCACCAGCCGTTCGCTGAGGACAATGGCATCCTCGTAATTATACCCGCGCCAGGGCAGAAAAGCGGTCAGCACGTTGCTCCCCAGGGCCAGTTCTCCCTGGTCGGTGGCGGGCCCGTCGCAGAGGATCTGACCGGCTTCCACCCTTTCCCCCAGTTTCACCAGGGGCCGCTGGTTCACCATGGTGTTCTGGTTGGATCTCCGGTATTTCTTGAGTTCGTAAAGGTCGGCAGAGATCTCGGAAAAATCATCCCGGTCCTTGTCATGGTCCACCTGGATGATAATCCGCGAAGCATCCACGTACTTTACCGTTCCGGCCCGTTTGCACTTGATCACCACTCCGGAATCGTACACCAGCTGGTACTCCATTCCGGTTCCCACGATGGGAGTCTTGGGATTGGCCAGCGGCACCGCCTGGCGCTGCATGTTGGATCCCATCAGGGCCCGGTTGGCATCGTCATGTTCAAAGAAAGGGATCAGCGAGGCGGACACTGAGACGATCTGTTTGGGGGAGATGTCCATATAATCGATTTCGCCGGGACGGGCCAGGATGGTGTCATTGTCCTTCCGGGATATGATCCGCTTGTTCACAAACTTTCCCTTCTCATCGATCGGAGCGTTGGCCTGGGCAATAACGTATCCCTCTTCTTCCCAGGCGGTGAGGTAAAAGGGGTGGTATTCAAAAACCGGCAGTTCCTTTTTCTGCTTGCGGAGTTTTTCGATCTCCGCTTCCAGGTCCTTTTCTTCCAACACCTGATTGAGCTTGAAACCGGAATCGCCACTGTACTTGATCTTGTAGCAGTTGATAATCCGGCCGTTTTTCACCTTTCGAAAAGGAGTCTCGATAAATCCGTACTCGTTGACCCGGCTGTAGGTGGTGAGCGAGGTGATCAGACCGATATTGGGTCCTTCCGGGGTCTCGATGGGGCAGATCCGGCCGTAATGGGTAGAGTGCACGTCCCGCACATCGAAACCGGCGCGTTCCCGGTTCACCCCCCCGGGTCCCAGGGAAGATATCCGCCGCTTGTGGGTGGTTTCGGAAAGAGCGTTGGTCTGGTCCATGAACTGCGACAACTGGGAAGTTCCGAAAAATTCCTTCAGGGCGGCATACACCGGTTTGGTGTTGATGAGTTCCCGGGGCAGCATGGTGGAGATATCGCTGGCATTGATGATCCGTTCCTTGATGATGCGTTCCAGACGGGCGATTCCAATCCGGAAAGCATGTTCCACCAACTCTCCCACCGCCCGGATGCGGCGATTGGCGAGGTGATCGATATCGTCGGTCTTCATCTTCCCGGTGCGGTCATATTTGAGCCGCAGGTAATACTTCACGATATCCACCACATCCTCAAGGGTCAGTAGATGGATATTTTTCTGAAAATCCTGCTTGCGGCCCAGCTTGATGTTCAATTTCAACCGGCCCACCGAGGAGAGATCATACCGCTTTTCATTCTTCATCATGTTGCTGAAGAATTTTTTGGATCCTTCCAGGGTCACCGGTTCCCCGGGTCTCAATTTCTTGAAGATCTCGATGTAAGCGTCCCCCTGGTTCTTGAGATACCGCTGGTCGGATTCCTCTTCGCTCTGGATGATCACCTTCTCGGTGATTTCCACATCCTTCTTCTTCTTGTCCTTGCGGAGGGTATTGGCGATCAGGGGACCGTACTCGGAATATTCGTTTTCCGGGAAAAAAAGAAAAAATTCGGTTTCGGTCATCTTCAGCTTTTTGATCTTGATCGGCGATAGTTTTTCATTGATGTCCACGACGTTTTTGACCGTGACCGCCGAATAGGGGTCCACCAGGGAATTCAGATCCACGGGCAGGTAATCCACCTTCAGTTTTTTCAACTGGAGGATATTTTTCAACAGCAGCCGGGTACCGGAATCCAGCAGTTTCTTGCCGTTGTTGTCGTACACGTCATCGGTCACCACCGCTCCCTTGAGAAATTCCGAAGTCTGGATGTAAAAACGACCTTCTTCGTTCTTCACCTTGAAGACCTCGTAAAAACTTTTGATGATGTCAAAGTCTTCATAAAGACCCAGGGCCTTAAAGAAAGTGGTGATGTTGATCCGTTTGGTCCGTTTGTCCAGTCGGATCTGCAGCAGGTTTTTCTTCTCCTCGATTTCGATCCAGGCGCCGCGGGCGGGGATCACCTTTACCGTATACAGCCCCCTCTCCTTTCCAGGCAGAAAATAGACCCCCGGCGATCGCTGGAGCTGGGATACCACCACCCGTTCGGTTCCGTTGATGATGAAGGAACCCCAGTCGGTGATCAGGGGCATTTCGCCAAAATAGATCTCCTGCTCCTTGACGTCCTTGATCACCTTGGTCTTGTCGTCCTTGACATCGTAGATGGCCAATCTGAGCTTGACCCGGAGGGGAATGGTGTAATCAAATCCCTTGTCCAGGCACTCCTCGGGAGTCCGCTCGATCTTCAGCTTGACCCGGTCTCCGCAGCGGTCGCAGATATTGAACTTGATCGTGTTCTTTGCCCCGCACTGGGAACAGATGGAAAAATTCTTGACCCGCACCTCTTCATCAAGGATACTTCCGCACTTGATACAGAAAGGCTTGGATTTCTCCACCCCCGTAAGATGCCCGCACTTGCATTCCCAGATCCCGATCTGGTAGGAATCGTAATTCAAAACCGCGGTTTCCTTGAAATCCGAGATCGGAAACACGTTGTTCAATATGGCCTCGATTCCGATATTCTCCCGGCTCTCCGGCAGTTTTTCCAGCTGGAGAAATTTCCGGTAGGAATCCAGCTGGACTTCCAGCAGATTGGGCATATCAATCGGGGGATGCAGTTTCTCGAAATTTATTCTTTCTAAATACTTATTTTTTTGCATAAGTATTCCTTTGATTAATCTGGATTTTGGTACGATGAAAAGGTTGCATTCAAATTATTTTACTTCTACGGTAGCTCCAACTTCTTCGAATTTTTTCTTGATCTGATCGGCTTCTTCCTTGGATACACCTTTCTTGATCTCTGCCGGAACATTGTCCACGACCCCTTTGGCTTCCTTCAGGCCCAGGTCGGTTACCTCTCTGACTGCTTTGATCACGTTGATCTTTTTGGGACCCACATCCTTTAAAAAGATGTCGAATTCGGTTTGTTCTTCCGCTTCTTCCTGGCCGGCGGCGCCGGGTGCGGCCATTCCAGCGACAGGCATGGCGGCCATTTCTGCTTTGATTCCGTATCTTTCCTCGAATTCCTTGATATATTCAGACAATTCCAATACGGTGAGCTTATCCAGGTGTTCAAAGAATTGTTTTTTCGTTACTTCAGCCATTTTGACTTTCCTCCTTTGCTTTTTTGTCTTTTAAATTATGCATTAGAATTAATATATTCTTCACGGGTGCGGACAGCGACATGCCAAATTTCCTGGCCGGCATGACGAGGGTCAGCAGAAAATGGGATACCAGCTGGTCCCGGCCGGGCAACTTGGAAAGTTCGACAATTTTTCCCTTCTGGATATACTCTCGATCAAGAAAACCGGATTTTATTTCCACCGCCTCTTTTTCCCTGCTGAAATCCACCAGCACCTTGGCAATTTCCACGGTCTTCCCGCTTCCATATATAATGGCATTGGGGCCTTTCAACAGCTCCTTGTCCACTGAGACCTGGTCCTCTTCAAAGAGACGGGCGGCGATTGAATTCTTGACCACCCGGCAGTTGCCTTCCTTCTCCCGCACCTTGTGTCGCAACTCTTCGAAATCCTTGACCGAAAGCCCCCGGTAATCGAAGAAATAGATTCCATCATTCTGGAATATTTCCCGCAGCTTCTTTACCTGTTCCTTTTTCTTTTCCAATATCGCTTTTGACGGCACGTTATCCTCCTCAGATTAACTCTCAATGGTATTCAGGTCGATATTGACCGAAGGACTCATGGTGGTCGATACATGCATGGATTTCAGGTAGGTTCCCTTCAGGGCGTTGGGCTTGGCCTTCTGGATCGCCCGGCTGAACTCCCTGATATTTTCTTCAATCTGCTGGTCCGTGAAACTGATCTTGCCGATTCCGGCGTTGACAATGCCGGTCTTGTCCACCTTGAATTCCATTCTTCCTTTTTTCACTTCGGCAATGCTGGTCTCAACCTCCTTGGTGACGGTGCCGGCTTTGGGGCTGGGCATCAGGCCCTTGGGGCCCAGGATCTTCCCCAGTTTGCCGATATACTTCATCATGTCGGGGGTGGTGATTAAGACATCAAAGTCCACCCACTTTTCCTTCTCGATCTTCTGGACCACGTCATCCTTGCCCACAAAATCAGCTCCGGCTTTCTTGGCCGCTTCCTGAAGGTCTTCTCCGACAATGGCCAGTACCCGTGTTTCCTTGCCGGTCCCGTGGGGCAATACCACGGTTCCCCTGACCATCTGGTCGGGGTATTTGGGATCCACACCCAGGCGAAAGGAAATCTCCACCGACTCGTCGAAATTGGACTTTTTCATCTCCTTGAGTAACTTTACCGCCTGGGCGATGGGGTATTGTTCCTCTTCCACCCTGGCTCTTTTTTCCAGATAATTCTTGGTTCTTTTGCTCATTGCTCGATCTCCAGGCCCATGCTTCTCGCCGAACCGGCGATGATCTTGACCGCCTGATCCAGATTGTCGGTATTCAGGTCCTTCATCTTCAGTTTGGCAATTTCCTCTACCTTCTGGCGGGACAGTTTGCCCACCTTTTCCTTGTTGGGCTCTCCGGATCCTTTCATGATACCGGCCGCTTTTTTCAGCAGATAGGAGGCCGGGGGAGTTTTCAAATCCATGGCAAAGGAATTGTCGTGGAAAACCGTCACCTCTACCGGCACGATCATCCCGTCCTCCATTTTCTCGGTGGCCTTGTTGAACTTGGACACAAAATCCATGATATTCAACCCGTTCTGACTCAGAACCGGGCCCACCGGGGGGGCCGGGGTGGCCTTCTTGGCCGGCAGCTGTAATTTGAAAATATTTTTAATTTTTTTCTTCTGCGCCATTCATTTGCTCCTAAATCTTCTCTACCTGAAAGAAATTCAATTTCACCGGAGTGGGGCGTCCAAATATGGTAACCGTCACCTTCAGCAGATTCTTGTCATGGATAACCTCATCCACCACCCCGTTGAAATTCACGAAGGGACCGTCGATGATCTTGACACTCTCCCCTTTGGTGAATTTGTACTTGGGTTTGGGTTTTTCCTTGCTGTCTTCCATATGGGAAAGGATGGTGTTGACCTCTTTCTCCGAGAGGGGTTTGGGCTTCTTGCCCGCGCCGATGAAACCGGTCACCTTGGGAGTATTGCGGATGAAGTACCAGTTCTTGTCATTCATGCGCATCTTGACCATGATATAACCGGGAAATGACCTCTTTTCCGTGACCACCTTCTGGCCATCCTTGATCTCGATCACATTTTCCTTGGGGATGACGATTTCATCGACCTGGTCTTCCATGCCGTAGCGCTTGATCTTTTCCTGCAGCGCCTTGACCACGAACTCTTCGGAACCGGAAAATATATGAATGATGTACCAGTTTTTCTCTTCCATCATCCTGTCGTTTACTGGGCGCTGCCAAAGAACATGTCAACGATCTTTTCGATCAGTTCCCTGAATCCGATATCGATTGCCGTTAGGTATATGCCGAAGATGATAGAGGTGACAAAAACCGCAATGGACATTTTGATCAGGTTATCCTTGGTCGGCCAGGTAACCTTTTTCAATTCGGCCCGTACCTCTCCGAGGTAACTGCCGATTCGTTTCAATGGATTTCCTTTTTTTTTGCTCATCTATTAAAGAAAAACAGGTCAGGAGGGACTCGAACCCCCAACTGCCGGTTTTGGAGACCGGTGCTCTACCAATTGAACTACTGACCTATTTGACCTCCTTAAAAAGGGTATGTCTTTTGTCCCGGGGGCAATACTTTTTCAGTTGCAGTTTTCCCTCGGTGTTATTCTTGTTCTTATAGGTGGAATACGGCCTTTCTCCGCATTCACTGCATTGCAGAACGATCTGTACGCGTTTTCCTTTTTTGGCCATACGCTTACTCGATAATATCGGTCACCGAGCCGGCGCCGATGGTACGGCCGCCTTCCCGGATGGCAAACTTCAATCCCTTTTCCATGGCGATCGGGGTGATCAGGTCCACCGTCAGGTTGGAGTTAT
>Ga0180433_10002565_pt1 | contig 27853 bp, 16 predicted proteins | sample SS_ome_8_FD_132980 | JGI IMG/M metagenome (GOLD analysis project Ga0180433, IMG submission 132980) | Hypersaline lake sediment archaeal communities from the Salton Sea, California, USA - SS_1_D_1 metaG | ecosystem: Environmental > Aquatic > Non-marine Saline and Alkaline > Hypersaline >... | reverse complement strand
TCTTAAGCATAAAGGAAGTCAGAGAGCAAATAATGCTCAATCCTGATACTTCTCATTTTCTTACAAAATTTGAGGCTATACATAGGGAACTCTCCTTGCAGTCATTTAATAAATATTGTCCATATTATAAAAATTAAACAGTTATGAAAACAATCATTTACATTTAAGCTGTTCTATCTGAGTTTTCAACAACATTTTGTGTAAAAGTTTTAGTATTTTTCCATAAAAGATTTGTAAAAGTTAGCAGGATTTTATAAATTTATACCACAAATATAAAAATAATAATGGTATTTTACCATAATTTTATGGTAAAATAATTAAGAAAAATATGCCATCAAGCAGAAAAGAGCCTGTAACAGAGGTTGATAGAAGATTTATAAAAATGGTTGATATATTGATTAATGACAAAAAAGTCAAAAATCAATCACAATTCGGATATTCTATCAATGCGTATGCCACCCTCTTGCCGGACATCCGCCGGGGCAAAAGGAGTGTCACTATACAACAATTACTGGACACAGTGAATCTTTACGGGATCAATGGTAACTTTTTCTTCAGCGACAATGAGCCATTATATAAAGAAGAAGCACAGAGACAGGTGGATATTAAAAAAGCAGGGGATAACAGTATTATCGGAGAAAAGAATAAAAAAATCTTTCATGGAGGAAACGGGGGAATCAATGGCTTGAAGTACGTGGAATATGCTGATAAGTTGATCTATGAAGAACTGCCAGAAGAATGCCGGACAAAATGCAAGGATGTGAATAGGATGCTTTGTGAGGGAGTTAAGGTATTGTATAGACACTCCAAAAAACTGGAAGACCAGATACATAAAAAGAACGAGCAGTTGCTTCAAATAAAGGATAAATACATCAATCTTCTTGAAAAGAACAAATAATATACCTGCAGGCAGGAATATATCATGCAATCCGGTAAAGCAAAATCATATATAAGCAAGTATTTTGTCATAGCTGTAAAGAAATTAAAAACGGATGGCAGAATTGCCAGCCAGAACCGGTTTCTGTCAGACTATGGTTACAGCAAATCCCTGATCTCCCATATTGAAAAAGGCCGGCAGGATGTTACCCTGAATTTTCTTTACCGGGTAATAAATGACTTCCGGTTAAATCCCGCATATTTTTTCGGTATTAGTGAAGAGCTCTACAGGTAGCAAAGGATAAAGAAGCAAGTATTTCCTGAATATTTTCTGCAAAATTTCTGCAAACTGAATTTTCTGCAATTTTATCTGCGAAAAGCAAAAATCCACAAACCCTTACGGGCTATGGCTTTTTGTGTTGTGGGCGCTACAAGATTCGAACTTGTGACCCCCTGCTTGTAAGGCAGGTGCTCTGAACCAGCTGAGCTAAGCGCCCATAAATCTTAAAAGAAATGCAAATATAACAGTATGCATTATATCTGCAAAAAAATCTCATTCTCAAATTTCCAAATTTTCAAATCTTCAAATTACTTAATTCCAAACACATCTTCAATAGCCTTTTTGAATGCGTCTTTTGGCATAGCGCCCTGTGCCATCTGGGGTTTATCATCTACCGGTATGAATAATAATGACGGAATGCTCCTGATACCGAAAATACCGGCAAGTTCCTGCTGATCCTCTGTGTTTATTTTATAAACTATCAGCTTGCCCTCATACTCCTTTTGCAGCTCCTCCAGAATCGGCGCTACTACTTTACAGGGCTGACACCAGTCTGCATAAAAATCAATGATTGCAGGTAATTCACCATTGTATTTCCACTCTTTATTGTTTTCAAAATCAAATATCTTCTCTATAAATGTCTCTTTTGTTAAATGTTCTAACATGATCAAAAAAAAGTTTAATATAATTTAATAAAGCGATGCGAATATACGAATTCATACTAATTATACTAATTAAAAGCAATATAAAATATGATAATTAATATTCGTATCATTCGTATAAATTAGTATATTTAACTGCCGAAGGAAGTTTGGCATCGGGGTAATTCGTATTTTTATGAAGCAATATCTTACACATCCGGTTTTCAAGATAATCTCCGACATTATTGAGGAGCAAAATTCCGAAGCTTATGTTGTCGGCGGATATGTCCGTGACATACTTCTGAAAAGACCTTCACCGGATATTGATATTGTTGTTATAGGCAGCGGGATTGACCTTGCCAATACAGTTGCAGAAAGGATAGGTGAGAATACAAAAGTGACTGTATATAAAACATTCGGCACAGCGAATATCAGGTATAAAAATTCAGAGATAGAATTTGTAGGAGCCAGAAAAGAATCCTACCAGAGACACTCAAGAAAGCCTGTTGTTGAGGACGGTACGCTTGAAGACGACCAGAAAAGGCGTGATTTCACTATCAACGCCCTTGCTTTGAGCCTTAATAAAAAAACCTTTGGCAATCTTATTGATCCGTTCAACGGGATACAGGATATGAATGACAGGATCATCCGGACACCTCTTGATCCTGATATCACTTTCTCGGATGATCCCCTGAGGATGATGAGGGCAATACGGTTTGCAACACAGCTCGATTTTGAAATAGAGGAAACAAGCTTTCAGGCGCTGAAAACAAATAATGAAAGGATAAAAATAGTGTCAATGGAAAGGATCAACGAAGAGCTGCACAAGATAATACTGTCACCTGTTCCGTCAAAAGGGTTTAGACTTCTGGATAAAACAGGCATATTATCGCTGATATTTCCTGAATTTGTCAAACTAAAAGGCATTGAAAAAAAAGAAGGACAGGCACATAAGGATAATTTTATCCATACATTGAAAGTGCTTGATAATATAAGTCATACAACAAATAATCTGTGGCTTAGATGGGCAGCCCTGATGCATGATATTGCCAAGCCTGCGACAAAAAAGTATTCTGCCGAGCATGGCTGGACATTTCACGGTCATGACTACCTGGGGGCAAAAATGGTACCTGGTATTTTTAAAAAGCTGAAACTGCCTCTGAATGAAAAAATGAAATATGTACAGAAGCTTACTCTGTTACACCTGCGTCCTATTGCCCTTGTCGAAGATGAAGTCACTGATTCTGCAGTAAGGCGCCTGTTATTTGATGCAGGCGATGATATTGATGACCTGATGATGTTATGTGAAGCAGATATTACATCTGCCAATCCTGACAGGATTGAAAAGTATCTTAAAAACTTTGCACTTGTAAGGCAAAAGCTTAAGGAGGTTGAGGAAAAGGATGCCGTGAGAAATTTCCAGCCTCCGGTAACCGGCGAAGAGATCATGAAAACGTTCGGAATAAAACCCTGCAGGGAAGTAGGTATAATAAAGAATGCCATAAAAGATGCGATCATGGATGGAGAGATCGGAAATAACCATGAGGAGGCTATCCGGTATATGGTGGATAAAGGGAAAGAGCTGGGATTAAATTCAGTGATAAATGATAAGTTAAAATAATCATATGGTGAAAAAAAATACCAGGATCAAAGCAGCAGTAGTGCAGGCTGCATCTGTTCCGTTTGACATAAAGGCATGTATTAATAAGGCATGTAAGCTTATAGAAAAAGCATCATCCAAAGGGTCAAGACTCATCCTTTTCCCTGAAGCTTTTATCCCTGCATACCCCTGGGGGATGGGATTCGGCACTGTTGTCGGAAACCGGACTCCTGAAGGAAGGAATACATGGCAAAAGTACTTTGATAATTCCTTTGATCTTAACGGCCCGGAAATAAAAACCCTGGGGAATGCAATAAAAAAGGCAAAAGCATACACGGCGATAGGTGTAATCGAAAAAGACAGTTCTTCAAAAGGAACCCTTTACTGCACATTATTATATTTCGGGCCTGATGGCAAACTGATTGGCAAACATCGTAAACTTAAACCCACTGCCCAGGAGCGTGTGATATGGGGTGAAGGGGACGGTACAACCCTGACAGTGATAGACTCTAAAATAGGACGCATAGGCGGATTGATCTGCTGGGAAAACTATATGCCTTTAGCACGTATGTCAATGTACAAATATGGCATCCAGATCTATCTTGCTCCAACAGCGGATTACAGGGATTCATGGCATGCCACGCTCAGGCATATAGCCTGTGAAGGGCGTTGTTTCGTGCTGGGATGCAACCAGTATTTCACAAAAAAAATGTATCCGAAAAATATGACCAAAGAAATAGTAAAAGACCTGCCGGAAGTGCTATGCCGTGGCGGCAGCACTATTATCTCCCCACTTGGTGAAGTGCTTGCAGGTCCGTTGTATAATAAGGAAGATATTTTGTATGCAGACCTTGACCTTTCGGAGATCACAAGAGCTAAAATGGATTTTGACGTTGCAGGACATTATAACAAACCGGATATTTTCGAGCTAAATATAAAAGGGCAACCGGAACCCCTGCGGGGATAGGGGAATTACGATTTTAGATTTTTAATTTTTAATTTTTAATTTTTAATTTTTAATTTTCATGTCCAGATAGATGGGCAGGTGATCACTGAAGCCTGCCTGGTATTTATATCCCCAGTATGTACGAAACGGTCTGTATCCCAGGTATGTTTCATCTTTCACAAGTAAAAAGTCAGGATTATAGATATTCATTTTCCCGGAATTACAATAAATGCTTTTCCTGTTCTTAAGCAAACTTCCTGAAACTATGAACTGATCAAAAAGGTTCCAGTTACTTTTATATTTTAATGTGCCCTTATTCAGGGAGCCTTTCAGTTCAGCAGGCAGATTATATAAACGGTCATTTTTTATATTTTTTATATCAACACCTGCATTCAGCACTTCTTTCAGGCTTTTGTTCCCTGCCTCATCATTGAAATCGCCCATAATAACGATATATGGTTCAGAATTGATATTGTAAACAGAATCTATCTTCTTACGAAGTGTCTGCGCTACTAACAGACGTTTAGGTTCCGAGACTGACAATCCTTCCCTTCTTGAAGGCCAGTGGTTTATAAAGACATGAATTGTATCTTTTTCTTTTATAAGACACTGCACATATAAAATATCTCTTGTTTTGTCAGTGTAATTCTTTCCTGAAAGATCAATGGCTATAGCTTCTTCACTTATTATTGTAATCCTGTCTTTTCTGTACAGCAAAGCATTATCAATACCTCTCTCATCAGGTGATTCCTTATGTACTATTTCATAATCATAACCGGATAAGGGTGTTTTTCTGACAAGGTCCTCCAGCACAGCACGATTCTCTACTTCACATAATCCGATCATCTCAGGCGGCTCCCACTCCCCCACTCCGACTATGACTTTATAAAGATTGTCTATTTTCCTTTTATACCTTTTTCCTGTCCACCTCCTGCCGCTTTTCGGAAGGAACTCATCATCATCTTTATGAGGATCATCTATTGTGTCAAAAAGATTCTCAGTATTCCAGAACATGATCCTGACATCTCCCCTTACAATATTTTTTTCTGATTTTACAGTTTCATTGCCGGATATACAGGTACAGCAATTTATAAATCCTGAACATAATGCAAAGAAAGTCAGAATAAATAATGATCGTTTAATTAAAAAATACATGAAAACAATTCCCAAATTTTCAAATTTTCAAATTATTCAAGTTCATACGCTCCCGGATCAGGTCCTTCGTCATTTAATCTGTTAACCTGATTAATATCGTACTGAAGGTCTGTCATGTTTGACAATATAATTGTTTCGCTGCCTTTATCCTTTGCCGTAGCATCTATTGTATCCAACTGGTAATCATAGTCATAAACGGAAAGGAAGCCAGGATCTTCGTTAAGGTATATATTATTGAAAAAGCCATCTGTAGTATCAAGGTCCTCAAGGTCGAACCTGAGGAAACAATGATCAAAAAGGTAATTGAATTCACCCTCATCGCCATAAGGATATTTATCGAGCACCAATTCATTTTCCCTGTTACCGTAAATAATACAATTACCAAAAGTGGCTTTTTCCAGATCTCTCACCTGGTAATTCTCATTGACATCAATATAGTAATTATTCAGGACTACAGACGGTGTGACCCTGTTTGAGAACCCCCAGTAATTTGCAATAGTGCAATGATAAAATTCGTAACTTCCTCCTATGACAAGCCCAACAGCATACTGACCACAATTTGCAATAACGCAGTTCGTTGCATAAATTTCGGCCCCTTGTGCATAAATCCCGGCATAAGTCATATTTTCTATTTTGCTGTTGGATATTTTAAGAGTCGGGTTATCATTAAAAACCGAATCAACCAGAATACCAAGCGTTGCATTCTTTATTTCAGCATAATTTATTACATTGTCCTTGCTACCGTAATAACCTAAAATATGTATATACCCCCACTGACCGGGAATATCATCATACATCTCTTCAAGCCTGTCGCCCTGAAACACCACCGGTTCGTCCATTGAGCCATTCACTATAAGGGTACCATAAACAAACAATGCTGAATTCCTGTGAAAATGGATCTGTGTGCCTGCTTCTATTGTCAGGGTTTGCAAACTGTCCACTGCCATGGAATTATATACGACATAAGGTTTATCATTTATCCATGTTCCGGTTTCGACATATTCGCCGTTAATAAAATGTGCATCCTGACCCCAGGCAACAAGATCAATATCCTGCACATTCGTATTTGTCACAAACACAACCGAATCCTGAATTACCAGGGGAAGGTTCAGCCCGTTAGGATCAACTGTCACCTCAACAAAAACATATATACTGTCTTCTTCGGGTATTATGATATTTTCGGCGCTATTGACAGGCATCCCGTTTATGTTAAGCCTGAAATCCGATGCATCCCCTCCTGCAAGGTTTATTGATGATATTTTTATTGACTGCTTATGCCGGTTATATACCCTGATCTGTTTGGTTGTGGAACCAATGGAAGTAAACACAGTGTCGAACAGGATCGTATCAACAGAAAATTCAAGCTTTGCCGATGTATCGGTAATGAATTCCTCCTTCCTGCATGAAAAAAGAATTACAATTAACAGAACAATCCACTGTATTTTAAAAATTTGTTTCATTATTCAAAAGCATCGGCTTTGAAAAACCGGCATACATTTGTTAACGTTATATATTAAGGCATTATTATATATAAATTATAATTATAAGCAACCTTTTTATTAAATTCATGTCTATCTAATAGTATCTTATTAAAATAAAGATGTTTAAAAATAATTATATAAAATATGTATCCAAAATAATTATTTTTTTATTGCTATTAAATAATATACAAGTTTATTGTCAGACTTATGAAATTGATGAATATGACGGTCAGACCGTATATACTTGTAGCGGGATATTTTACGACAGTGGTGGAAATTCGGGCAATTATGGTAATAATGAAAATTACACTGTTACATTTTGTTCTTTTGGAGGAGAGAATCTCTCTTTCAGGTTCACTGAATTCAGCAGTGACTGGGACTTCGGATCTCAAACAGATTATTTAAAGATCTATGACGGGCCAAACACATCATCGCCTGCGATTGGTGGTTTGTTTTACTATAATTTAGGAACACCTTTTACGATTAATTCTTCAGGACCATATCTTACATTTTCATTTACATCCGATGGTTCAACAACTAAATCGGGATGGAGCGCAGAAATAAGCTGTTTTACAATTCCCGGTGATGTTCAGTATCATGTAAACGGCACAGGGGAGGATAATGGAAATAACTGTTATACAATAACACAGGATATGGAATATGCCAATGGTTCCATTTGGTATTCAGAACAACTTAACCTTGCTGAACCATTTGATATAGAATTCAATATGAATTTCGGAGCTAATGACGGAGGTGCTGACGGGATGGCATTTGTCATGCAACAGATCGGAGTGAATGCCTTAGGTAATATTGGCGGAGGTTTAGGGTACGGTGGAACATATTTTCAACCTTCTTTCGGCATTGAATTTGATACATTTGAAAATTTCCAGCACAACGATCCTGCCGAAGACCATATTGCTTTTAGCAGGGATGGTAACATTGATCATGCAAATGCCAATAATATAGCCGGTCCGGTACAGGCTAATTTATCAGACGTCAATATTGAAGATGATACGGATTATCCCATAAGGATTACATGGGCTCCTTCAACAAACACCTTAGAAATATATTTTAACTGCGAATTAAGATTATCAACACAATATGACATTACAAATTCTGTTTTCGGAGGAAATCCTTTGGTTTACTGGGGATTTACTGCAGGCACAGGTATCTACAGCAATGAACAAAAAGTATGTCTTAAAACGAACATATTAAATGTTCCCGATGACCTTATTATATGTTACGGTGATTCTGCTCAGCTTGATGCAACAGGCACTGTATTCAGCTCATATTTATGGGGTCCTGACTATCACCTTAGCAGCACCACTATACAGGATCCCGTTGCATCTCCTGATGTTACAACGACATACTATGTAACAGTGACAGAGCCTGTCTGCGGATTCCAGAAAGTTGACTCCATTACTGTTTTTGTTACTCCTTTACCAGATATTTCAATTACAGGTGATTCAGTCATCTGTATAGGGGACACTGTTACCTTTGTTGCCTCAGGAGGGGATTCGTACATCTGGAATACAGGATCAACGGATAATTATATTGAGGACGTCCCTTTATCAACTACTACTTATATTGTAACTGTAACGCAGGATGGGTGTTCCGGTACGGGATCTGTAACAGTATATCCCATACCTGTTTTATCAATATCGGGCGATACCGTGGTTTGCCTTGGTGAATCCGACACCCTTACAGCATCAGGCGGGGATTCATATATCTGGAGTACCGGTGACACCGGCGGGCAAATAACTGTTACACCGGACGAAAATATTACATATTATGTGACAGTAACACAGGATGGGTGTTCTGATATAGGGTCAATATCTGTTGATGTGCTCCCCTCTCCGACAGTTACAATATCAGGACAGGACAGTATATGCAGAGATGATGAAGCAACAATCGTCTTTGATCTTACAGGTATGCCGCCATGGGAAATGACTTACAGTAACGGCATTTTATATTATCCTGAAACAATAAATACATCAACATTTACATTATCTGTTAATCTTTCACAGAATACGACATATACAGTAACAATGCTGGAAGATCAAAACGGATGTTCTGCAACGGATCTTTCAGATACTCATACTGTATATATCCTGCCGACTCCGGAAGCTGATGCCGGGGCTGACATTGCTGAATGCGGCCTCAGTGAAGATCTGGATGCGAATCCAAGTATAGGAACCGGCACATGGAGCACAACCTCTGATGCCGTAATTGGTCCGGATATTCATGATCCGGAAGCTACTGCGGAGGTAACGACTTATGGATCTTATATCTTTACATGGACAGAGGTGTATAATACATGCTCCGATACAGATCATGTGGAGGCTGTTTTCTATGAACAACCTATGGAACCTGATGCAGGTGATGATCAATATCTGATCTGTGAATATGAAACCACACTTGATGCAGGTCATCCCGTCATTGGTATTGGGGCGTGGTCAATATCACAGGGTTCCGGAGTATTTCAGGATATTAATGATCCGTTGACAACTGTTACCGGTCTCCCTCCGGGAAGCAATATATTTATTTGGACGATAACCAATGGAATATGTGTACCGGTCAGTGATAATGTTATGGTCACTGTTACCGACCTTATCATACCTTCAGGATTTTCTCCAAACGGGGACAACATTAATGATCTTTTTTATATTACAGGCCTGGAATATATAGAAAAAAGCGAATTGACAATCTTTAACCGGTGGGGAATAGAAATATATAAAGATACTGATTTTCAAAACAACTGGAATGGAATTAACAATAATGGAGAAGAATTGCCTGATGACACATATTTTTATATTCTAAAAGCCGGTGATCTGGATCCTTATACAGGATATGTAGTAATAAAAAAATAAAATCATTAATTTTCATTTATTACCCTCTATCTCTTCTTTCTAATTCTTTTTTTTAATATAATTATTATTATAATTTATATAATATATATTCTGGTACATAGAATATTATGTAACAATATATAATATCATTCGTATATTATTAGTAATGTAAAAATTTGATAGTAAGTGATTAACAGCAGAACCCATATAATCTTCTCAATACTGTGTGTTTTTTTCTCTATTGCCGGTCTATCTCAGACAGCTACATTGGATGGTATTGTCAATTCCTATACTGAAGTACATGAGATCATAGACAGCCGTACTATTGAGGTTGGGGACACATGGGGATTCGATGAATGTGACAAGGTTTTGATGATACAGATGAAAGGGGCTGTTATTGATACCTCTAACACACCAACATTCGGGAATATAATTTCCTATGGTAATGCAGGGAATTTTGAATTTGCTTATATAAACGAAATAACCGGAAATATTGTAGAATTCACACATGATCTGACACGGTCTTATGATATTGATGGCTGGGTTCAATTGGTTTCTGTTCCTGTATATGAAAATATTATAATTGACGATGTGGTATGGTCAAAAGGATGGAGGAATGATGATGAATACACCGGTGGTGTTGTTGTACTTGAAGCATTCGATAATATTCATATTAACAACAATTCATCAATTGATGTAACAAATGAAGGTTTTTTGCAGGGTTATCATGAAGATGACAACGGTAGCTGCAATGAGTCAGACTACTTCACAGCAGAGGCCAACAGCAGGGGAGGTCAGAAAGGGGAATCCATCTTTCTTGATAATCATAATTTTTTGTACAGCAGGGGTAAATATGCCAGTGGCGGCGGAGGCGGCAATGGCGATGGCGCAGGAGGAGCCGGAGGTGGCAACTGGGGTACCGGAGGTAACGGTGGCAACGAGTATGAGCCGTGTGGTCCTGATGAGAACGGAGGAATTGGCGGTACCAGTGTAAGTTCTGCAATTAATCCTTCGGACAATAAAATATTTTTAGGCGGTGGTGGCGGTTCGGGGCATAATACCAGCTCGGGATGGTTTGGTTACGGAGGCAGGGGCGGTGGTATAGTAATACTCATTGCCGACAATATTACCGGTGGATCAAACTCAGGCATCAATGTTAACGGCAGGAATGGTGAAAATTCTTACCGTGCCGGTGCCGGGGGAGGTGGCGCTGCAGGTGCGATACTTTTATATACGAACAGTATCAGTAATATCCGTCTTTTCGCTAACGGAGGGGACGGAGGTAATGTAACTAACACCCAAGGAAATAACTGCCTTGGTCCGGGTGGTGGCGGTGGTGCAGGTGTTATCTGGTCTAACCTCAGTTCGCTTGGAGGAATTATCGTTGAAACACTGCCCGGCGAACCCGGACATAATGATTGTAATTGTGATAACGGGACAAATACCAATGGAGCCACTGCCGGCGAGCCAGGGACAGTGATATCCGGTCTTGAGCTTCCGGGATATTTTGATGAGGACGGAGACCTGGCTGTATTTGACACAATTACAGTGCCCCCCGATGTGAGCACAACGATCTATGTACAGGACAATGATCTAATATCAGGGGATATTGATGTGCTTGAAGGACCATATTACGGACTGGTGATACTCGACGGAGATACGAGTATTATTTATACTCCTCTAACAGGATATACAGGATACGACACGATCGTATATGAGAACTGCACTAATTGTTTCTGCGACACAGCAATCGTTATTATCAATATAGGCTTTGAGAATAATCCGCCGGTTGTTGTTGATGACTCTATATGCACTTACCCTAACACCACTGTTTCATACAATGTTGCGAACAGCGTATTCGACTCTGACGGCGATAACCTGAATATTACTCCTGTAAACCTCCCGACTTATGGTTCGGTATCAGTAAATATATACAATCCTGACAGCATAATGGTACATTACACTCCTTTCAACGGTTTTACAGGATGGGACCATTATTGTGTCAGTGCATGCGATCCTTCAGGATCGTGTGATACAGGATGCATATACATTGCTGTGATCCCTTATGCAGATGCAGGACCCGATGACTATACGTCTGTGCCATCTTATTTCCTTAGCGGCAACGCAGCATCTCCCGGAACAGGAGAATGGTCAGGATCAACAACATCACTTTCCTTTGAAGATATACATGATCCTGAAACTGAAGTCAGCGGGCTTGCCCCGGGTCCGAATGAGCTGGTCTGGACAATAAGCGTCCTGAACTGCTCATCATCAGATACAGTTATTATCACTTATATCGATTCAATTTACAATAATATTATTTCAGCCGACCAGTCGATCTGCGAAGGAGAAGTTCCTGCACCTCTGACGGGTTCCCTGCCAACAGGAAGTGACGGGAATTACACATATCTCTGGATGGAAAGCGCTGATATGGCATCATGGACGGCAGCATCAGGAATTAACAATACACAAAACTATTCTCCGGATGCACTTTCAGTAACAACATATTTCAGAAGGATCGTCTTTTCAGGTGCATTTGAAGATACCAGCAATACTGTTACTATAACATTCAGCATCCCTGATATCAGTTTTACAGGACTGGTTCAGGGATATTGCCATGATCATGTGCCTGTGGTATTATATGGCAACCAGGCTCCTATTGGAGTATTTTCCGGTACAGGTGTCACTGATATGGGAAACGGCACAGGAATATTTGATCCCTCATCAGTTACTCCCGGCAATACATATAACGTAACTTATACAGCTACTGATAGTGCCGGATGCACAGGATCCCAGACACAATCAACCGAGGTATTCACTCCCCCGTCAGTTACAATAACAGATATCCCTGATATATGCATTAGTGTAGCACCTTTCTCTTTGACCCAGGGCAGTCCTTCCGGAGGAGAATATTCGGGAACAGGAATAACAACAAGCCCTGTATTCGATCCTTTGGCTGCAGGAACAGGAACTCATATTATAGCATACACATATACTGACGGGAACGGCTGTACAGGCTCCGATACATCTTCCATTACAGTATATCTGTCACCCACGGTTAATTTCATGGGATTAATTGACATGTACTGCGAAGATGCTGATCCTGTAACCCTTACAGGCAATCATGCACCTGAAGGCTCATTCTCAGGGCCGGGAATAACTGACTCCGGTGACGGCACAGCCTCTTTTGATCCGGCAGCAGCAGGCGCCGGAGGGCCTTATGATATTACTTATACATACACTGATATGAACGGGTGCGGCGATTCGGAAACCCAAAACACAACAGTATCCGGCGCACCTGATGTCAGCTTTACTGAGCTTGACGCCGGTTATTGCATATATGACGATCCTGTCGTTATAGCCGGCACTCCGGCAGGCGGATCATTTAACGGGCAGGGGATAACAGATAACGGTGACGGCACGGCAGTCTTCGATCCGGGAAGTGCAGGTCAGGGAGGACCATATATAATAACATATTCATATACTGATATTAACGGATGCAATGGATCTGACAACCAAAATGTAACAATATTTGCCGCCCCTGAAGCAGAAATATCCGGAGACACACTGATATGTGAAGGAGAGACCACACTGCTGACAGCATCCGGGGGGACATCATTCATCTGGAATACCGGTGACACAGGACAACAAATACAGGTATCCCCTGCTTCAACAACAACTTATACTGTAACGGTATCTGAAAATGGCTGTATTGACATTGAAAATATCACTGTATATGTAACACCAATCCCTGATATTATCATATCCGGTGACTCGACTGTATGTGAGGGAACATCGTGCACACTAACTGCAACTGCGGGTGACACATATCTGTGGAGTAACGGAGATACGGGACAGGAGATCATTGTTTATCCGTCAACAACAACAACTTATTCAGTAACAGTAACCCAGAATGGTTGTTCGGGATCAGCATCATTTACTGTAGATATTCTTCCCGCACCAACTGTAATGATCTCCGGACCGGACAGTATTTGCGAAAATGAAGGGGCGGACATCACTTTCACTTTCTCAGGCTCGTCCCCCTGGTCAATGACATACACCGACGGCTTATACTATTATACGGAAACAGCAAATTCTCAAACATTGATAATTACTGTAAATCCCTCCCAGAACACCATGTACACTGTGACACTTCTGGAAGATGGTAATGGTTGCCCGGCAACAATTATTCCGGTCAACTATGCATTATCCGTTCTCCCGGCACCTGGTGCTGACGCAGGGCAGGATACCGAAATATGCGGCAACCAGGCAGACCTCAATGCAAGTTTGAATAACGGGGTCGGAATGTGGGAATTCATTCCCGGAGTGACCTTTGATCCGGGAATTCATGAGCAGGATGTTACGGTGCATGTTACTGAATATGGCACATATACATTTACATGGATCGGAATAAACGCGTCATGCTCAGACACTGACCATGTAGAAGTTACATTCTGGGAACAGCCCTCTGCAACAGATGCAGGTGAGGATCAGCACTTGTTATTTGAAAATGTAACCACTCTTGATGCAGATTATCCCTCCGCCGGTACAGGGGTATGGTCAATAAGTCAGGGATCAGGCATACTACAGGATATAAATGATCCGCTGACATTTATTTCAGAGATTGGCACAGGTAATAATATACTCACATGGACAATAACTAACGGGATATGTATGCCTGTTTATGACAGTGTACTTATATCAGTAACCTATCTGGTCATCCCGTCAGGATTTTCGCCAAACGGTGACAATACTAATGACATGTTTGTTGTATCAGGTCTTGAATATTCGCAAACCCGTGAATTGACGATCTTTAACCGCTGGGGTATTGAGGTATTTAGTGACCCCGATTACGAAAATGACTGGAGGGGTATCAACAATAACGGCAAAGAGCTGCCTGATGATACTTATTTCTATATTCTTATAACAGATAGTTCGCAACCTTATACAGGATATATCGTAATAAAGAGATAATCTTGAAAAATATTCTTCAAATATCATTGTTCCTAGTGCTTTCTGCGGGCGTATATGCCCAGCACTATCCTCTGAACAGCCAGTATATGCTGAACGGTCTTGCTATCAATCCCGCCTATGCAGGCAGCCACGAAGTATTTACAACATCTCTGTTGTACAGGAACCAATGGACCGGCATTGACGGCGCCCCTGTAACACATACTATCTGCGGACATGCCCCGCTAAAGAACAAAAACATTGCAGTCGGGGCAATTATCTTCAGTGACAGGATAGGTGTTACAAGACAAAACGGAATATACACTGATTATGCATACAGGATATCTTTTCCCAGAGGAAAATTGTCGCTTGGGCTCAAGGCAGGGATCAATATTCTTCACTCGAAATGGGATGATATAGAGACCATTGAACCGAATGACGAACAATTTATGTGCAGCTCAGATATACATGTCATACCAAATTTCGGCACAGGCCTGTATTTTTATTGCGATAAATATTTTGCCGGATTATCCATACCGCTGTTGCTCAGTTACAGCACAGACACAGATAAGGATATACTAAAAGTCTATCATGATCTTAAAAACTATAACATACACTTTCATTCGGGAATAAAAGTACGGATTAACAACACGACAAATATAATGCCGTCATTGCTGTTCAAGTACTTACCGGGATCAGGATCACAGCTTGACATAAATTGCAAAGCCGGGTACAGGGATATGTTCAGGGGAGGGTTTTCGTACCGTACGGGTGATGCTTTTGTCATACTACTTGAATACCAGATGAACAACCGGATGCTCATCGGCTATGCCTATGATATTACGATCTCGGAGCTTAGCAGGTATAATAACGGCTCACATGAAATAATGCTCAGGTATATTTTCGGATTTAAGATAGAAGCAAGTAATCCGAGGTTTTGATTTGTTATCATGTCAAATTGAAGATTTCAAATGTATAATGTCAAATTTTTTTAGAATAAAACATATTATAAAATTTTCTATACTGCTTACTTGTCTTCTGGCATTTCAGGATATTTTTTCACAGGACAGATATGTAATTGAGCTTTTACCATTTAACAGCAGGCAATCGGATGAGTTCGGACCATCGTTTTACAAGGATGGCATAATATTCTGTTCCAACCGGAAAAACGATTTTATCATTAACTATACGGACCAGAATGAAAAGCCCCTTCTCGACATTTACTATTCAGCACATAAGGATTCTGTCATCTGGAGCAGGGCAAAGATCCTTGACAATTCACTTGTTACGGTTTTCCATGATGGTCCTGCGTGTGCCTGCAGCGATCAGAATATCATATATTTTACCAGGAATAACAACATTAAAATAAAGAAGTTCGATAACAGTATAGATCCTGATAACAAACTTGGCATATATGTTGCGATAAATACAGGGGCAGGATGGGACAGTATTACTGCATTCATCCATAACAAGCCCGAGAGCAATTTTGCCCATCCCTGTATCTGTAATAACAACACAAAATTATTTTTTATTTCAGATATCCAGGGAGGGCATGGTGGCACGGACATATATGTCTGCGATCTTGAGAACGGCAAATGGGGCAGCCCGAAAAACCTTGGATCAGTGATCAATACTTCAGGCAATGAAGTTTTTCCGTATTATCATCCGGGCGGGAGGCTGTATTTCGCTTCTGACCGTCACAAAAGCACAGGAGGGCTTGATATTTTTTACACATTTATGGAAGATGGTAAATGGCAAAAACCTGTAAGGCTGGATGAACCGTTCAATTCCAAAAGCGATGATTTCGGATATATCTCTGATGACCCGGAAGAAACGGGATACTTCTGCTCCAACAGGAACGGAACAGATGATATTTATTTTTTCAGGTCAACATTCCCGCACTTCGGGACCTGCCCGGAATATGAAGAAAATGACTATTGCTATGTATTTTACGAAACCAGTAATTATAATCTGGACACAATACCGATGGTTTATGAATGGGACCTCGGAGACGGTACAAAGGAACGGGGGCTTGAAGTAGAGCACTGTTTCTCAGGTCCCGGAGAATATAAAATACAATTGAATGTAATTGATACAATCACTGGTGAAGTATATTTTAACCAGGCTGCTTACGATTTTTTGATCGAAGATATTGAACAGGTTTATATCACGGCATCCGATACATGTTATGCAGGCAGCGAGATCAGGTTTGACGGGAAAAAGACCAATATAAAGGACCTCACGGTTGAAAACTGGTTCTGGGATTTCGGCGACAGCAACAGGTCTGTCGGACCGGCAGTTACGCATACATACCGTAAACCCGGCGAATATACCATAATGCTTGGAGTGACCGGCATAGTTGAGAATGAAATAAAGAAAGCGTGTTCTGTAAAAAATATAGTTGTTATTAAGAAAAAATAATAAGATCAATATAATGAAAAAACTGTTTTGCATACTATTTCTGTTGTCATCATTTATTATATATACTTTTTCTCAGCCTGTGCCTACGGTTGAGGAAAACATACCATATCTTGTTACATTCGGCAGTAACGGTGATATTTCATGGGGAGACGACGATCATTGCCAGATATTTTTCTTTGTGATCCCAAAAGCACATAAAACACCTATCTATATCAGGGTATTCGACCCTGATGTCGGTGGCAAGATCGACGAAATTAAAGAAGCATGTAATACAAAAACCAGATTTTCTGTGTATGGTGGCAAAGAAGCTTATTCCCATAAAGATGCACAGCAAACACAACCTGTCGGGAAATACAAAAGCGGGAACCTGCTCGCAGCAAAAATCTTCGGAGTAAGCGAAAAATATGATAACAACTGGTACACTTTCGGTCCGTTTAATCCGACCGAAGGTGAATACATAGAAAAATTCGAAGGATATATATTCAAAGTAATAGCTGAAGGTATTGCCGGCGATGATGGCAATCTTTACAGGTACTACCTCAGCACCGAGCCAAATTCGAACAAAGGCATCGAAGGCGGTAATTCATTCACTTATGAATATACGTTCAGAATGTGGGATGACCCTAACAATATCTCACACATATATCCTTATATCGAAGACAATGTCATTTTCATCACGCAATCTAACTTCGATTGGGATAATGACGGGGTAATAAGGATCATCTCAGTAGCGAAAAACGGGGTAATATGCAAAACATCAGGAGAAGCAAACTGGGAAATGAGCAAGCATAAGATCGTTGAAGAAGAAAAAAACACATCTTTTGATATACAGTTTATCAAAAGCAAAACGCATCCTGCAGGAAATAATAATGTTGTCCTGTATATCAGGAACCAGTATGATGAACTGATGCCTTTTCATAATTCACCTATCGGAGGGATACCAAAGTATAAATATAATATAGGTGTTAAAAAGGCAAAGGGAAAGTAAATCAGAAATCCGAAATGAAAAAGCATTTACCGTTTTATTTTTTACTTACAATTATTCTATTTGTATTCGGAACTTACAGGTCTGTTTCCCAGAACTATAAATTCAGGCATTACAGTGTTGAACAGGGCATACCGCAACCTTTCATATATACTATTAACCAGGACAAAAGAGGTTATTTATGGATAGGGACAGGAGAAGGATTATGCAGGTTTGACGGGAAAAAATTCGTGACATATAATCTGAATGACTCTCTTGCCAACAATTTTATCACATGCAGTTATAAGGACAGCAGGGGAGACCTGTGGTTTGGTCATAATAACGGAGCCGTAACATTTTATAATAGTACAAGTTTCAGGGTAATACTGCCGGACTCAAACATAGTCAGCACAATAAATGACATTTCAGAGGATAATAACGGAAACATCTGGTTTGTCAGTCAGAATAACGGTTTATTCAGAATAAACAGGGAATTCGAAGTAAAAATTTTTTCAGAACAGTTCAGCGATTATTTGCTGCATTCATTATGTTTTACCATCAACAATGATCTTTTTATTGGTACTAATGAGGGATTGTTATTATTTTCCGTGCTTCAGGACACCCTGGAATTTGTTAAACAGATAGAAAATATCCCTTATACAAAAATACAATGTATTATAAGGAAAAAAAATCAGGGCATTTACTTTGCAGGAACTGAAGATGAAGGTGCATTTCTGCTTAAACCTGTCAGAAATAACAAAAACAGTTATATTGTTACAAAGATTGATAAAGACCTTAAGGAACAAAACCTTAATGTATTTGATATTCTGGAAGATTCAGGGTCAAACCTTTGGCTATGTACTTTCGGCAACGGTTTGTACAAACTTGTTTATTCACCTTCTTCCAATAACTATTCAGGATCAGTACATTTTACAACAGACAACGGATTATGCAATAATTACATAAGAAACATCTTCCAGGACAGGGAAGGTAATATCTGGTGCGGGACCTATGGAGGTGGCGTATCAAACCTTATTGATGAATTTTTTACCTTCTATTATAATACGGAAGGTAAGGACAACGCAAACGTACTGTCCATGTATTATGAAAATGAAATAAAATGGTTCGGGACTAATGAAGGACTCCTGAAGATGCATCTTGGTAAGAAAAGGATGGGAATGTTCTACGGTGAGGACAAAGGTCTGCCTGAAGATAAAGTAACATCATTGTATAAGGACATGAATAATATTATGTGGATTGGTACTGATAATAACGGATTATTCATGCTTGACATAAATACTGACAAAATATCAAAGTTTCATCTTTCAGAAGACAAGCTTACCAATTCTGTAAATTCAATAAGTGGTTATGGTGACCATATTTGGATATCAACAAAAAACGGTTTAATACGAATAAACAGCAACGATAGAAATACTACACTATTTAATACTTCGAACGGATTACCGCATAATTACATTAACAGCGCTTTTCCTGATATAAACGGAAAAATGTGGGTTGTAACACACAGTAACTCAGTATGCGTAATTTACAAAGGAGTTTTGAACAGGATCAGTATCTCTGATGAACAAATTCTCAATATTATCTCGGTAGCAAAGGACAAACATGGAAATTTCTGGCTGGCAACCTACGGGAACGGTGTATTTAAATACACAAAGGACACTATTATTAATTTTACCACAATAAATAACCTTAAATCAAATTACTGCTATAGTATTATTACTGATGAGAACAATAATGTATGGGTAGGGCATCACATGGGTCTGAGCAAAATATGTCAGGAGGGCATTAAACAATACGGACAGGATGATGGCATAACAGGTGACTGTAATTTCAATTCCGTGATCAAGGACAATGACGGCAATATATGGTTTGGTACAACAAACGGGATCATCAGGTACGATCCTAAAAAGGACAAGAAAAACCTTATACCTCCAAGTATGAATATATTATCAATTCAGTTTTCCGATCAGGATTTTGACATACAGGATATTATTTCACTACCTTATGACATTTACAAACTCAGAATTGAATTTGTCGGATTGAGTTTTTTGGAGCCTGAATCAGTAACATATCAGTATAAACTCAGCGGACAGGACTATGATCCGGGCTGGTCGGAGCCGTCAACCACCAACTTTGCACTTTACAATAAAATAGAGGATGGGGAATACACTTTCAGTGTAAGATCATGTAACATTGACGGTATATGTAATGAAGAACCGTTGACCTTCAGTATTTATATTGCCCCTCCCTTCTGGAAGACATGGTGGTTCATAACCGGTTGCTCAATAATGTTTTTACTGAGCATTTACCTGTTTATAACCATAAGGGAACGAAGGCAAAAAAAGCTGAGAAAGATGCTGAAAAAAGAATTATATGAAAGAACAAAGGAAGTAATATTACAAAAAGAAGAGATCGAACGTAAAAATATTGCCATTACAGACAGTATTAATTATGCACAGAGGATCCAGGCAGCTATATTACCATCTTTAAAAAACCTGCAGCGATCATTTCCTGACTCATTTGTTTTCTATTTACCAAGGGATATTGTCAGTGGGGATTTTTACTGGTTTAATATGGTTGCTAATAATAATTATGTTATTGCCTGTGCAGATGCTACAGGTCATGGTGTGCCTGGTGCTTTTATGTCACTGATCGGTACTACGCTTATGAAGGATATATGTATGAGAAAAGAGGTCAACTCACCCTCTGACATTCTTATTACTCTTGATCAGGAAATAAAGAATACTCTGAAACAAGACAGAGAATACAGGGAAGCAGATGACGGTCTTGACATTTCGGTATGCGAAATCAACCTGTCTGATAAAAGGGTTAAGATATCTTCTGCTATGAGACCTATACTGATATATACCAAAAAAGTATTTATTCATTCAAAAGGTAACAGGTTTGCCATAGGTGGCGCATATACAAAACCAAAGGTATTTGTTAACCAGGAATTCCAGCTTGACAGCGGTGATATTGTATATATGTTTTCAGACGGATACACTGATCAGTTCGGTGGTCCGGACGGGAAAAAACTTAAAATATCAGGACTAAAAAATATACTACAGGAAATATGTAATAAACCTATGAATCAGCAATATGAAGAGATCGTCGAAAGGTATGAAACATGGAAGAAAAACTATACTCAGATTGATGATGTTCTCTTTATGGCAATAAGAATCCCCTAAAAAATTCCCCATATATTCTACGATGTATTGAAGAAATTTATATTTTTATAATTCTTAAAAATTACTAACTCATTTAATTATGATACGTACCAGCATTTTTCTTATATTCTCATTATCAGCTATTTGCCACATATATTCACAAGAACCGGACACTTCTGCCACAGGTGATTCGACACTGATAGTAGCTGAAGATCAGGAAGCGGAACTGGCATATAACAGAGGAATTGAGCAATTCAACACTAAAAACTACCAGGCAGCATTGTCAAGTTTTGACGAAGCCATCAGTATCAAGCCTGATTTTGCAAAAGCATATTTCAACAGGGGCAGTGTCAGAATGGAAGTAAAGGATTATGACGGAGCTATTGTTGACTTTGATGCAGCATTGCAGTACGATGCATCAATGACGAATGCATATTTTTTACGGGGAAGGTGTAAAGAGTCTGCTAATGATACAGAAGGAGCTTTACAGGACTATAATATAGCTATTGAAAAAGACCTGAAGGAAGCAAAGGTGTATTATTATCGTGGTGTAATAAAATTCCAGAAAGAAGACTACAAGGGGGCAATAGAAGATTTCACTCAGGCGATATATATAAAAAATGATTATGCTTATGCTTATAACGATCGTGGCAGCGCAAAAAGAAAGATCGAAGACTACGACGGAGCTATTAATGATTATAAGCAGGCTATAAGGATTGACCCGAAAATGGCTTTTGCATACAATAATATGGGCAGTGCAAAAAGAAAAAAAGGAGATTTTAAGGGAGCAATTGAAGATTATAATCTTGCAATAAAAATGAAACCGGACTATTATGTAGCATATAATAATATGGGAAGTGCAAAATATGAAATGGAAGATTATGAAGGCGCTATCAAGGACTTTGAAAAAGCAATTGAAATTAAAAATGATTATGCTTATGCATACAATAATATTGGTAATGCCAAATTTAAGCTAAGGGATTATGAAGGTGCTGTCAAGGCTCTTGACAAAGCTATCGGGATCAATGCAAATTACGGATATGCATATATGAACAGGGGAAATGCGAAAGAAATGCTCAGAGATAATAAAGGAGCCTGTTCGGACTGGAAAAAAGCAAAAGAGCTGGGTGTGAAGAATGTAGAAGCGTTTATATATCAGTGTAACTAATATGGTACTGGGCACTCGGTTGTTGGTTCTGGTTATAAGGGTATAAGGTAATAACAAATGTAAACCGGCTTTCCAAAGCCGGCAATCAGAATATATAAAATATTTAGAAAAAAACTAAATTTCTGTTTTATGAAAATCAGATCATATTTATTGATAACAGCATTAATATTGTTCTCTGCGGGTTTATTATTTTCACAGGGAAACGTAGAATTTGACAAGGATAATTTTAAGAGCGACAAGGCAGGGCTTAAAGAGGCTCTGGACAATATCAAGGATGGGGATATCTTTTATGATGAAGGTACAAGGGGAGCATGCCGGCTGGCTCTGGATTATTATCTAAAAGCCAATAATTTCAATCCGAATAATGCTGTTCTTAACTATAAGATAGGCACCTGCTACTTAAAATCCATTCAGAAAGCTAAATGTCTTGATTATTTTCTGAAAGCTCATCAACTGAATTCACATGTGGCTAACGACATACATTACAAAATAGGTCGTGGTTACCATCTGAATATGAAATTTGACAAAGCAATAGAATCATACAATCAATATAAACAATTGCTTTCTCCCAAGGATTTGCAGGACCAAAGAAAGGTAATAGACAAAAGGATCTCCGAATGCAGCACGGGCAAAAAGCTGGCAGCAGAACCCGAAAGGGTTTTTATTGACAACCTCGGAGATAATATCAATTCATCCTATCCTGATTACAGCCCCCTTATCTCTGCTGATGAATCCATGATGATCTTCACATCAAGAAGGGAAAATACAACAGGAGGCGGAAGAGACCAGGGGGACAACCAGTATTTCGAGGACATTTATGTATCTTTCCACTCAGGCGATAACTGGGAACCTGCTGAAAATATAGGAAAACCACTTAACACAAACAACAACGATGCCACCGTAGGGCTATCACCCGACGGACAACAATTATATACCTTTTTCGGGAAACGGAACGGTGGGGATATCCTGATATGTGAATTGAAAGGTGATGAATGGACTGCTCCTGATGATAATGCATTAAAGAAAAATGTCAACACCGACCATCATGAATCATCAGCATCATTCTCTTATGATGGTAAGACAATGTACTTTGTAAGTAATAAATCAGAAGACAGCCATGGCGCACATGACATTTTCATCTCTTACTGGGATGAAGAAAAAGAAAGATGGGGCGAAGCAAAGAACCTGGGTAGTAAGATAAACACCGAATACGAGGAAAGAGATGTATTCATGCATCCGGACGGCAGGACAATCTATTTCAGTTCCGAAGGTCATAGCACCATTGGAGGCTATGACATATTTTATTCTACTATGGATGACAACGGCAAATGGTCTGAGCCGGTAAATATAGGATACCCGATAAACACACCTGATAATGACAGGTTTTTTGTTATGTCAGGAAGCGGAATGCGCGGATATTATGCAACAGATAAAGAAGGCGGATATGGTGCTCATGATATTTACCTTATAACATTTCTCGGGCCCGAAAAGCCGCTTGTCCTGGGAAATGAAGATAATCTGATCGCCAGTATCGCCAATCCTGTCAGCGAAACTGTTATTGAAGAAACCGTTGAGATTAAGACTATGCGACTGACCATCCTGAAAGGAACTATAAAAGATGCACTTACTGAGAATCCTGTTGCTGCAGAAATAGAGATCGTGGATAATGAGAAAAACGAAGTTATTTCTGTGGCAAAATCAAATAGTTCAACAGGTAAATACCTTGTTTCACTGCCATCAGGTAAAAATTACGGTATAGCAGTCAAAGCCGAGGATTACCTCTTTCATTCGGAAAACTTCAATATCCCGGCTGCCACAAACTACCAGGAAATCACAAAAGATATTTTATTAAACAAACTTGTTAAAGACGCAAAAATAATCCTGAAAAATGTTTTCTTCGATTATGCAAAAGCTACCCTGCGACCTGAATCATCAGTAGAACTCGACAGGTTGAGCAAGCTCCTGACCGAATTCCCGTCTGTGAGGATCGAAATATCAGGACATACCGATAACAAAGGATCCCTGAAAACAAATACCACCCTTTCAGAAGCCAGGGCTAAAGCTGTCGTTGACTATCTGATAACAAAAGGCATTAGTGCAGACAGACTGGAATATAAAGGATATGCATACTTCCAGCCTATAGCTACCAATGATACTGACGAAGGAAGACAACTTAACAGGCGTGTTGAATTTAAAGTACTGAGCAAATAACACAATAATATAACACACGTGAGCAGAATGCATATAAACAGAGGATATCTTTTTCTTTTTGCAATCTTAATGAATGCCGGCACATTGCTGTCACAGCAAAATGTTGAATTTAAAAAAACCAATTTCAAAGATGATAAGGAAGGATTCAATAAAGCCATGGACCAACTCCTTGATGGTGAGGATTACTATGAACAGGGAGGAAGTTATTACACTATGGCACTGGAAAATTTCCTGAAAGCAAATGAATTCAACCCAAATAATGCAGACCTTAACTATAAGATAGGAGTATGCTATTATCTGAGTTCTGTTGAAAAAGTAAAGTCCATTGAATATTATAAAAAAGCATACCTGCTTGACAACAATGTTTCTGAAGATATCCATTATATGATGGGACTGGGTTACCAGCTTAATTATGAATTTGATAGCGCTATTAAAGAATTTAACATTTACAGAGAATCCCTTGACACGGAAATTTTAACGAACTGGGAAAAAAAGATCAATAAAAGTATTGAGGAATGTAAAAACGGAAAAGAACTGATTAAAGAACAAAGGAGAGTGCTGATAGATAATATCGGTAAAGAAATTAATTCGTCCTATATTGACCACAGCCCCCTGATCTCCGCCGACGAATCCATGATGATTTTCACTTCAAGAAGGGAAAATACGACAGGTAGAGAAAAGGACGCTTACGACAATATCTTTTTTGAGGACATATATGTATCACATAATATTGACGGAAAATGGACAGATGCTGAAAATATCGGCTCTCCGCTAAACACGAAAGATCATGATGCCACTGTGGGGCTCTCACCGGATGGTCAGGAATTGTTTATCTATAACGGGCTTGAAAACGGAGGTGATATTTTTGCATGTAAACTCAGAGGCGACAAATGGTCAGCCCCGAAAGCTCTTCCAAAAACAATAAACACACCGTATCAGGAAACATCAGCATCCTTTTCCTATGACGGGAAATATATATACTTCATAAGCAACCGGATTAAAAATAATCTGGGAGGAAGGGATATATATTACAGTAAAAGGGATGATAAAGGCAACTGGGAGGAAGCTGTTAATATCGGTAACACAATAAATACTCCGTATGATGAAGATTGTGTATTTATGCATCCTGACGGAAGAACATTGTATTTCAGTTCAAAAGGGCATAAGACCATGGGAGGATTTGACATATTTAAATCAGTTATGGACGAGGAAGGGAAATGGTCGGAACCCGAAAACATTGGTTATCCGATAAACACACCTGACAATGATGCCTTTTTCGTAATGGCTGCAAGCGGAAAATCAGGATATTATTCTTCTATAAGAAAAGAATGTATAGGTCAAAGCGATATTTATAAGATCACCTTTCTTGAGGAAGATACCAACAAAGTGGAAAAGATCGAAAAAGATCAGGTGCGGCTTACACTGCTGAAAGGAGTGATCCTGGATCCTGAGACCGGATTGCCGCTGGAAGCAAAGATCGAGATCACTGACAATGACAAGAATGAGATAGTCGCCACATTCACCTCAAACAGTAAGACAGGAAAATACCTGATATCATTGCCGTCAGGTAAAAACTACGGTATTGCCGTTACCGCAAACGGATACCTGTTCCATTCAGAGAATTTCGATATTCCCGAAGTGGAAACATTCAAGGAAATAAAACTTGACGTTAAACTAAACAAGGTAAAAGAAGGCGCAAAAATAGTACTGAGAAATATCTTTTTTGACCATGCCAAAGCAACTCTCCGTACTTCTTCCCTTGCCGAGCTGACACGTATTAACGACCTGCTTTATGACTATCCTGAAATGAGAATAGAAATATCCGGGCACACTGATAATACAGGCTCACTTACTACAAACCAAAAACTGTCCGAAGCCAGAGCAAAATCCGTTGTTGATTACCTTATCGAACAAGGTGTTGATACGGACAGGCTAGAATATAAAGGCTATAATTTCAAATTCCCGGTTGCTTCAAACGATACCGAAGAAGGCAGGCAGCTCAACAGAAGAGTGGAATTCAAGATCCTTTCCGAATAATACAAATCCATACTTATTATTATTTCAGTATTTCAATCACACACCCATTGTTTTAATTTCTTACATTCTATACGTATTTTGTTCTTATTTATTATTTTATTATCTTTTTTTGCTTTAATTTTCCTAATTATTTGCATTTATTATTTCTGATTATTATTTTTGTCAAAAATTTTATTAGAAATGAAAACAGAACTAATAACAGAACAGGTAAAGTATAAGCCTGTGCTGAATCTCCGCGAAACGGAAAAAGCGATAAAAAAGATCAAGGACTTTTTCCAGCTAAGTCTTTCTTCCGAATTAAGGCTCAGAAGAGTAACAGCCCCTCTTTTTGTAGAAAAGGGAACAGGGATAAATGACGATCTTAATGGAGTGGAAAAGCCTGTTTCTTTCAATATCAAACACAATAGCAATATCACTGCGGAGATAGTTCAGTCACTTGCAAAATGGAAAAGGCTAAAACTTGCTGAATACAGAATAAAGCCCGGATATGGCATATATACTGATATGAATGCAATAAGGCCTGATGAAGAGCTTGACAACCTGCACTCATTGTATGTTGATCAGTGGGACTGGGAAAAGACCATTACCGGGGAGCAAAGAAATATTTACTACCTGAAAAAAACTGTTGCCCGTATATATGAGGTTATTAAAAGGACAGAATTTATTGTATGTGAGGATTATCCCGGGATTCGTCCTGTATTGCCTGAAAGAATAACATTTATTCATTCCGAAGATCTGTTAACGGAGTACCCTGACCTTTCTCCGAAAGAACGGGAAAACCTGTGTGCGCATAAATTCGGGGCAGTATTTATCATTGGTATCGGAGGAATGCTTGAAAACGGGAAGCCACATGATGGGAGGGCACCTGATTATGATGACTGGACAACAGAAACAGGCAACGGGTACAGGGGGCTGAATGGGGATATAATTCTCTGGAACCCTTTGCTCAAATGTGCTTTTGAATTATCTTCAATGGGTATAAGGGTTGACAGATCTGCATTATTAAAGCAACTGGAGCTACGCAATTTGGAAGAGCGCATAGAATTGCCATTCCATAAACAATTGTTGAATGATGATCTGCCACTA
>Ga0180433_10002564_pt1 | contig 27856 bp, 25 predicted proteins | sample SS_ome_8_FD_132980 | JGI IMG/M metagenome (GOLD analysis project Ga0180433, IMG submission 132980) | Hypersaline lake sediment archaeal communities from the Salton Sea, California, USA - SS_1_D_1 metaG | ecosystem: Environmental > Aquatic > Non-marine Saline and Alkaline > Hypersaline >... | reverse complement strand
TAATAGTTGTTTTAAATTTTAATATAATAGAGGTAAAAGAACAATGTGTAAACTAATTATTTTATTCATGATGAAATTATTTATTTTAAGTAATTTTGGAACAACAAATTTGCTAGAAAATAACAATTATTCTTGGAGAAGTAATATAATTGGTGATATTTGAATGGAATCTATTGAGGAATATCTCAAAGAAGATTTTGCTATGGGTTATGGGGATGGTAGTCTTCCTGAGAAACTTGTTTCCTTTCTTGGGATCATTAATAATTTTATAACGATTCAAAATTGGATTTTATACAGTGATCCTAGTTTGAAAATTGGAGGGTATCCTCCCAATAGAGGTGAATTAAAGATATGAAAAAAATTGTAATAATTCTTAGTTTACTGTTTATACTACAAGCAGTTGAAGCAGGTGCATTCTATAATAAAAATGAGCATAACTTCCTATTTGAAAAAAATGAATTATTAAATGAAGACACTGAATATTGGGCATTACTTGTTGGATGTAATGAATTTATTAATCGTCCTGATATAACATTACCTGGGAATGATATTGCTGCTGAGGATTTTAAAAAACTATTAATGGTTTCAGATAATTGGAAAGAAGATCACATTCGAGTTTTAACAGGAAAAAATGCAACTTGGCGGAATATCTATAATGGTTTAAAATGGTTAAATAAAATGGATGACAAGGATGACATATGTCTTTTCTACATTGCTACTCATGGGGGACAAATGAAAGATGTTTACCCAAAAGATGAAAATGATAATCAAGACGAATATCTTATTGCATATGATACTGATCGTCTTTTTTTCCCAAGTATAGGATTAACACTACATATTCCTCTAAGATTATTCTATATGATAGATGACGATATTAACAATATGCTTAGTCGTTTAGATTCAAAAGGTGTTTGCGCAATTTTTAATACTTGTTATAGCGGAGGATTTAATGATTTTAATACCCAAAACAAATATGATACAAATAGTAATTTTATTAATGAATTTTCAGATGAATTACTATCAGAGGGGAGAGTAATTATTATGGCTTGTGAGGAAAATAAACAGTCAAAAGGATTATTATTTTCATATTATCTAATGGAAGGTTTAATGGGATTTTCCGATATAAATAATAACTCATTATGTTCTGCTGAGGAAGCATTTCAATATGCGTCACCAAAAACTAAAAACTTCTTAAACAAAGAATTAAGATTTGAAAATAATCCTCAGATATTTGATGATTACGATGGAGAACTAACCTTAACAAACATTGAATTTCCTCCAAGTTATCCAATATTTAATGGACCGAAATATGGAGTCTGTAACAATGAATACACCTTTATAATTTCATCGATTGATCCTGAAAATGATAAAATCACATATTATATTGATTGGGGAGATAATATAAATGAAATTACGAATCTATATGATTCAAAAGAGGATGTACAACTAACACATTCTTGGAATTATGAAGGAACTTATAATATAATATTTGAAAATTGGGATGAAATGGGAAATAATTTATATGAACCTACATTTAAACAAAGAGAAACAATATCCATTTCAAATGAGGACGAAATAGATCAAATTCAAAGTGAAATTTATGATGGGCAAATGTTTAACGACGGTTTTTTCACTAACAACATTTGGTTTGCGCAATCTTTTATAACTTCAAAATCAATTCTAACAAAAGTCGATCTTGAAGTAATAAAAAAATTAGCCGCCTCAAAAACTACCACACCAATTCATATATCAATAAAAAAAGAGTTAACGGGCGATGATTTAACGACAATATCAGAATATCCAAATTGCCAATTCCAAGAACCTGAACTTCCAATTCTAAAATGGACAACCTTTGATTTTCCTGATATAGAAGTTATACCAGGAGAACAATATTACATTGTTTGTCGATTGACAGATGATACCTTAGGCGCATGGACTTTTGCAGGTTTAGGTTATAATGAAGATCCAAACTATGATGGAGACCCATATCCAAATGGAATGGCATTTTGTTCTAGAAATAATGGGGTAACCTGGGAGAATTATGATATTATCCATGATTTCTGTTTTATAACATATGGGAGATGATATCATGAAAAAAATTGGACCGATTATTGTAATTGGAATTTTTCTTCTAAGTGGACTTGGAACCGGAATATCATTTGGAATTGAATTATCTCTTAATAAATCTACAGATTTGGATGAGTTAGATTTATTAAATTTAAACATCGACTCAAAAAATTCAGGTTTATGTAATAATGATGGTACTGAATATTGGGCATTGCTTGTTGGATGTAATGAGTTCCGATATCTTCCAGATTCATTTCTGCCAGGAAACGATGAAGTCGCCAAAGACTTTAAAGACCTCCTCCTAACATCAGATCATTGGCGAGACGATCACATCAAAGTGATAACTGGAAAAAACGCTACAAAAAGAAATATTATAAATGGTCTAAAATGGCTTGATCAAATGGATGACGAAGATGATATTTGTTTATTTACAATAACAACCCATGGTTCATATAATGTTGATAGATATTTAAAAGATGAAGATGATGGATATGATGAATTTTTATATGTTTATGATTCATATCATCAACTACCAATACTAGGATTATGTTCCTTTTTCTTTGATTTTTTATATGATGATCAACTGAATTATTATCTTAGTAAATTAGAATCCAAGGGGATATGTGCAATAATTAATTCATGTTACAGCGGAGGATTTGATGATCCACCCCTTAAAACCTATACAAAATATGATACGGTTTTTCAGGAATCAACCGAAGATAAAATATCCCCCATGCAATGGATGGATGAATTCGGTGAAGAACTCAAGGAATCAGGGCGTATAGTTTTAATGGCCTGTGGAGAGCACCAAATTGCCAGAGGCAATGTTTTTGAATATCTAATTATGGATGGATTAAAAGGATTAGCAGAACCTGAAATGGACTTGTGTTCCGTGGAAGATGCCTATTATTATGCTGTTCCCCTATTAAAAAAAATGTTGATCAGGGAGTTTAACTACCGCCAGCTACCGAAAATTTTTGATGATTATTCAGGTGATTTATTCATAACAAAAAAGGAATTACCGCCAGAAAATGCATTTTTTACTGGCCCTGAAAAAGGATCGAAGGATGATGAGATTTCTTTTACTATTAAAAGTTCCGATCCAGAACATGATCGTATAAGATATTACATTGATTGGGGCGATGGCACTCAGGGATGGACCGATCTTTATAAATCTGGTGAATCTGTTTATTTAAACCATGCTTGGGATACAATTGGAACCTATAATATATATTTCAAATGTGAGGATGAATTTGGAGTAAGTACATCTGAAATAAACCTTATGAATTATTCAGTTATATCAATAATTGATGAGGAAATAATTGATCAGAAAATGACCATGACCTATGAGGGACAATGCTTCAATGATATATTGATAACAGAACCTTTCTGGTATTATGCTCAATCATTTAAACCTACAAAATCTAAAATAACGAGAATAGATTTAGAATGCTTTATATCTCTTGTTAATTCTCATTATCTACAGCCATTTATAGTATCTATACGAGATGACCTCTATGGTAATGATTTAACACAAACCATAGTAATGCCCTTTCAAATAGATTCGCATTATCTTCCTACATTTCAATGGACAACTTTCAATATTCCAGATATTGATGTAACCCCTGGAGAGACATATTATATAGTTTTAAGATTTAACAGTTCTGGTGCTTTTGGTTGTTGGATGTATGCTGGTAAAAATTATAATCATGACCCAGAGTATATCGATGATCCGTATCCCGATGGAAAACCTTATTTTTCTGAAAACAGAGGTTTAGTTTGGGATGAATTAACAGCAATTCAGGATTTTTGTTTTGTAACATATGGATAAAAAATTTAGGAGGTCTAATAATGAAAAATAAAAAATATACAATAATTATAATGCTGCTCTTAGTTAGTATAAGTTGTTTTGGAACGCTTGGAAATATAGTAGGAGAAAAAACACATAAAAATATGTATAATACCAATAATGACACTGAATATTGGGCTTTGATTGTAGGGGTAAGTGAGATAGAAGGAATACCTGAAATGGATATCCCGTTGAAAATGAATGGTCAATCTGCAGACGAACTGAAAGAATTACTTATTAAATCGGAAAACTGGAAAGATGATCATATTAAAATTTTAACAGGTGAAGAAGCAACAACATTTGAAATCATGAAAGGTCTCCGCTGGCTTGCAAGAAATGATGATGAAGATGATATATGTCTTTTTTATATGTCATCTATGGGGCTCCAAACGTCCTCCGATATGTTCCCTCGTGATGAGGAGGATGGTATGGATGAATGTCTCTTGACATATAACACATTTAAAGCCATTATTCCTTTACCCTGGATTCATCTCTTGTATGATGATCAGATAAATTTCTTTCTTAATAGGCTTGATGCTGAAGGTGTTTGTGTCATTATAGAATCAGAGTATAGTGGGGGATTTAATGATGGATATCAGGCTCTAATCAATCATAAAATTTTGGAAAATACAGATGTTTTACGAGACATTACAAATAGACAGTATACTGAAAATATTACACAGGAACTGAAAAAGCAAGGTAGAATTGTAATTGCTACCTGTGAGGAATACACTCATTTAAATACTAATTGGATCCTTATACATGATATCATGTCTGGTCTTCAGGGATTTGCAGATGTAAATAAGGATGAGAGAGTGTCAATTGAAGAAGCTTTTAACTATGCTAGTCCAAGTTTTATAGAAAAATGTGAGCGAGAATACAAAGGATCAATTAGACCACGGATGTTTGATAATTATGAGGGAGAGCTTATACTGACAGATGTTCACCTTCCTCCAAATAAACCCTTTTTTGAAGGACCAACGATGGGTTACTTAAACGCTGAAAATACGTTTACCATTTTAAGTAATGATCCAGAACAAGATCGTATACGATATTATGTCGATTGGGGCGATGGATCAGAGCAGTGGACTGAGTTATATGACTCAGGTGAAGAAATAAGTATGTCTCATATTTGGTCTGAAAAAGGTACTTTTACAATATATTTTGAATGTGAAGATGAGTATGGAAATGGATTATATGAATTTCCAATGATGGATAGGACCATAATTACAATTATTGAAGATGAGATAATTGATCAAAAAATGACAGATAGATACGAGGGTCAAACTTGTAATTGGGCTTTTTTAGGTGAAAATCAAGCACTTGCACAATCTTTTATACCGCAAAAATCTATTTTGACAAAAGCTGATCTACAAATCGGATTGGTATCACTATGGTCAGTAGAATCAAATCCTATGTATGTATCTATAAGAGAGAATTTAACAGGTAAAGATATTATTATTACTTCAGTTAATACCGTTGATGGTGGATATTTATACATGCCTAATTGTTTTAAAAATCCATGGTTAACAGTTGATTTCCCCGATAATGAGGTTATCCCCGGGAAAAAATATTATATGGTTGCTCGTTATCTCAAGTCTGGAACATTTTCTCATTGGGACCATGGAGGAAAATTTTATTTTAATGATCCTGATTATCATGGTGATCCTTATCCTTCTGGAGATGCTTATATTTCATATGACGGAGGACGTCATTGGGAATTACATTCGCCTGCTCATGATTTTTGTTTTGTAACCTATGGAAAATAAAAAAAAATTAGAGCAAAAGCCTAGGATATTAAAATATATGAAACATTTACGTATATACTACTTGGAATTATCATTATAAATGGACCAGTTACATATGCTCATTTCAATGAAAAAATTTATTCTATTTCATCAGGTATTGATTTTGATATGGTAATTATAGCATCCGAGACGTTTTCAAATGCATAGAAAACAGTCCCCCTCACACCCTATACCGGCGTGGTTTTCTCCCAAGGGGAATAAAACGTCTGCGGCGTTTTGAAAAAAACGTCCATGCAATTAATCCTGCAACCTAAAGGTTGGGATTTCTCGCTTGGATTCACGTCTAATAATCCCATATCAGTTGTGCCTAGTTATTTGTTCGTACGTGGTAATAACACACTTTTTAGTGTCATTTTCAAAATCTAATGGGATTTTGCCGTAATGGTTAAAAATGAAGTGGTTATTAGATTGTAACTAAATAAGGATGAGATATAAATATTCAAAATATCTTATAGTTATCATGAAAATACTTGCTACCGCGGACATACATGGATCCCAATACCGATTAAATATTCTAATAAAGAACGTTGAAATATATTCACCGGATCTAGTTGTCATATGCGGTGATATTACCCAATTTGGACCCGGGGAAATGGCCAAGAATTTTTTAGATCAAATCCCTGTTACAACATTTGCCGTTCCGGGCAATATTGATACAGATGATGTGGACAATGCAATAGATAAAAGCAAAGCAACAAATATTAACATGAAAAGGGTTAAAAAGAACGGTGTTACATTTGTAGGAATCAGTGGAGTTAATCCAGCCCACACTGCCACATTTCTTAACGGCAAGGAAAAAATGTTGGACGAATCAGTTGTGCTAGTTTCCCATGTTCCACCCCATGGACTACAGGACAAGGTTTTTCTTGGAATGCACTCTGGAAGCAAAGAACTAAGAGAAATTGTTGACAAATACAATCCAAGACTTGTACTGTGTGGACACATACATGAAGATCCAGGTATAACTAGAACTGATAAAACCATCGTTGTAAACTGCAGTATGGGAAAACGGGGAGAAGGTGCATTAGTAGAAGTAGACAAAGATATAAACGTTAAAATGCTTGGTTAAAAGAATTAGTCACAATCATATTTAAACTTACATCGTAAGATATATAGTTTTAGCAAATATAAACTGGATAAAACACTATATCTGTTACAAAATATATCCTTATAGAAAAATTTAAGGCGTGCTAATCTATTACATTATTGGGAGGTTAATGTTTAGAAGGTCTATAACTGGAGGGATTATTCTCCTATTCTTAATTTCAAGTCTAATATCAATGGTTTCAAGTAATGAGGGTAATTGTATCTATGTTGATGATGGAACTGCTGAATATAACAGAATTTACTGTAAAATAGAGAACGGAAGTTTATCTGGGTATGTTAATGACACTTTTTTTAATCCGATTAAAGGTGCAGTTATAAGTATTAAATGTGGTGGTTTACATATGCAAAATACTAGTGATTCTAATGGATTTTATTATATTGGTAACGTTCCTATTGTTGATTGTTATTGGAATGTTAGTGCATCAAAAAAAAGGTATGAAACATATTGGATTGAGATGAGTATTGATATTAATTCTACTTATGATTTTGTCTTGACGCCTTTGGGTAAAACATTGTATGTAGGTGGAAATGAAACCGGTAACTATACAACAATTCAATCTGCAGTTGATAATGCGTCAGATGGTGACACAGTTTTTGTATATAGAGGGACTTATTATGAAAATGTTGGAATAGTCAAAAAAACCGTCAGCCTGGTTGGTCAGGAGCGAGATACTACTATTATTGATGCGCAAAAGAAAAGGTGTGCTCTTTCGGTAAACAATTCTCAGAAAGTGGAAATTAAAGGGTTTACCTTCCAACAAGGACAGTTTGGTATTGAAATTTGGTTATGTAACAATAATATTATCTCGGATAACAAAATATCAAATAACGGATGTGGTATATCTATATCAGGTTCAGATAATAACATAATAGCAGATAATGTGGTAAATTATAACAGTGGACATGGTATAAATATAAACTCTATATTCGGTAAAATATCCAGCGATAAAAATGACATTTTTAGCAACCTCATAAAGGAAAATCAGGTTGGTGTTTTTGTAACGGTCTCATCCGACAACAATATCAATCGTAATAATTTCTATAATAATAGTCGAGATGCATTCTTCGATTTTAGTCGTTCAACCAGTTGGAATGAGAACTACTGGAATAGACCTAGAGTGTTTCCTAAACCAATATTTGGATATATTATTCTAATGATTCCTTGGGTAGAATTTGATTGGCACCCAGCAAAGGAACCATATTATATAACATAAGATACTGATTTTTTAATATTAAATTCGTGTTACATTTAAGGTTCAAACTGGAATTCGAATATTAATGGCATATGATGACTTACTTATAAACCATATAATGATTATCAATTTTTACATTGATTATTATGTGAATTAATTCTACATCCAGCTTTCTAAATTATTTGTCGTTCTGCTGTTGCTTCTGAATTTTAGCCCAGGTATCTCTAAGTCCAACAGTCCGGTTGATAACAAGCTTCTCCCCAGTTGTATCTGGGTCTATGCAAAAGTAACCTTGACGTTCGAACTGGAATCGATCTAACGGTTTGAGTTTCTGCAAGTCTGGTTCAACTTTGCAAGAATTAATTATTTCAAGAGATTTAGGGTTCAGGAAATCCTTAAAATCAGCATTCTTCTGTCCTATGGGGTTTTCCACTGTGAACAGCCGGTCATATAATCTGATCTCGGCATCAATGGCATGATCAGCAGCAACCCAGTGTATGGTCGACTTTACCTTCCGCCCATCTGGGGCATCGCCACCACGAGTTGCTGGATCTATAGTACACCTAAGTTCTACAACGTTGCCATTCTCCTTAATCACATCTGTACATGTCATAAAATATGCATACCTGAGTCGGATTTCACGTCCAAGAGTCAGACGATAGAACTTCTTTGGCGGGTCCTCCATGAAATCCCCCTGTTCGATATAGATAACCCGTGAGAAAGGAACTTTTCGTGTCCCAGCCGTAGAATCCTCTGGATTGTTCACGGCCTCAAGTTCTTCTATTTTATCCTTTGGATAATTCTCAATGACAACTTTGAGAGGATGCAGAACACCCATGAACCGTGGAGCAGTTTTGTTCAGATCATCCCTGACACAATGCTCTAGGAATTCGATGTCAATAATACTATTGACCTTGGCCACACCTATTCGACTGCAGAAAGTTCTGATTGCTGTGGGCGGGTATCCTCGTCTTCGCATCCCACTGATAGTAGGTAGTCGCGGATCGTCCCATCTGTTAACATGTCCGCCCTCTACTAATTCCAGGAGCATCCGCTTGCTCATTATAGTATAGGTAAGATTGAGACGGGCAAACTCAATTTGCTGTGGATGATAAACTTCAAGATTATCGAGGAACCAGTCATAGAGAGGACGATGATTCTCGAATTCTAGAGTACAGATAGAATGAGTGATGCCTTCGATAGAATCCTCTAGACCATGAGCCCAGTCATACATAGGATAGATACACCATTTATCACCGGTACGATGATGGGAGGCGTTCAAAACCCGATAAATCACTGGATCGCGCATATTAAGATTAGGGTGAGCCATGTCAATTTTTGCGCGTAGTACCTTTGCACCGTCAGCAAACTCACCGGTTCTCATTCTCTCCAAGAGAGTTAGGTTTTCTTCCACAGGACGATCTCTGTACGGGCTGTCTCGGCCTGGCCTAGTTAGAGTGCCACGACGTTCGCTAATCTCTTCAGCGTTCAAGTCGTCAACGTAGGCTTTACCGGCGTTCACAAGTTGAACCGCATATTCATACATTTGATCAAAATAATCTGAGGCAAAAAAAAGTCGATCTTCCCAGTCGAATCCAAGCCAACGAACATCTTCGATGATTGATTGTACATATTCTTCCTCTTCCTTTGATGGATTGGTGTCGTCGAATCGCAGGTTGCACAGGCCTTTATATTCCTCAGCTATACCAAAGTTAAGACAAATGGATTTAGCATGGCCAATATGAAGGTAGCCATTTGGTTCTGGAGGAAATCTTGTATGTACACGACCATCATACTTTTTAGTTTTATTGTCTTCATTAATAATATCTCGGATGAAATCACGGATAGGCTGATTTTTTGAATCCATATTACCTCACCTTTCTTGCACATAAGCAGGAAATTAACAGACAGTCCCGACCAGATTCCAGACTGCCCAACAGGAGAAAATTCAAACGAAACATTTGAACTTTCACGATGTTTTGGATATTTACACATCTTAATAAAACTTTTCTTTTCTTTTTCTGTAAAAAGACAATTTGTAACTGCTAATGAAAATGTCAAAATTGGCGAGTCATTGATATTGATATATTTTATTATCTTTAAATGCTCATTTATTTTTAATCTAATGTTCCCCTACTAGATGAGGAGAATATTTTGCATAAAAAGTCTAAATAATAGTTAAACTTCTTATTTGTTTATAACTGATTTTTGAACCATGTATAACATATGTTTTTTAATTTCATCCATGACATATTCCAAACTGTAAAATTTTTAAGAGGTACCTTGAGTTTTAGTAGTGAAAAAAAATTTGGGTGAACGAATTCAACTAAGCGAGCCATGTAAAATGCTTGTTATACACTTCGATCTGAAGAAAACGAAGAATGCTAGAGACTCCCATTCTAAAGGAATTTTTTAATGCATTTTGATGCGTCAATTCTCTCAATTCCACTTATTTTATCAAAATCATTATCTTCACTTACTATGGATGATAATCCCAACTCTTTCATCGATGCGATGTGAATGGCATCCCTTGGATCAAGTGTGGTTTTTTCAAAAATATCTGTCATTTTAATAATAACTGATTTATTAACCTCAACCCATTTTATTGGCATTGAAAGCATAGCCTTTGTAATCTTGATAGCATCATCTCTTCCAACATTTTTCTTCAAAATCCACATTACTTCATCCAATACAAGAAATGATGCTGCACAGACAATGTTTTGTTCGTTTATAAGCCTGATAATTTCCCTACAATTTTGACCCAATTTTCCCTTATCTGTTGAGGCGAAAATGAAAATATTGGAATCGATATACAAAAACTAATCCTCCTCATATCTGTTCGCAAACTCTCTTTTAATTTCCTTCATCGAAATTTTACCCGGACTTCTTTTGCAAACCTCTAAAAACACATCTACCATATTCTGTTTTTTTGCGAGTATTATTTTACCATTCTCAACGTCAACTATCATTTTATCGCCTATATTAACCCCTAAAAGATCCCGGATTGTTTTAGGGATTACTATCTGACCTTTTGCTAATACATTTTTAGTTATCATTTAAACCACTAGGTAATACTATAGTTAAACTATCTAATTAAACTTTCGGTAGTGGGGTATCGATACATTTCATCCATAATAACTTAGCGGATTCAGCTATTTCACCCCAATTTATCAAATTATATTTTTTTATGAGTGTATGGAGTTCTCGTAGTATTAATTAAGTGATGTTCACCATTTTATCCCTTATGCATATTATGTGTTTTCACACATCAATATTTTTGTCTTTGAATTCATTAGTGCAAAATAGATGCGATCCCCATTTTATATCAAGAAATACATCAAAAAACCCTTGTTTCACATGGAAACCCTTCGAGAGAGGAGTACAGCCCCGACCAGATTCGAACTGGTGCCTAGAGATCCAGAGTCTCTTATGCTAACCGCTACACAACGGGGCCTAACTGATCTACTTTACAGCCATAATAAGCAACTTTCTTATAAGATTATTTCTTGACGACCTCTTCAACTCTGCTTGTTTAAGAAAATTGTCTGAGTTGGGAATGCCATTTCTATGCCTTCTTTCTCAAATGCCTCTTTTATTGCAAAATTTATCTCCTGTTGTGTGTCCAGGTATTTAGCATAGTCTTTGCTGTTCATGTAATAGACGATTTCGAAATTAAGACTAAAATCCCCAAATTCTTTAAAATGGATCCTGTCTACCTTAGAAAGTTCGTTACCATCAACAATTTTTCTTACCATCTCGGGTATCTTTTTCAGTTTTTCAATAGGTGTATCATAGGTTACGCCAAAATTAAATACAATTCTTCTTTTCCTCAACTTTTTGAAGTTTCTAACACTTGCATTAGTTAACACTGAATTAGCTAAGACAAGCTCTTCACCTTGAAGAAGTTGAACCCGAGTAGATTTTATACCAATTTTTTTAACTGTACCAGCATAGTCTCCGACAATAATAAAGTCCCCTATTTCAAAAGGTCGGTCAAAATAGATGGAGAATGCACTAAACACATCACCTAGAACATTTTGCAATGCAAACGCAATAGCTATACCACCAACTCCCAGACCTACGACGGCTCCTGAAAGATCAACATCAAACACATCTAAAATTATTAAAAAAGCGAATAGAAAAACGACAGCATTTAATATTTTCTTCAAAATAAAAAGAATATGTTCGCTCATCTTTTTCTTGCCCCTTCCCTTGGAATACCATACAACAACAACGTTGATAACTCGTGTTATGATGAAAGTAACCAAAAGTATCTCGGCAATTGTAAAAATACGTGCTAATTCTGTTGAATATGGTTTAAGGATACTAAGAAATTCTAAGCCATAATATGCCCCAACAAGCAAGACAAAAAAATAAATTGGCTTCTTAATGTTTTTAAGTACCTCGTCATCTAAAACCGTCTTTGTTTTTTTTGCCCATCTTGCAAAATACCGCTCAAAAATGTGATACACAATCCAACCAACAATAATTGATATTGCAAATATCATCGCTGAAACAATAACCTCACCAATTAATGGGCTTGTGTTGATCCCAACTTGTTCCAATTGATTGTTAAAAAAATCTGCTAGATTAGCTCCAATACTCATATAAATCAATCACCCTAAAAAAACAAGTTCTACTTTAAGTTTTAGTTAGTCATTTCTTCATTCAATCATGCCTATTAATCGTTCAAAAGATCGAATAAAATCTCCTTTTATAATATTCAATATGTTTACTGTAACTTATTTTTTATCATTGGGGAAAAGATATCTGTTTTATCTATTACATCAATAGCTTTCTTATAGCCTGCATCAGCATGTCTAACCACACCCAGACCAGGATCCGTTTTAAAAACACGTTTTATGCGTTCATCAGTCTCTTTTGTCCCATCACAAACAACTACCATACCAGCATGTGTGGAGAGACCTATACCAACACCCCCGCCATTGTGAATCTGTACGCTATCTGCCCCAGCCGCGCAATTCAACAAAGCATTTATTAGTGGCCAATCAGCAACAGAATCACTGCCATCTTTCATGCTCTCGGTTTCTCTATAAGGAGATGCAACACTGCCACTATCTAAATGATCTCTTGTTATCGCAACAGGCCCAATTTTGCTATCTCTAACCATCCTATTCATAGCAAGAGCAAGTTTTTCTCTATCACCATAACCGAGCCAGCAGACCCTAGAAGGAAGTCCTTCCCAAGGAAGATATTTCTCTGCCAACATAATCCAGTTAGATAAAACATCATCTCTAGGAAACATCTTGATTACTAATTTATCTGTTTTTAAAATATCATTAGGATCACCAGATAATGCAAGCCATCTAAACGGCCCTCTACCTATACAAAGCATGGGTCGTATATACGCAGGAACAAAACCCGGATAATCAAAAGCATTCTTCAGTCCAGCTTTTTCAGCCTGTCCACGGAGATTATTACCATAATCAAAAACAACTGCACCATTCGCCTTAAAATCTAGCATAGCCTTACAATGGTTTTTCATACTTATCATAGACTGCTTTATGTACTCATTTGGATTTTCTTTTCTAAGTTTTAAAGCATCCTTTACAGATTCACCATAATAACCAGCGGGAATGTACCCATTAAGTTCGTCATGTGCAGATGTCTGATCTGTCACCACATCCGGTTTAAATCCATCCCTTACCAGCTTAGGAAGAACATCTGCACAGTTGCCTAAAAAACCAATTGAAAGAGCTTTTCCGTCTTTTTTTGCAGACATTGCCATTTCCATTGATTCATCTAAATCTTTCACTTTTATGTCACAAAATCCAGCCTTTACTCTACGGTCTATTCTCTGCTCGTCACATTCAACAGCAATACAAACACCCTTGTCCATTTTAACCGCGAGAGGTTGGGCACCACCCATACCACCAATGCCTCCAGTGAGAACGATCTTACCTTTTAAATCACCGTTAAAATGTTTTTTCGCAAGAGCAGCAAACGTCTCATAGGTTCCCTGAATTATGCCCTGAGTACCGATATAACACCACGATCCTGCAGTCATCTGGCCATACATAATAAGTCCAAGTTCCTCCAATTCATGGAATTTTTCCCATGTGCTCCAGTGAGGCACTATGTTAGAATTGGCCATGATCACTCTAGGCGAGTTTTTCCAGGTTTTAAAAACTGCTACAGGTTTGCCGGATTGAATAACCATTGTCTCGTCATCTTCAAGATTTTTAAGGATTTTCACAATCTCATCATAGCATTCCCAATTACGTGCTGCTTTACCAGTACCGCCGTATATAATCAACTCTTCAGGGATCTCGGCATTCTCCAGATTATTCTCTAACATCCGTAAAATTGCTTCCTGTCTCCACCCTTTACATCTTAGAATATCGCCCCTTGCATTTTTAATATTTTTACCCATAGGAACCGTTTCACAGTATTGGAAATACATACTTAAATCTTTTTTAGAAAACGTAACAAAAAGGGAAGGATTGGCTGGCCTCACTAGGAGGGGATGGGATGCACTCTAACAAAACTACCAGCCCGATTCCTTCCACTAAGGACATATAAATAACACATATATATGGTTTTCGATTATGACAGCGATATACTTACAACATTATTTCCTCTAAGGATTATAGTACCAAGTCGCCTTTTATCTTCCCCGTGTGTTTCTTCAACGTCGACTAATACCATGTTCATATATTCATCATAACCAGAAAGTTTTCCATCTATATTCCGTCCATCCTTCAAAAGAAGAGACAACTTCTGATTCATTGACTTCTCCAGTATGTCTAAAGGTAATGCCATGAAATAGTTGAAACAACTTCCCCTTCTTAAATCATTCCATCAACCATTTTCTTGTAGAAAATGACAACAATTAAATGGTACATGTAGATTACAAGGTTGCTCTAAATAGGGAGGCAAAAAAATGGCAGATGAAAAGATTGTTCATGTTGTGGGAACAGGAACCATAGGGGAACCTTTAATTGGATTGCTTTGTGACGCAAAAGATGATCTGGGCATAGATGAAATAACCTTTTACAAACATAGTCCCGTGTTAACAGACAGGCCCAAAGTCAAAGGATTAGTAAAAAAAGGAGCAAATCTCGCCGTAGGTGAGGAGAAAATAAATGACTTCCAAGACCTTGGAATAGATCCAGTATACAACGCAGAGGAGGCAATAAAGCGAGCTTCTGTTGTCATAGACTGTACACCAAAAGGCACTGGGCTGATGAATAAGGAAAAATACTATAAAAAGTATAAAGGTAAGGTGAAGGGTTTTCTGGCACAGGGATCTGAATTTGGTTTTGGAAAGATGTATGCTGTAGGCATTAATGACGCAGCAATCACCTCAAAGGATCAATTTATCCATATCGTAAGTTGTAACACACATAATATTGCTGTTATAGTAAACACTCTTGCAATAGAAGGCAAAAAGAATCATCTTAAAGAGGGAAAATTCCTTTGCATCAGAAGATCAAACGATATTAGCCAGGTAAAAAGTTTTGTACCATCTCCAGAAGTTGGTATGCATAAAGATGAAAAAATGGGAACACATCATGCAGTAGATGTATATCATCTGTACAAAACATTGGGCATCGAACTGAACGTCTTTTCAAGTGCCTTAAAGTTAAACACACAATACATGCATTGCATATGGTATGATGTTAAAATCGATAAAAAGATAACAAAAGAGGAAGCTGCTGAGATGTTTATAGACAACCCTCGCGTTTCAGTCACCTACAAAAAGGCAGCCAATTTAGTCTTTTCATTTGGAAGGGAACATGGTCATTATGGAAGATTACTTAATCAAACAGTTATGGTTCTTCCAACAATACATGTCTTAAATGAAAATGAAGTGATTGGATTCTGCTTTACACCGCAAGATGGAAATTCAATATTGAGTAGTGTTACTGCCGCCGAACGGTTTTTATATCCTGATTCTTACGAAGAAAAACTCAAATGTCTAGGACCTTTCCTATTACAAGAAGTATAAAATTCAACACCGATAGTGATGTACTATATAATACTATAGCCAATCTATACATATCTTGGATAACATGAAATAGCACAAAGACTCCACCTGATATCAATACTTTAAACAGGTTGAAATCCACCGAGATTGCAGTGGTTGAGCACGACCATTATTTGACTTGACTATAAGATGGCTGTAGTTAGATATTGCATCGTCTAAAGAATTTGAGGAAAGAGAACATATATCATTTGTGAGAGTGGAGCGTGGCGGTTTTGAATTATAATGACGCGGGAAGTTGTTTTAATAAAATTATTTTAGAAAATGAATTATCTAAGATCTTAAACAACGTAGTGGATTTTCTCTACAAAACTTTTGATAAATACAATTGGGTAGGAATATATATTGTGCGTGGAGATACTTTGGTTCTAGGGCCTTGGAAAGGCAAACAAGCCACAGAACATATTCATATACCAATTGGCAGTGGAGTGTGTGGCTCAGCAGCCAAGAGCGGAAAAACAGAATTAGTTCATGATGTTAACAAAGACGACAGGTATCTTGCTTGTTTCGTTTCTACACGTTCTGAAATCGTAGTTCCAATTAAGAGAAAAGGAATGGTTATTGGCGAGATTGATATTGATTCTGATATTCCAAATGCTTTTAATAAAAAAGATGCGAATTTTCTGGAGAAAATAGCTATCAACAAAAAGTTTATTGATTGCATCGACAAATGGTGAAATAAGTTCAATCCAATAAAATATGAAGTATGAATGGCAAACAATATCAATTACAAACTGAAGATGAAATATTTACACATAATTCTCTAAATTATCTTGGATTAATAACCACTGCTAGTCAATATGTTGAAGTAAACAGAACATGGGAGAACAATGAGAATACTCAGAAAAAATAATTACACAAAGCAATTATTGTAGAATTATGTTAAACAAGGAGGATGTTCAAATATGACAAAGATGTTATACATGAGTAGTATCAAGGGTAATTATATTAGAGAGTTTAACGCAACTGTTACTAAAAACAAGAAAGATTATGTGTGTTTAGACCAGACAGCGTTTTATCCACTTGGTGGAGGACAACCCTCAGATGTTGGTTTTTTACAATGGGGCGAAAAAAAATCAGAAGTTAAGGAAGTTATCAAAAAAAGCGATAATATAAAACACATAATAAAAGGAGAAAAACCAACAGAAGGTACAAAGATTCTTGGATTATTAAACTGGGATAAAAGATACAGTCACATGAAAATGCACACTGCACAACACATAATTTCAGGTATCGTTTTTGATGATTATGATGCACGGACTGTAGGAAATCAGATACATGCAGATTATTCAAGAGTCGATTTTCATCCAGCCAGTTTTTCGGAAAAAGATTTAGAGGACATTGAAAATAAGTTTAACAAAATTATTGATAGAAATCTCCCTATTAAAATATATGAGGAAGAACGAGAGAGTCTAGAAAAAAGGGTTGACCAACAAAGATGTAACCTAGATCTGTTACCAAAGTTCATAACGAAACTACGAATTGTTGAAATCGAAGGTTTTGACATCTGTCCTTGTGCTGGCACGCATGTAAAAAACACAAGTGAGATACGCAATATAAGTGAAATTAAAAAAGAAAGCAAAGGAAAAGATAGAGATAGGATAATTTATTCTCTCTCAAAGGGTTAAGAAAAGTACTATGAATTTAAATTTAATATTGACCAAAAAATAGCGTCAGACAGATTAAACCCTTCTTGGCATGAATTCAATTAAAATCAGCTATAAAATGATTTAACATTTATTAATAGGGAAAGATTTAAATTATCTTATTACCTATCATTTCTTAGGAGATAAATAACTATGAATAAGAAGGTAATTTCAGTATTTTTATTGTTATGCTTTACAACCAGTTATATTTGCATTGGTGAAACCGATGCATCAAATGAACCCCACTATTCTTCAATTGAATGCATTGGCGAATATGGAATTCAATGGATGAAAAACTATGGTTCCGGTCAATCAGGCGGACGATATGAAGGACCTCAACCTATTGGTGATTGCGATGGAGATGGAGATAATGAAGTTCTAATTGGAGGGCGTGATGCAAAAATAAGTGTTATGGAATGGAATAGTCAAAAACAAATCTATGAAGAAACACATTCTCTACATAGTCCGTTTTATTATTTTTTCCTTCTAAATCAAATGTTTAATCCAGACGCTCGTGATCCCCCGAATGCTGGGGGGTTTGCCATCGGTGATTTAACAGGTGATGGAAAAAATGAGATTGCAGCAACATGGTACACAACTGTTTATAAGTGGATTGCAGGGCAATATAGAATTATCGGGTTCAACCCATGGATTTTTCAGAATGGGGGTGGAAATGCTGACTGCTACATTGGTGATTATGACAATGACGGGCAAAACGAGTTGATCATGAGTGGTGGTCCAGCTTGGCATGGGAGTGAAGAGATTCCAGAAATCGTGATTTTTAAATGGAATGGCTGGGGGCTCGTAAAGGTAGCTGAGTGGGATGATCTAGGAGCTAGCTATGTTTATATGGCTGGTTTGGGTGACGTGGATGAAGATGGTGAAAATGAAATAGTTTGTTGTTCGGCACGAAAGGTAATAGTTCTGAACTGGAACAAAGAGACTGAGGAATTCGAATCCTCCATAATTGAAAAGGCACATACTTATGATAATTATCCTTTTTCCAGTGTATGCAAAGATAGCGATAATGATGGGAAAGATGAGATTCATATTGGAAACAACTGTGGATACAATTCTCCCGATATTGGTAAACTAACAATTTTTGAATGGAATGGAACTGGATATGAAAAAAAATTTGAGAAAGAGTGGCCAGGTGAAGAGGGAGTTATTGAAGCTCTCGATGTTGGAGATGTTGATGGCGATGGAATACCTGAAGTTTGCGTAGGAACCAATATAGTACATATTTTACAGTGGAATGGAACGACCTATGTCGAGGAAGCCCTCCTCGATCAAACACATGGATTTTTAGCAGTTCTGAATATTGGAGATTGTGACAATGATGGGGAAAACGAGATTAACGTTGCTCCAGTCTTTATAGATTATGGTCAAGATTATGTTTACTGGATTTTTAAATACAACTGGGGATCTAAGTAGTTTTCAAGTTTAAGATTCAAATTGTCCTTTTTTAAGAATATAAATAATGATCTTGTTACTATCCTTTTCTCAACCCGAGTTTGCCTTTACTAAGTAGCGGCGACTATTAATATTAAAATAGTAAGAAAAATATTTATTATTATATTTGGCAATCTCTGTTGAAGGTATTTAAATTTTGGTAAAATATTTACTATCTTTTTCCAAAATTTGTTGAAGTTCTTCTATTGCACATTGAAACAATTGATCTTAATTGATTGAAAATATATTCAAAATAGAAACAGGGTTATAAGGGAACAATACATTTCAATGTTTGAAGAAAATGAAAAAGATGTATATTATCTATGCAATCATGATATTTCTGTCAATTGTTTTGAGTGGATGTTTAGAAGATTCAAATAACAACAACGATGAAACTTCAAATCTAAAATTTGAAGAGGCGATTTTGGGGACTTGGACCAAAATAGAAATAGTTGGTAACTACACCTACACAATTGTTTATAGATTCTTTTCCAACTCTAGTTTTTTCAGTGGGCTTTGGGATACCAGTTCAGAATCATATAATATGAGTTTATGGGGCACATACAACATAAGTAATGAAAAATTATATTTGAATGTGGGAGGAATCTCCCCTTCTAATTCAGTCAATAAATATTCCTTTACCGATGATGGTAAATCCCTTATTCTTTATTATGAGGATGAAGTAAACTTTGATGTTTTAACAAAAGAATAGTGAATAAATTCAATTTAAGATTTTACCCATCAACACGATCCACAAACTAGATAAAATAAATGAAAAAAGAATTATGTGAACTAACCAAATGGGAATTTAACATATTGTTCAAAATATCTTACATGTATGCATTTTTCCTATCTTGGACATGACCAAATATTATTCTCCCGTTTTACCGAGGTAAAAAAATGTAAAAAGATATACCCGAATGGGAAGATTTTGATGAAGTTGAAAGTAAAGAAATCACACTAGATTTTGAGGATGTCACATTCCAGTCAGTTGATGGTGTTATTATCCAAGGTTATAATGAGGAGATATAATTCCTGTTTTTCTATCTGAAGCCAGAATATAACCACGATGAGGACGTTGTCGGACGGTGTAAGTGTGGCAGGGTTCAGAGTGTTCTGCTCTAGGTTCATGGATATTCCAAGGGACATTGACATAAAGTTAACTGATATTGAAATGGGGCATGAGAAAATATCGATGTTTGTTTAAAGGCAGACACTAAAAACACGTCAAAGCGCAAGTTTAGAGCAAAAACATGAGTTCGAATAATTGCTCTATATATAAATTGCACCTAGTTCTTTGTTTCTAGACGAAGAATTACACACTTTTTTGTGCCTATCGCTAAACCAATCAGATTGCTTTAGATAATTCGAAAAATTTAGAGATGTATCTTGAAAAATATTGTATCAGCATATTTACAATTTTTCCTTACTTTTATAACTCTATGGTCTATTCACCACGATGGTTAACTGTTATGAACAATGAATAGGTATAATAATAGGTTTATATCTTTGTAAGTAGGCGTATAAAATGGTTGAGCACAAGATAATAAGAGATTCGATTCACGGAGATATAAAAATTGAAGGATTAATACTTAAACTGTTAGAAACTCCGGAACTTCAGCGTTTATATAACATCAAACAGCTTGGCCTTGCACACCTAGTTTTTCCTGGAGCACATCACACCAGGCTAGAACATTCTCTTGGAACATACAATATAGCTTCTAAAGCCGCAAATCTATTGAAACTAGATAAAAATGATAAAGAGCTTATTACCTGCGCAGCATTATTACATGATATCGGCCATGGTCCCTTTTCTCACACATTAGAATCCATTCTTAGAAATACTCTTGATGCAGATCACGTAGATCTAACGGAAAAATTAATTCTTGGAGATTACGACATTTTTTACTCTGAGGAAAAGGAATTTATAACATCTCCAGATGTCCACGAAATACTGATTAGAAATAACATTAACCAAAGGGAAGTTGCTGACATCATTAAAGGTAAAGCACATAAAAAACAATATCTAAGCCAGCTTTTGAATAGTGCTATTGATGTAGATCAATTAGATTATCTTATCCGCGATGCTTACTATACTGGCGTTGCCTATGGAATAATAGACATGGAACGTTATTTGCAGACTCTGACAATAAAGAATGGCAAACTAGCGGTTATAAGAAAAGGCGTTGGGGTAGTAGAGAGTATTTTGATGGCGCGAGCTTTGATGTATTCTTCAATATACTTTCATAAAACAGTTCGTATTGCAGAACTGATGCTTTCTAAGGCAATTGAAATGATAAATTGCGCGGATCCTTTCGATTTTTTTAAAATGACTGACGCAGAACTTGTGAGTGACATGAAAAAAGTGGGGTCATTTCAGTATAAAATTGTTACATGTCTGAAATATAGAAAACTGTTTAAACAAGCTTACTCTGCGTCCTTCCCTGAGTTAAACGACCAGAATATCAATTTTATCAAGAATTTAGAAAACGTGGAACCAAGAAGAGAAAAGGAAAAAGAGATGGAAGAAATACTTAACATACCTGCCGGACATATAATAATTGATGTTCCATATAGAGAATTGCATTATACCGAACCGCGAATAGATCAGACAGATGTTGTAATAATCGATGAAAACAATATTAAAAAATTGGATGAGTTTACCCCTGTAGCCGGAGCCATCAGATCAAGAGCTATGACAGATTGGAGTGTAATGATAATAACAGATGAAAAACATAGAAATATTGTATCAAAGAATGCCGAGAAGATACTTTTTAGCTGAAGTACTTAACCTTTCAACAAACAGTCTTGGAGAACAAGCAACAATATAACAAAAATGAGGATAGGAAAACAGCACTCTATCTGAAAACCATATTTGAAGAAATTTAAACTCCCCTTACAAAAAAATTGCGTTTATCTTAAATTTAACAAATACCTCTATTCTTTCGTCTTTATTCTTCTTATCTCCTCAAAGAATAATCAAAGCATAAATGAAATAGTTATGACGCATGGCAAATAGTGCATTAAAATTAATATAGAAAAATTTAAAACCTTTTATTAGATAATAGATTTAAGAGGCCTAAAAATATGAAGAAATTACTATCTTTAGTTATAGTGGGAATTCTAATCCTAAGTGGACTTGGAGCAGTTGCATCAGACAATGAAAAAAATTCATGCAAAACCTCAGAATCGATGCATTTTTCAGAACCTATACTAGAACAAAATGAAAAATACATAACCATTAACCTCCAAGAAGCAACTTCAAATATTATAGAAACAGGAAAACCTATTTTACCAAAATATAGCACGACATATACGTTTCCATTTGGTACGCACATTACAAATGTCGAAGTATCTTTCTCTGAGAAAATTGAACAAGAAATTTCAAAATCAATACTACCTGCACCAGAGCCACAAATAGTTTCTACATTATACAAATCAAATCCAGTAACAACGCCTGAGATATCTGAATCTTATCTTAATATTGGTATCTATCCTGTCTCTAGATATAGTTATAGAGCGGGATCTGGATTAAAAGACGGGGAGCATGTCTTATATCTCACCGTGCATCTTTATCCTGTTCAATATTCTCCGTCATCAAATATGATATATTATTCCAGAGATGCTGTAATTGATCTTACGTATACTTTACCCGAAAATCCTATTAACTTTCCAGACGAATATGATTTTCTAATAATAACCCCTGCAGAATTTTCTGACGAATTTTATAGCGTTGATCCAGAATTTGACACTTCTTTTATAGATTATAAAAATAGTCAAGGTATTTCGACCAAACTTATCACTCTTGATGAGATATACAATAGCGATTACTTCCCAGTAGAGGGAATAGATGATCAAGAAAAAATTAAATATTTCATTAAAAATTCAATAGAAAACTGGGGTATAACATATGCTTTACTCGTTGGTAGTGGACTTGAAGAAAATGAAAAATTTCCGGTGAGATATGCATATATACCTTCTAGCAACTATGAAAAAAAATTCCCAAGTGATCTCTACTATGCAGACATATACGATAGTGAATATAACTTCTCAAGCTGGGATAATAACAGCAACGACAAATATGCAGAGTACAGCCAAACTGGTAACGACATGGACGCCGTAGACATGTATCCTGATGTTTATCTTGGTAAACTCCCATGCAAAGATGCTACTGAACTCAGAACTATATTGAAAAAGATACTATTTTTCGAGAAACATAATAAGATGACAAATAAGATCGTACAAGTAGGCGGAGATACGTTTCCAGGAGATCCACAGAATGTAAATGAAGGTGAGTTTGCAAATGGGGAGGTGTTGGAGCAGCTCCCTGGCTACGATACTACACAGTTATGGGCATCCAACGGAAAATTGAAAAAAATGAATATTGCAAATGGGTTTAACAATCTTGTAGACTTTGTTGATTTCTCAGGACATGGTAGCCCTGAGAGCTGGGCCACACATGCCCCAAATGACGAAAAAGTTTGGCTTCCTGCTAAAAGCCCCATCTCGCCATACACCGGATGGCTCTACATAGATTATGAGATGCATAATGTCAAAAATACAAAGAAATTCCCTGTTGTCGTATTTAATGCATGTTCTTGTAATAAATATACATATTCGGCAAACTGTATAGGATGGAAAACAATTAAAACAGACAGCGGTGGCATTGCATCATTTGCCGCATCAGGCATAGGATATGGAAGTTATGGCACTCATGAGACAGAAAGGTTATGGGGATGGATGGAAGTACATATATTTGACGAATTATACAATACAAAAATACTGGGAAAGGTCTGGAGTAATGCAATAACAGGATATATAAATAGCCATATGTCCTCCGAAGATTGGGATGATGCAGACTGTAAAACAGTATTAGAAATGGCAATGTTTGGGGATCCCACATTAGCAATAGAAGATGGCGAAGAGCCCAAGATTAAGTCAATTAATGATCATTCACTCTATATTTTCTTAAAGCAAATACTATCACGATTTCAGTCATTAGAACGATTACTTCAACTTCCTGCTTGGGTCAAATCACTAAGTCAGATACCCAGGTAAACTCTTCTTTTTTTCTAATTTTTTATATTTTTATACTTTTAAGAGATATAGGTCATAATTTTTATTAAATATTTTTATTACAAATATTTATATTCATATTAACGATTGGAAATATGGAGGAGTTCCGAATATGAAGAAAAAAATAACTGTAATTCTTTTGGTTCTATGTTTTACTGTAAGTTATACTGGCATTGCTGAAGAATATGTAGAAAAAGAGGATATGAACGCATGCCCTAAAGAAATGGAAAAGTACATAGTGAACGGTTTCAGTGATAACTATGGCATACAGTGGGAGATGAATCATGGTTCCAACCCGATGTATGGTGCAAGATACGAAGGTCCTCAACCAATTGGAGACTGTGATGGCGATGGAGATAACGAATTGCTCATTGGAGGGCGAGATGCTGTTTTGAGAGTTATGGAATGGAATGAAGATAAACAAACGTATGAACAAACCCATTCATTGCATTGTCCTTTTTATCCTTTCAGAAGATCTGATGCAGGTGGTTTTGCTATCGGCGATCTAACTGGAGATGGGGAAAACGAAATTGCTGCCACATGGTCCGCCGCAGTACATAAATGGGATGGAAAAAGATACAGAATTATAGGTTGGAACCCTTGGGTATTCAGACATGGTGGTGGAAACGGTGACTGCTATATTGGAGATTGTGATAATGATGGGCAAAACGAGTTAATTATGAGTGGTGGTCCAATGAGACGGTGGAGCTCAGTTCCGGAAATCGTGATTTTTAAATGGAACGGCTGGCGACTTGTGAAGGTAGCAGAGTATGATGATACTAGCATGGAAGGTTATGTCTACATGGCAGGGTTGGGTGATGTGGACGAGGATGGAGAAAATGAGATCGTTTGTGGTTTGGCAAATAGGGGAGGTCTAAAAAATAAAGTTGCTGTACTGAATTGGAACAAAGAAACTGGTAAGTTTGAACCAACTATAATCAAAACTACCGAAGGTTGGGAAAGCTGGCCTTTTGCCTGTATTTGCAAGGATAGCGATATGGATGGTAAAAATGAGATTCATGTTGGGTACTACTCTCCAGAAATCACCATTTTTGAATGGAATGGAACCGGATACGAGGTAAAATTTGAGAAAAAATGGCCAGGTGAAGATGCAATTATAGAAGGTCTTGATGTTGGAGATGTGGATGATGATGGAATTACAGAAGTCTGTGCAGGAACCAACTTAGTACATATACTTCAATGGAACGGTTCCACATATGTTGAAGAGGATATACTTCCAACATTTGGGGGACTGGCGGTCGTAAGTATCGGCGACTGTGATAATGATGGTAAAAACGAGATTAATGTAGGTTCTGTTTGGGTAGAGCATGGCCAAGATTTCATGTCCTGGGTCTTCAAGTATGGTTGGGAATCTACTACATCATTGGATCGTATTTAAAATTAGCACGACAAGTTTCCAATTATCATGCAGAAATGTTCCCTTTTATTTTTACTTTTCCATATGTTTCTTAATTAGTGACTTTATAGTACCTGATGTACCAAGAGTTTTTATCTCCACTTCATTGGAATAAATTTTATTTATAGATCTTAAAAGCTTTATCGTATTTTCCTTTTCAATATGATTGCATCTAACTATTCCTTTTTCTCCATCAAATCTAGTTAGATATATACCCAGTTCTTTGCAATCTTTGCTAAAAAGCTGTCTGCATTGTCTTTTGATCTCACCGATTATTTCAAATCTTTTAATATGTTGATCTTCAGTTGATGCTTTATTAATAACAAAGCCAATGTATCTACATCGCCTACCTTCTTTGATTATATTTTACACCTCAAAAATATCATTTTCATTCTGATTCTATACGAGGTGCAAGTAAATATTTTACATGTCCCTTGCTATCAGCAATATCAAATTCAACCTTAACAGGATTGTCATTGCCAAGCTGTATTGATATTGGGTCGTCACCTTTTACAGATTTTATCATATTGCTGAAATAATCTATCGAGAAAAGGCTTTTACATTTACTTGGAACAGTTAGATTGACAAGCAGATCCTTTGGCAGTTTAAGATTCACTGTATCGGTATCGCCCTCAGCGAATAACTCAAAATTGTCTTTATCAACCACTAAAGCTAAGTGATCGGAAACAGCCTCTGAAGCCCGTACACCGCGATTAATTTCAGATGCTTTCAATATCACTTTTGCAGGAAGATCAAGATTTGGCATCTTTGGATCTGGCATACCTGCAGTATCAATCAAAGCCATTTTACGAACAAGATTGCCTATTCTAACTATCAATCGATTTGCAGTTTCATCATATTCAAGAGATACTATATCTCCAGAGCTTGAAAGTCGCATTATTCCACCCAGTTTATCCATGTCAATTCCTAGTTCCATATCGCTAGCTTTGAATTCTTCAAAAGCCTTTTTCTCAACCTCCAAGTCAACCATAGCTACATGTGCAGGATCAACAGCCCTCAGAGAAATTCCCTTAGACATAATATTAAATTTCACCTCACTTACAAGCGGAGCTGTTACGTCAATTATACCCTTTAGGATTTCTGATTTTACCTTAGCATTAAACATGTTCTGTTTCCTCCCCAATTCTAATGTTCATGATATTTTTTCCGTAAATATATAATACATTTTACGTTTATAACAATGACGGTATTTTAGATTATCAAATCCCCCATACGAAATAAAACTGAATTTCATATAATATCATTTTTGGCAGCATTGGTAAGTGTGCTTCTAATCTTCCCTCCACTTATGTCCACACTTAACACATGTGTAAAATCTACTCTCAGGTTCATCACTACCCCTCATCTGTCTTAGTATCCAAAAAGCCTCGTTATGTCCACACTTGGGACATTTAATCCGTGTCTTTGGAAGAACATTAGTTTTATCCTTATCTTCAATAATTGTTACTTCTTTTTTCTTCTGTTTATTTACAACTACATTACTGCCGGTTTTTCTCATTTCAAATCCGCATTTTTTACAAACAAAAACACCTTCTTTTGGATACATAAGTATCTTACACTTAGGACAAAACATAGCCTCAAATCCCTCCTAAAACATCTTTTATTATGCCTTCATGATCAAACGACAAATCTGGCAAATTTTTCAAATCAAAAAACTTTGCATCACATGCATCATCGCCACTTTTCAGTTCCCCATTATCTATAGTATCCAAGACATACACAATAGAAACAGTGTGGCCCCTTGGATCTCTATTTGGATCGGAATAAACACCAACAAGATGATTTATTTTGGTCTTCAAACCAGTCTCCTCAAGCACTTCTCTAACAGTTGCATCCTCAGTCTTTTCACCATACTCTACAAAACCACCCGGTAATGCCCACTTACCTTCAAAAGGCTGGTTTTTCCTTTTTATTAGAAGAATTTTACTATCCTTTAATACAATTCCATCAACGGTTAACTTCGGGGATTTATAGTTCATCAACCAGGAAGTATAGAATCCTTTGTATTTAATATTTGATAAAAAATACCTCACAACTAATTTTGAATATTTAATAAATAATTCTGAAGTTATCTATTGTTTCTACTATCGGGATTTCCAAATGAACGCTCATCTTTTAAATGATTTGCGTTGAATTCATAAAGTAGGGTGCTTTTTATTCTACCCCCTCAGAAATAAATCTGAGGGAGGAGAACAAAATCATGTGGGATTTG
>Ga0180433_10002563_pt1 | contig 27858 bp, 17 predicted proteins | sample SS_ome_8_FD_132980 | JGI IMG/M metagenome (GOLD analysis project Ga0180433, IMG submission 132980) | Hypersaline lake sediment archaeal communities from the Salton Sea, California, USA - SS_1_D_1 metaG | ecosystem: Environmental > Aquatic > Non-marine Saline and Alkaline > Hypersaline >... | reverse complement strand
ATCTCATCGCTTTTATCCTTCATCATCTGCGAACGGGCGTTATATCGATTTGGAACAAACAGTACATTCCGGGTATTCGCCAGCTACCCAAGACTACTCCAAATGGCCGAACATTGCATTCGTTCTTCGAACATCCACACCCCTGACCGAATATTTCCCCTACCATCAGGCATACTGGTTGATGTATATTGGCAATTCCTTTTTGCGGCGACTAAGAAGATAATCATTACGTTTATATGACAGGTTCGAATCTCAGATGAAAAAAGACGAACATATCGACTCCCGTGACACGATCCGAATGAATAAACCGGATTCCTTTTCGGAAGGATCGATCCTGGACCGGCGGTACATGTTGGACCGCATCCTGGGGAAAGGAACGTATGGTACGGTTTATAAAGCCCGTGATATGAGGCTTGATCTTGATGTGGCCGTGAAGATTCTGACCCGATCACCGGACAGCGCGGCAAGTGCGGCCTGGGAAGTCAAATTCAGCAGGATGGTGAGTCATCCGTCCATTGCCCGTGTCTTCGACATCGGAGGATCCCCGGACGGTGTACGATATCTCGTCATGGAACTCGTTGAAGGTAGATCTCTTGCCGTTGACGGATCACAATACGGTCTTTGCTCAGCGCAACAGGCCCTATTAATTCTGAATTGCCTCTGCCCCGCCCTTGAGGAAGCTGCGGCAAGAGGGCTCCTCCATGGAGACATCAAACCCGGGAATATCATGGAAAAGAGCACCGGAGGTCTCTCTCTGGTGGATTTCGGAACTACGTTTCTCATCGGTTCTGACGAATCGCCGCTATCCGGTACTCCGGCATACATGGCTCCGGAAGTACTGTCAGGCAATCCCTGTACCCTCCCAAGCGAGATCTATTCACTGGGTGCTTCACTGTATGAGCTCCTCACGGGTCATATTCCCCACGAATCGAATGATGTCGAATCCCTCATCACCATGAGGAAAGACCCGCCGCCTCCGTGCGTCGAACGTATGCTTGATCATGCTCCCGCTCTCGCCGGACTCGTTGATTCGATGATACACCCTGATCCCAGAAACCGGCCTGCAACGTTTCTCGACGTTCTCCAGTCAGCCAGATCAGCGGCCAGGCAGCTTCAATTTCGTATGGCATCCGCGGTTCTAGCCCAACTGTGGAGCGGTAGAGCAGCACTGATGATCACCAGATGCGACGGTGATGAACGATTGGCTGATCTTCTCCTTGAGCAGAATCCTGATTTCGTATTCGTGGTGGGTGAAAACAATACGGCTGTTGGAACGGTACGGAATCATGGATACCGAATAGTTGCTCCGCATATTTTCAGAGAACATGCCCAACCGGGTATGGCACTCATCGTTCCCACCGAATCAGATGCCTGTTCATTCCTCGAGGCGGCACATAAAAACAAAGCGCTCGTAGTGGGTCCTGCCGACTCCCCGGATGATTTATCTGATGAACTCTTCATCGCCCACATTCTTTCGGATCAACAGGCAGGCTGGTCTCAGCTCAGGAGACGCCATCCCCATCAACCGAATCTCGTCCTTCCTTTTGAAGATGTTCTCCATGTCATCACGCATGGGATTGAACCCATTGACCGTACCCCGGCTCCTGCACGAGGCCTGGGACCATATACGAGAAAGCAGCATGATACCTCTCCTGTACCGAATGTAATCTCCCGGAAAATTTTCCGAGAGATACTGGAACATACCGTTGTAATTCTTGCCGGACCGCCTGTGTCCGGTCGGACAACCCTCGCTCTCACCGGCCTTGTACCACAATTGTCCGAAGCCGGGTGGAGCTCATTCTATATACCTCGGTATCACCCCGTGGATCGCATCCTTACCGGCGCGGCAACGTCCGGAGCTCCCGGTCGCGAAGGTCGCGTAATCATCGTCGATGATCATGCATCCTGGCCTCACGGTACCACGCCGTGGGATGACTCGGAATTCCTCCGCGAATTGAAAGGAAGAATCGATAAGACCGGTTGCCGATTGCTGTTTATCGTACCCGATCATGATACTTCAAACGTGAGTTCGAAACTCCATGCTCACGGGTATCGGAATGTTGGAATATCAACCATGGCAACCCCGAGTCAGGAACAGATCGCCGAGTTGTTACAACGAGGCGGAATGGATGAAGCGGAAAGCGATTCTATCGCCTCGGAGTTGGTGAGTAACGGGTGGCTCCCCTGGGATCTGCAACTTATGCTGAGATGGATAACAAAACACGGGTCAAAAGCCGCGAGCCGGTGGAGTCTGAGAAGCATGCGACGGGAGTATCTCCAAACTACCATGGGCCGTATAGCAATCCGCTGGCAGGGGCCACTCAGAGATATTTTGTCAGCCCTTGTAACAGGATCCGGTGTATTGACCCTGGATGAACCACCATGTGACCAACTCCCGAAAGAAACTTTAGCCGGTTTCTTGAGAAAGATGGCAACGTTCCGATTGTTTTCGATCACGTACAGGGATGGGCGACCGGCGCTCTCCGTTCCCGTCCCTTCGTATGCGGGGGCTCTGCTTGAGCTTCTTGGACCCGAATATCTCCGCCTGAAGGCACTCCGACAATTTCTCGATGTTGAGATGGCCACGGCAAAAGAGTTCGGGACCGATCTCGACGGATCGCGATTTATGCTGCTGTCTCCGTTGCGGGAATCAGGTCTCTTGACGCAAAGTGAGAGCGCGTTCCTCATTGATCAGGAGAAGAAACTGCAGGAGAAAGGAGACGCGGCTGTACAGGCGTTGGCAACCTTCCGAGCCGCTGAGAGCGAATACCGGAACGTCAACGAACAGATCCAGGAATACCCGGACGGCGTCCCGGATTCTCTGGAAACGGAAACCGAACGGAAATGGAAATTATCCATTGAACTGGAATCACGAAAAGTAGAGCGGCGTCTTCGATGGGAGGACGCGGTCGTGGAATGCCACCGCGCATTGGCAGGGGATCCGGACAATCCCACTATCCGGAGTCTACTCGCCGAACTCCATTGGAGCGCTCTCCTGTTTTCTGAGGACGAGACCAATTGGGCGGAAGCGCAGTACCATCGGGAATTGGTGCTTTTATATGGCAACGAGGAGCAAACGAAACGTTTGAAGCAAGGTGCTCATTTCATGGTTGATTGTACACCGGAAGCCGACGTTCTCCTGCAACCCCTTGATGAAAGCGAGCCCGTGTTCAGAGCGGACAGCGAACCGACACACGGCAGAACGCCCTACTCCGGCATCCATATACCCGCGGGATCGTATATCGCACTTCTGACATCACACCGCTACGCACCCGCTCTTCTTACACTCAACCTCAGGACCGGCAGAAGAGAGCAAAGCGTGGTAACGATGTTTCCCAAGAGCATGGTAGGGGAAGACTTCATTCATATCCCGGCCGGGAGATGCAGTTTTGGCGGCGATCCGGGTGCCCCTGGTTCGGATGTTCCACAGAAACGGTACGTAGGGGATTTTGCTATGTCACGGATGCCGGTAACATTCCGTCAGTATTGCCAATTCCTCAACCACGCATCAAAGGAGGAGGAGGATATTGAGGATCTCCTCCCCCGGGATGAAGAAGGTAATGAGCTCGTAATGCAAACATCCGGTGAGGAGTTTCTCCCGATTCCGTCTCGTCTCGCTTTGGATTCAAATGTCAGGTATCGCGGTCGATTCGAGCTGGAGATACCGGTGGTCGGGATCAGCTGGGACGCCGCCATGAGATACTGCACATGGCTGGGCACACGGGAACGCCGTTCGTACCGTCTTCCCCTGGAGATCGAATGGGAAAAAGCGGCACGTGGAACAGAGGGGAGAGTATATCCCTGGGGGAATGGATTTCATCCTCATCTTTGCAAAATGCGCGATTCCCGCAAGGGACCACCCGGCATGGAGCCCATAGGAGTTTTTACCGAGGACGTATCTCCCTACGGTGTAAGGGATATGGCGGGGGGTATCTCGGAATGGTGTTCGGATCTCGAGGCCGGCATGGCGAGACTACGAGTCGTCCGCGGCGGCTCCTGGCTTTCAATGGCTCATGAGTGCAGAGCCGCATCCCGACAAGCACTTCCTCAGGGATGGCACGGCATGCGCGTGGGCTTCAGAATATGCTTCAGTCTTCCTGCTGGAGAATAGCATAAATGAATGGTTATCGGCTTTTAGTTATCGGTTCTCGGTTATGGTTCTCAGCGTAAGAATTTTCTCATCAGCCCTGCACGAAAAGGTATTGTGCCAATGAGAGCGCTTTCTATTTCGATTGTCCCGTTGTCTCTCAAATCACTCCTCGCCCCTATCTCCGCTCCTATAATTCATCAATCATCATTCATCATTCATCAATTCTTCAATCATCTTTCAGCATTTGCTCATCTCCTCAATCCCATCTCCGCTCTTATAACTCATCATTCAGCATTCATCATTCATCATTTCTCCAATCATCAATTCCCTCACCGTTCAACCGGTCGAAGGCCGTGACCACGGAACCCGTCTTCTCCATTGTTATCCCGTCGCATAATGGCGGTGAATTGATACTTCAGTGTATACACACCCTGATGGAGAGTTTATCCGAGGCTGATCAGATCATTGTTGTTGATAATGGTTCCCGGGATGGATCAGTATTACATTTTCGAAGAATATTCGGTGATCGTATAGAACTGATCACCTTTTCGCGAGCAAAAGGATTCGCCCGTGCCTGCAACAGTGGAGCATCACATGCACGCGGCAAGTATCTCATTTTTCTAAATCAAGACCTTTTCATCAATGAAACGACGATTCCCGCGGTGCTGAGAGCGATAAGAAAACATCCAAATTCAATAATCGGAGCACGCATTTATGAACCAGAAGGCCGTACGCTTCAACATATGGGCGGCATGGTGCTGGCCAATGGCCTGACAGAACATGTAGCCCGCGGCGAACTGGACACCGCGCTGCCATCTACTCCGGCGATCAGGTGTGATTATATAACCGGAGCATTCCTGCTGGTCTCTCGGCATCTTTTCAATGATTTGGGCGGCTTTGACGTACGCTTCAGCCCCGCCTACTTTGAAGAGACTGATTTCTGTTTTCGTGCGGCTGCCAGGGATTTCACATCCATAGTCGTCCCGGACATAACCGCCCGTCATTTCGAGGCCCAAACATCGGGGACAGAGAGTCTGAAATATGCATTTCGGTATCATGTGAACCGTCTGCGGTTCGTTGCGAAGCATTTCACTTGGAGAGCTCTGGCCTCGACATTCTTTCCCGCTGAACGGGAATGGTGGCAAACGCCATTGCCCCTTAACGCTCGTCGCGGCGCCCGTCTCGCGTATATGCTCATGATGCTCGAGTTACCACGCTGGATGTGGCAGCGAATGAGAGTCAAACCACGGTACTCACCTCAGGAGGTGACGAGGTGAATGTAGTTGTTCTTGGAATGGGTCCTCTCCCAGGCCAGGAAACCGATCGAATCCATGCTCCCGGGCAAAGGACCGCCCAGTTCGCCAGGGGTCTCATGAGGGGTGGTCATTCGGTTTCGCTGGCTATACGTCTTCATCCTCAGGCATCTGATTGCATAGATCTTCCTCTCCCTCCGGATCTCGAGTCGATACCCCACACGGTATTGACAGATGAGGATTTCATGACCGGATCGGCTCTTCCCGATATGCTGGCTGATTGGAGGCCGAAAGCCATCGTTGCGGTCACCTTGCTTCCGGGTTTCAGGGCAGTTCAGATCGCGGGAGAATCCCCTCTCTGGGTCGATCTGTTCGGCGATCCTCTGGCTGAGGGCCAGGCAAAGGCGGCACTCACCGGTGATGATGGAGTGATGCAGGTCTACTATGACATGCTTGCTCCCATACTCGAGCGGGCCGATCGGTTCTCTGCCGTGAGTCGAAACCAGGCCTCTGCTTTGGATGGCCAGCTCCTCTTCGTTGGTAGACTGGCACGCAGAACCGCCTATTATCGTATTACACATATTATCCCCTGTGCTCTGGATCCAGCCGTGATTATTCCTGAGAAGGTTTCATTGCGCGGCGACTTGGTTCCGGAGGATGCGTTTGTTGTTCTCTGGTCAGGCGGATTCAATACCTGGTGTGACGTCGATACACTGTTTTTAGGTCTCGAGAAAGCGATGAGCAGAAATGAACATGTCCATTTCGTTGCAACCGGTGGAGACCTGGGAGAACAGGATAATTCGACATTTAATCATTTCTCTCTCCTCGTCGACAGATCGGATTTCAAGAAACGATTTCATCTTCAGGGTTGGGTTCCCTACAGTTCACTGGGCGACTACTACGCTCTGGCTGACGTCGCCGTCAACTCGGACCGGAACCTCATGGAAGTACGGTTCGGTTCAAAGACACGATTCATGGATTGGATATCATGTCGTATCCCCATAATCACATCGAGACTCTGTGAATTGAGCAGGGAACTGGACCGGACAAAGGGAGCGCTCGGGTTTAAACCGGGGGACGCCGAAGCTCTGGCACAGAACATCCTGTGGGCGGTTGAGAATCCGGAGAACCTTTCGCGGATAGCCAACAAGGCATATAACTATGCGTCAACTCGATTCAGCGTGGAATCAACAACACGATCAGTTGTTCAATGGGCAAAACGGCCGCGACGATCTCCTGATTGGCGCTCTCCGCTATCACTGGCATCCGTGGTTCAGGACAGACAGGCGAAGGAACTGGAACTCACGCGCGATCACGTACAAAATCTCGAAGATAAGATTTCACACCTGGATGACGCCATCGAAGGGGCTCGTCAGGAAACGGCAAATGAGCGCGAAAGACTCGCTGAAGCCGAAAAGACGCTGAGTGATGAGCGGCAAAGGACGGAACAGCTCAACGATGAAATCTCGAAACTGATCCTCGATCGTGATCATTGGAAGGAAACAGGCGATAAAAGACTCGAACGAATGCAAGCCCAGGAAGAGGATTTCAACCGACTCAGAGAAGGCCTCGAGGGACAGATCGCACAACAGAAAGAGCTTATCGATGAAGTAGCCAAACAGCTCAGGTACTGGGAGGGGCTTGTAAGAAAACGCGACTCTAAGATCAATGATCTTGAGCAGAAATCGAATGAATTGCAGAAGAAGCTGGCGGAGTACGAAGCTCACTCGAATGTACAAAGCCAGGAAATTGACAGGCTGCGTACGGAACTGGAATCCCGAGTTCGCCAGGTGGCCGAACTCCAGGCATGGGGTGATAAGGTCAGGTCAACGTTGCCATATAAGTTGTATACAGTCATCCGTCCGCGAAAAACGACATGACTCGACCAACACTTGGGGTAGTCACCGTTACTCATGACGGCCTCGACCATTTGAAATCATTCATCCCGGCGCTCAGACAGAATACGCGGGAATCCACCGTATCGCTGAAACTCCTGGTCATTGACAATGCCTCGTCCGATGGAACGGAGGAGTGGTTAAGGAACCAAAAGATCGACACCCTTCGATTCGATTCAAATCAGGGATTCGCAAAACCCAACAACCTCGGTGTTGAGAGACTCCATGATTGCGAATACGTGGCTCTTCTCAACAACGATACCCGTGTATGCGACGGATGGTACGAACCATTGGTAGAAGCTATTCAAGAAGATGAATCCATCGTCGCCGCGGGAGCTATTCTCACAGACTGGAGCGGAGAAAAAATCGATTTTGACGGCGGAGTCGTATCATTCTCCGGCCATGCTCATCAATCAAATCAGGGAAAGCCGGTTTCGATGATTACACCTGACAATAGAGATGCGCTGTTCGTCTGCGGCGGTGCTATGCTTGTCAGAAGATCGTTATTCTTGCGCTTAGGCGGATTCGATGAAGACTTTTTCGCATATTTCGAAGACGTGGATTTCGGATGGCGGGCGCGGATGGCGGGATATCGTATCGTTCTGGTGCCGGAATCGCGTGTTATGCACCGGCACCAGGGGACTGCGGGACGTTTACCGTTTCCTCCGCGCATGCGTCTGTACGAACGAAACGCTCTCTGTACCGTACTGAAGAACTACGATGACAATCATCTCTGGCCGGCACTCTCCGCTTCGTTACTCGCACTATATGAGCGTATGGCATCGTACTCCGCGTTTGACTACCAGGGACTTCTGCCTCCGGATCCTCTTCCACCGAAAGCTCCCGCTGAAGGAAACTATGCTATATCCGGTCTTTCGGGTGCACAGCTGCTGGCGGTTGCGGATCTTGCGCATCAGTGGGATTTCTGGATGAGGAAGCGACAAATCACCCAAGCCATGCGCCGGAAACCAGATTATGACCTGTTTCCACTATTCGGTGATATGGATATACCACCCCTCCTAGGTGACGAAACGTATGCCGAGGTTCATCGCATCATCATTGATCATATGCATATGGACCTCTTCCCGGAGACGCGAACGTGAGCCGGGAACAACCGTTGGTTACCATTGTCGTTCCCTCGCATAATGGGTTGAAATATCTGAAGCAAAGTATCCCGACATATCTCGACTCGGATTTTCCTCAAAACCTTCTGGAAATTATTGTTGTCGACAATGCTTCGAGTGACGAAACTCCAACGTGGGTATCACAACAATCATCCATGGATATCATCCGGTTTGACGTGAATAAGGGATTCGCTCCAGCCTGTAACCATGGCGCCATGAAAGCACGGTCACCATTTGTCGCGTTTCTCAATAATGATCTGAAAGTTGATCGGGCATGGCTCAAACCGTTGGTGGACACCCTGGAAACCGATGAGCAGTGCATTGCCGCGGGAAGTAAAGTATTGAGCTGGGATGGCAAACGGGTGGATTTCGCCGGAGGAGATATCAACTTCGAAGGCCGGGCCTTCCAACGGGATTTCAGGCGTATCCATGAACCGGAACGGTACGAGACATGTTCACCTATCTTCCTGAACGGCGGTGCGATGCTTGTACGCCGCGATCGATTTCTGGAAATCGGAGGATTCGACGAAGATTTTTTCGCCTATTATGAAGATGTGGATTTCGGGTGGCGTGCGTGGTTACTCGGCCATACACTCAGATGGATTCCTGATTCCGTAACATATCACCATCACGGCGCTACGTCCGCACGAATGACCACGGGTCAGAAACGATATCTCCTGGAGAGGAATGCTCTGTTATCCATGTATAAAAATTACGAATCCGGTCTCATGGAACGGACTCTTTCATCTGCGCTCATACTCTCGGGATTACGCATGGTATCGGGATCGGATATCCACCAGGAGCGTTTCATATTATCATCTCCATCGGCTCCTCAGGACACCATATGGCTCAAACCGGAAGCCGCTGCTCATCTGGCGGCAGTTGATGGCTTTGTCAGACTGCTCCCTCGGATGAAGGAAAAACGCGCTTTTGTTCAACAAAACCGGACCGTATCGGATCAGGAAATTCTGAGGCAATTCGGCAAACCTTTTGAGCCGATTCATCCCGGCCGTTCATATGCACGCGTTCAGGAATCACTTATTCGCAGTACGGGTTTGCGAACGTCGGCAAATGCCCATGGCGGCTCGGTGTTACTGATAAGCCCCGACATCCTGCCCCTTGCCGGTCTTCCGACCACGGGTGCCGGTCTGCGGGCATGGGGCATGGGACAAGGTCTGAAAAGTAAAGGATTCACCGTACACTTTAGTATGCCGAAAGCAGCGCTTCGGGCATATCCGCACGTTGAATCGGACATAGCCGATCTCGCGTGGGATGAGAATAATCTTTCCTCACTTGTCAGCGAAACCGGCGCATCGGTAGTTGTTGCATGCGGGTGGCCATTGCTTGAGCAACTCTCGGAATGTCCACGCCCGATAGCTCTGGATTTTCACGGTCCCCACCTTTTGGAACGGACCATTCAAAAACATCTCGATACCGAGACGAACATCAGAACGAAGATCGCCTGTATTTCTCGAGCTGATTTTTATTCCTGCGCAGGAGACCGACAACGTTCATACTTCATCCCATGGCTTCTCATGGCGGGAGTACCCTATGATCATGCAATGATACATCATGTACCGGTATGTGTATCGCCTGATTTACCCCCGCGTGCCAACGATCCGAAATCTGAACCGATATTTGTGTACGGGGGAGTATTTCTCCCCTGGCAGGATCCCCGTACTTCTTTGACAGTTTTGGTGGAGGAGTTGGAGAGAGCCGGGCGGGGATACCTTCATCTGTATGGAGGAAGGCACCCGTTCATACCCCTCGATACCGCACGATTTGAATCGCTCGTCAAAACATTGGAATCTTCGGAACGGGTCGTATCACATGGAATGGTCACGCATGATCGATTATTGGAGGCATATTCGCGGGCAACCGTAGCTATGGATATCATGACTCAAAATCCTGAACGGGAATTGGCATTCACCACGCGGACTGTGGAATACCTATGGTGTGGTTTACCCGTTCTGTACAATGATTATGCGGACCTCGCTCATCTCATCAACCAATATGATGCCGGGTGGACGATCGATCCCGGTGATAGTAAGGCAATCCGACGGGCTATCCGGGAGGTATTACAGGGTCCTGATACGGTAAAACAACGCTCGAATAACGCAATTCAACTCGTTCGGAATCATCTTACGTGGGAAACCGCTGTTGATCCGTTGGCCGAATTCTGCAAGAATCCCGCATTTCGATCTGAAACTCGCCTCCATCTCTCGCATGCTGATATGAGTGATGTGGCGACACTCAATCGGGCCATATATGACAAGGATGTCCACATCAGAAATCTCGAAGCCATGCTTGCCAAACGGAGCATGTTCAAGCGGTTGCGGTACTATCAGGAACGGGCCGGCTACCATTTTACACGCGGAGGAATACGGGGATTGCGGGAGTCTGTATTCAGAAAAATACGGGAGAAGTTCGGAAGGAATCCATACCCATGAGAAATGTCAGATACATTGTCCTTGTCCTCTGTCTGATTCAGTGCGCAGGGTCATCAGACAGCTTCCGATATCATGAAATTTCGGAATATCTGATTCCGTCTGTTCTCTCAGAGAGACCGGTATATGTACAATCCAATACTATTACGGATGGACACGCCGGGAATATCGTCATTACCGGTACGGGCGAATTTCGCACCCGGTGTACGATTCCACCGTCATCCCAACTCCTCTTTGAAGCCGGGCGTCCACAGACACTCGAGCTTCCCGCGCGTCATGATGTAACGGTATGCATGGCAATTCGCACGCGGGGAATCTCACCAGATACTCTGTGGATGAAGCATATCGATTCCGGAAGCCGCGGCGTTGCTCCCGAGATCATCGATCTGGATCGGTTTGAAGGTTTGAATGTGGAATTCATATTTTCGGCATCAGGAGCGCCTGATGATAACTCTCCGCATTCCTGGACCGTGTGGCGCAATGTTCATATCCGATCTGCTGAACGTCCGCGCGCCCTCGGCAATATTCTCCTTATAACACTTGATGCCGTCAGAGCGGACTTTCTTGGTTGTTACGGAGATACCGCGGCTCATACTCCGAACCTGGATAATCTTGCCGCACTGGGGACTCTATTCTCGAACGCGTATTCGAATTTCAATGTCACCAATCCCTCTCTCGCTACGATGTTCACCGGGTTGTACGGAAGGGATCACGGTGTATATGATCTTAGTACGCCGCTGCCTTCGCAGTTTCGAACCATGGCGGAAATTCTCAACGAACGGGGATATGCAACCGGAGCCATTGTCGGCGTGCACCATCTGGCTTCTGAATTCTCAGGCCTTGATCAGGGCTTCGATGACTATTTCGCACCTTCGGCCGGTGAATGGAAAGCAAATGAAATAACTGATCGTGCGGGAGATTGGATAGCTCAGCATCGTACTGAACCGTTCTTTCTCTGGATACACTACTTCGACCCGCACATGCTCTACGATCCCCCCGATTCCTTCGCACAGTCCTTCTGCCCGGAGGGACCTGCCTTACCGGGACACGAGAGTTTGGCCGATTCCCTGGCGGACTATGACCTCGTTCATCTCGGTCCTGTGGGGATCTCCTGGCTGCGGGGTATCTCAAACCCGGAATATCCCCGGGCGATGTATCGGGCCGAGATTGCTTTTACCGATATGGAGATCGGGCGGTTATTGCGCCATGTTAAATCTTTATTTCTTGAGTCCAAGACTCTGGTGGCGATAACTTCGGATCACGGTGAGTCACTCCATGAGCACGGGATTTTCTTTAATCACATCGGTCTGTACGATCAACAGATTCGAATCCCCTTTATCCTTCACTGCCCGGGCCTGATTCCCGGGGAGAAACGGATTCCTGATTTTATCGCGGCTGTTGATTTTGCACCAACCCTCCTTGATTTCGTTGCAGCGAGTCTACCCATTGAGAACGGTGGTGTAAGTTTCAGCCCTTCCATTCTCTACGATAAGCCCGGTGCCAGAAGTTTCATCATAGCGCAACATGCGGATAATCGGGCAGCTACACTCAGAACATCGTCGTGGAAATTGATTCATTCCTGGCTTCCGTACTCCGTTGTGGGTGTAGACACACTTTTCTTTGATATTGAGGAGGATCCGGGAGAAACCCTGGATATTTCGTTTAAGGATATCAGGGCAACGCGTGCACTGGCGGAACTCACAAACTGGCGTTCCCGGGGTCGAGGTGTTTCAGCCGCGTCAGTTGCCCTGGACGAATCCACACGTAATCAACTCATAGCATTAGGTTATATTCCAAGGGGTGAACAGTGATTACGGTCTTCGAATCCGTTACAAACAGATACAAGACCGGAATCGGCTTGTTCGCCGTTATTTTCATGTGTTCCAGTACGTTGACGGTATTGGATTGCTTTGCCGCCTCCCCGGATATCGACGGCGGTGTCACCGGTATTGTGTATACATCTCATGATTCGTTGAGTAACGGTTGGATTCCGATGCAGGATGTAGTGGTGCTTGTGAAACGATCCGAACGCGATTCCTTGGTTGCGTCCCAAACCGCTGAGATCGAGGTTTCTTTTGGTTCGGTGAATCCGAAGATACAGGTGGCACAGCCTGGTTCACCTCTGAAAATTACCGCACTGGGTACACGGCCCATACGGTTATCTGCCAAGACGAAAACCGGTGATGAAATCTTCAATATAGCTTTGCCGTTGCCCAGCCTCGAAGTCATAAAACGTCTTTCAAGAGAAGGAATAATCACGTTTCATAATGCCGAACTGGATCCGGACAGCGTATTGGCACGGATCATTGTCACGCCTCATTTCGGCTGGACGAGAACCGACACGTCCGGTGCATACATAATTCCGGGTATACCCCCGTCATGTCACGCTATCTGGTGCTACGATCCCATGCGAGGATCGGTGTTTGATACGGTGTGCGTGGAGCCGGCAAAAGCTGTTCCCATCGACATGTATCTTCCTGATTTTTTATATTCACAATCATCCGAAGAGGTAAATGAATAGATCTCATGCCATGCGGGATGCGTTGACATCCTTGCCTTCACCGGTCCATCTTCTGGGTATAGGCGGCGCTGGGGTCAGTTCACTCGCGGAGTATCTTGCCGGCGCAGGGTTGAGTGTATCAGGATGTGATGCAATGCCATCTCATCGTTTGGAGAGGCTTGTAACATCCGACATTAAAACAAGTACCGGCCATGATCCATTGCATATATCAAAGGACATAAGAAGCGTCGTATACAGTGCTGCGATTCCGCGATCTCATCCGGAGCTTGTCGCGGCACGGGAAATGGGCATTAAGGCGATACCACGTTCCCTGGCTTTGGCGCGCATATCGCGGGAGAGAAATGCCATTTGTATCGCCGGAAGTCATGGAAAAAGCACTGTCTCCGCCATGACAGCGCATCTTCTCGCATCCGCACGACACGATCCCGGATTCATCATCGGAGCAGTGTTACGGGAAACCGGGACCGGTGGATACTATGGATCCGGATCGTATGTTGTCCTCGAAACCGATGAATTCGATCGAACTCTGGAACGTGTCTGTCCTGCTATTGCGGTAATCACCAATGTTGAGTCCGAACATCTTGATGTATACGGAACAATGGAGCGACTTTTCGCTTCTTTTCTGCGTTTCGCTCAGCGAGCCACAACGCGTACTGGAGCGGTTCTCTGGACAGAAAATCCCGGCGGCATATCGACTCGGCTTCTCAGGGGATCAACGTTGAGATGTGGATTCAATGCCGGAAATGACTGTTCCGGAGTAATCACAAAAGGCGAAAATAAGACAATTCATGCTATAATTTCATTATTTAATAGGCAATTCGATATCGAACTTCCTCTTGCGGGGACACACAATCTCATGAATGCGATCCTTTCCTCGGGCGCCGCGTATCTTGCCGGGTTATCAATCGAAGAAATCGCGCGATCGTTTTCCGACTACAAAGGCCTCGGACGCAGATTTGAGCGCCTGGGAGGAAACGATGACATGGAGTTCTATTCTGACTACGCCCATCACCCGACGGAGATTAAAGCTGTTCTAGAAACGGCTCAAGCACTGGATCGTCCGATACTTACCGTATTCCAGCCTCATCTTTTCTCACGAACAGCTGCCTTGTATTCTGATTTCGCGACCTCTCTCATTGAATCCGATCATATCGTGGTAACGGCAGTCTACCCGGCTCGAGAGAAAGAGATACCGGGGATCACCGGAGAACTCGTTACGGATTCTCTGAATTCACTTGGAAAAACGGCACGCTATGCGAAGACCTACGAAATGCTGGAGGAGATACTCCATTCAACCATCAAATCACCCATGACGGTTCTCTTCCTTTCGGCCGGGGACCTGGATGCATTTGCCAGAAAATTCGTCGAGAAGAAATTCGAATGAAATCCGTCTGCGTTTTCTGCGGCTCGAGTAGATCAGTTCCACAGTTGTTTTTCATATCGGCGATGAACATGGGGAGTGCTCTGGGGAAAAGGAATTTAGAGCTCGTTTTCGGAGGCGCGGGTACGGGTCTCATGAAGGCACTGGCAGATGGAGCAATCGATTCGGGTGGACGTGTGGTAGGTGTTATGCCTCGAGCATGGGCTCCCCGACGTGCACACCCGAATATATCCCGATTGGAGCTGGTTGATTCCATACAGGAACGTAAGCGTCGAATGCTGAGTTTATCAGATGCCTTTCTTGCACTTCCGGGTGGATTCGGAACCCTGGACGAATTCACTGAAGTTATCACCCTGGCGCAGTTAGGTGTACACCACAAACCGTGTGGGATTCTTAACGTGAACGGTTACTTCGATGTATTCCTGAATTTTCTCGATGAGATGAACACCTATGGTTTCATAGATTCGTCAGATAAGAATGCCATCATCGTGGAACACGAACCTGATCGTATTCTGGACATCATGGCAACGAAGGCTGGAAGTCCCCCGTAAGATATCCCGAACAATCGATGTCTTTTGTGTCCCGCGTTCCGGATATCCCTGGGGGCTTGAATCCGCTACGGATCCAGTGCCGGAATTCTTGCGATATACCGGATGTAAATCCTCCGGGACTTCTGATAGTGCCGATGGTATGCCCGTATGATCTTGAATAATGAATTGGCCTGTTGATTCCGGGCATGTACGAGATTCTGGTAATTGATATCAGCCACGGAGCGTATCATGAACGCCTTCATTTCGAGGCGGACTTGACCATACCCGTGGGGTGTATGTATTGCGAAGAATGAGGTGCCATAGTATTTCTGTATTCAGTACATAAAACCGTACTCGTCTCGATATCATAGAAGGAAACATTTCATCCATATTCACACGATGCATGAAGACCGAATACGTTCCGAATATCGACGGATGGAGGCGGAAGCACTCGAGAAATGGCGCTCCCACCCATCTGAGGGAAATCCTGTTGATTTCCCATATGATCGTTCCCTGTTGGCCATTGCCATGGGGCAGTATTTCGAACCGTGTCAGGTCCTCTCCTCTCTGTTAACGGAACTTCGGGAAATCGCCCGAAACGATACAACGGTTGAAGTTCCTGATCCCTCTTGGCTTCATATGACATTTCTTGCCTTATCCCCGCATCTCTATACAGATGGGAACTATCCGAATGAATTATCCATTGTCACCGATGTATACGATCGATATGCTCCATACCTGAACTGGGTAGTACGTGATGTATGTCTTCTGCCCACATCGAACGCCCTCTTGCTGGCGGGCTTTCCCGATGAAGACTCAATCAATCTCCGGGGGATCATGGCTGATGAAATTCTGGACAGTGCCTGGAATCCCCTCATTACGAAACGGTATGCGGGATTCCCCATCCCCCCGCATATCTGGCATACAACATTGATGCGATCACACCATGAATTTCTTCCGGAGGCGGTCCGTCGAGTATACACAGCCAATAGATGTAACACATTTGCCGCCATTCATCTCGGCCAACCCGTTCTCGCGGGAGTAACATACAACTGGTCACGGATCGAGATAATCCGTCGCGCAAAAAACGAATAATAACATTGTGCTTCATAGATCAGGACGGACTTGTATCCTGTTCTCTGTGTAGCTACTTTCGAAAGCCGATGAAAAACATGAACCAGTGTGGCACGTTCATGAATCATCGGCTTGTAATGACCCATGTACGTCGGCTTGTTCATATGAAACGGCATGGTGGTCGGTGAAAACCGAAAGTACTGCATGCCACCGGTGCCGACCGAAGGAAAATTCAGGTGAGTAGTATTCTGGAAAATGAAATCAGTCTTCTCCATGACAGAATCTGTCAGGCGCTGGGAGATCCGAAACGAATTCTTCTTCTCTACGAACTCCGAACCGGTCCCCACCGAGTGACCGAACTCGCCGTCGCCCTCGATCTTCCCCAACCAACGGTATCCCGTCATCTGAAAATCCTGCGCGAACGAGGACTGGTGAAAGCGCATCGTGAGGGTACGGGTGTCATATACATGTTGTCTGCTCCTGAGATCATCACGGCAATCGATTACATGCGGTCAGTCCTCAGACTCATCCTTGATAAGGAATCCGCCAGAAATACAATCAACTCCATCAAGGATTCCTCCTGATCACACCGGCCCGCGATCCCATTCTTGACTGTATTCGATACACAATGCATCATCTTATATCGATTGAAATGTGGTATATGTCTTCACGGCATATCTGCGTGTATTCACCGGAATAATAAGACGATGAGGCAAAATCATGGCGAACGATGATCTGCATAAAAAGCTGGTGGCGGTACATCAGGAGTTGGAGGCGGCGGAGAATATCGCCCCTGATGATGAAGATCTGCTGAAAACCATCCTCGAGGATATCACATCCTTACTTGACCGGAAGCAACGAACATTCGAAGAGGATATTGACTCGTTGACTGAGGATTTGAAGCGTATGACATATCGATTTGAGGCGACGCATCATGATCTGGCAAAATCCATTCGCCAGGTTGCGGTTGCTTTAGGAAACATGGGAATCTGATTATCGATTGGTTACGCCTGTATCATTCGCCAGCCGGCTTCCAATACGGGATGCCGGTTCAGAAGGGACTCAGGACTGAGGAGTGATGAATAGAAGAATTCTTACCTTTGGTATATCCACCCTTGGTATTATCCTGCTTGTGTATAACCTGGTCTTTTTTGTACAGGAGGGAACCAGGCTTCATTCGTGGTTCGGGTCGGGTTCTCCCAGGGGTGTATTGGATACGCCGGACGGAGGGACCACGTTTGTCTTTTCCGTGGTGGATTCAAGTGATTTTGCCGAGGCTCCGTATCCCTCTGTGGGGGATACGCTTGTTAGTGCAGACGGTATACCAATCAACTCGCTCGATGCAATAGGGGAATTCTTCACGGATAGCCCGAATGAGAAATTATCTATTACCTATTTGCACGCAGGAGTTGAAAAAACCACAACGGTTATCACCCGACCCCCCGATCGCAGGCTGACTATATATCTCCCTTTATTACAGATACTTAGATTTCTTATCAGTCTATCATATCTCCTCGTTGGTCTATGGGCACTAAAGCAGCGTCCCGATTCAGGAGGAGTGCGCGCCCTCGCGCTCTTCACGTTCAGTATGGCGTCACTGATGATCGGTGGAGTCCGGGTAACTGAACTGGATTTCATCGACCCGCAGTTCGGCATCCCTCTTCAAGCTGCATTTACCGTGGGATTGCGGGTATTCGGGCTGTTCTTCGGTGCGTTTTGGCTTCATCTGCAGCTTCTCTTTCCGAGCATTCATCCCGGACTGACCCGTCATTCATCGTTCAAGCAGACAGTAATCTATGCTCCTGTGATAATTGCATTCGGTGCTTCATTCGCCCTCGGACAATCATCGGCACTGCTTATGATTGTCGTCATAACCGCACTCATCACAACAGGAATGGTCATCCTCGGGACACGGCGGGCAAAAGCAAAATCAAGTGTCGAACGGAGACAGCTATCGCTTGTCTACTTCGGTTCAGGCATAGGATTATGCGGTCTTTTCGTACAGCTTCTCGCCGCGATCATACCGGGCCTGTATCAGCAACTCCCCACCATTGTGAGAATGGTTTTACCCATTCTCGTATTTACGGCACTTCTTGCTTCGCCGCTATCCTTCGCATATGCCTTCAGTCGCTACCGCCTCCTGGAGGTGGAAGCCCGATTCAGGCGCGGAACGAGGTTTATCCTCATCACGCTCATTCTTATCCTGATATTCGGAGCTGTTGTAATCATGATCAGTCATCTCGTACTCGATCTGTTCCGAATTGATAGCAGAACCCCGACTGTTGTCCTTGCGATCATGCTTTCTCTGGTTTTCTCACCCGCCCATCGTCGTGCACGTACACTCATAGAGAAAAAACTCTATCCCGAACGTTTCCGTCTTCGGGATATCCTGAATGAATTCCTCATGAGTACGTCCGCACTTTCCAACCGTGACGAATTCTGGAACTCGCTCGAAGATAATCTGGTGGGGGGCCTGGGTATTGAATCACTCATCGTAGTAGAATACGATCCCGACTCTCGCACATTTACTGACCGGAATAGAAGACCGGTGCCTATCGATGATACCGGTTCCTTTATACAGACACTCCAATATGAAACCAGAGCTGTTTTCATGGATGAAATCTCCGATTCCGATCAGATTCTACTGAGTACTCTCGAAGCCTCATGGTTGTACGCAACTGACATCCATTTAATCCTTCCCATGATTGTACATCAGCGTCTGGTCGGTTTTCTCGGCCTGCGGTTTCAAACCGAGGAACAGGATCTGGCGGCGGAGGATCTCGGTCTCATTGTAAACCTTGTATCAAGAATCGCCATAGAATCCGAAAACCTCAGGCTGCTGGAAGAAAGCATTGAAAAGCAGCGATTGAAGGAACAACTCGATATGGCGCGTAGTGTCCAGGAGAGATTTCTCCCTCGGGAACTTCCTTCTGTGGCGGGGCTTCATCTGGCTGCACGTTGTCAGTCCTCCCTGGAAGTGGCCGGTGACTACTACGACATATTCCCCATTGACGCGAATCGATCGTTGCTCGCAATCGGGGATGTTTCCGGCAAAGGTGCCGGTGCGGCCATGCTCATGGCGAATCTCAGAGCGTCTATCAGGACGATATCGGCGGTATCTTCGGATCTTCCCGCAATGGTTGCACGCCTGAACGAGCTGCTCCACCAAGACACATCACCGGATCAGTTCATATCATTCTTCGTCACCATATACGATGCCCGATCTATGGAATTCCGCTATGTGAACGCCGGGCACAATTCACCGCGAATAATTCGTTCGAGTGGTGAAACCGTCGCCCTTGAATCAACCGGTTTAGTGCTTGGAGCCTTTCCGGACTCCCTGTATGCGCAACGAACCATTGCGGCGCATAACTCCGATTTGATTTTTATGTTCACCGATGGAGTGACTGAGGCTATGAACTCCAAAGACGAAGAGTTTGGAGAAGAACGAATCACTCAAATAGTCACATCCAATCGTACTGCCCCCCCGCAAAAACTGGTCGAGTTGATCCACCACAACGTGATCGAGCATACCAATAACGAATTATTCGCGGATGATTTCACACTCCTCATCGCAAAAATCACCGGTCTCGCATCCTGATATAATTCACGTTCGTCTGTTCTGAATCCTTCGATACTTTCAGGGTTTTCCGGGAAACCGTCGAGATGCTTGTATTTTCAAGGCGTGCGACTGAAGACCTCAGATGATCCTCCAGCCGGCGGATTGAGAAGTCTGATGAAACGTACCGCAGATAGCATACGCATATCGGCGAGTGTAGTAGAATTCTGGTGAGAAATACGAGCTGATTCATAGAAAACCGCTGTGATTGGTTTTCCACCGGTTTTCGTCACGTCATCAGGGTTAATGGTATTCTGCATATGATCCAGAAAATTCCAAAAACGTACGTTACGTGTTCGTAATCGTACATTTCATAGTGTAAACATATCGTACACGCGATACCGGATCTTCTATCTTGCATAGGCCGTCCTCTTTTTACGGCAACCCCTCCTTTCCGGCATATCACCTGCATATCAGGAGAGCGTGAACCAGCACAATCCCCGAAGATAAAAAAGCCGTCCATTGTATGGATAGAGAGTTACTCTTTCAGGATCGGTATGCCATGATATCACTAATTCTTCCATTTCTCCTTGCTGCAACGACTTCAACGCCGTGCCATCTTACGGCTATCCGAGTAGATGAGAAACCATCTATCGATGGTATCCTCAATGAAGCGGTCTGGGATCAGGCGCACGGTGAAACATGCGTATTTACTCAATATGCTCCTGATTTTGGACAGCCTATGTCGGAGCCCACCGAGATATCGGTACTCTATGACGATGACTTCCTGTACTTCGGATTTATCATGGGTGATCCCGATCCGGAAACCATGATGGCCGGCTTATCTCCGAGAGATAATTATGTTACCGGCGAATGGATCGCTGTACTTCTTGACACCTACAATGACGGGAGACAGGCATCAAGTTTCGAGGTCAGCCTCGCGAACTCACAAATGGATTCAAAGGTGAATCCGAACGGACATTGGGACTATACCTGGGATGCAGTATGGGAAAGCGGTACATCGCGTACAGCGAAAGGATGGTCAGCCGAGATCGCCGTTCCGTTCAGTTGCCTTCGATTCGACACTGAACATGCGGATCAAATCTGGGGTGTGAATTTTCAGCGAATTCTCAGTAAAGGCCGCGAAAACGGATGGTTCGTCCTTACTGAAAGTAATCAAATGGCGGATCTGAACACGTTTGCCCACATTAATGGAATTTCGGGAATCAGACGATCGCTGGGTGCGGAAATACGAACCTACGGGGCCACTCAAGGGTATCGTATCGCCGATGACGATTCCTGGGATAATAATCACGAAATCGGAGCTGATGTTAAACTCGGCGTATCCACAGGTATCGCCGCGGATATCACGCTGAATCCCGATTTCGGTCAGGTGGAAGCGGATGCCGTAGAGATGAATCTCTCCCATTTCGAGTTGTTTCTCCAGGAAAAACGACCGTTCTTTCTGGAATCGAGGAATATCTTCGACATGCCATTCAATATGTTCTATTCACGACGCATTGGTTCAATCGCTTCAAATGGTGACGTCATCCCCATCATAGGCGGTGGAAAGCTTTCCGGTTCGTTGGAAAATGACATACGGTTCGGTTTATTGAATGCAGTAACTTCGCGTGTCTGGGACCATGATACACTGGTGGAACCGGCTGCCAACTTCGGCATTTTTAGAACATATAAACAGTATGGGAATCACAGCTACCTGGGAATATCTGCTGTTTCAAAAGATACCTGGGAACAGGAGGATCGGGATTCGGAGTACAACCGCTCCTTTGCCATTGACGGGGCAGTGGAATTCCCGAGAAAGAATGTTGTTCACGCCGCAGTAGCTCGAAGCTGGAATACGGGAGATCCGGTTGACAATGCGTATCTCCTCGAGATGGACAGGGTCAGAAGTTCATTTTCATATAACTTGGGGACACTGCACGTAGGCGATGATTTTTCTGTGAACAGCACCGGATACACCACGTGGACGGGATTCACCCAGGGATGGGCGGGCGTATACTACAATCTGAGACCTGAAAAGGTGTGCAGTGAGATCGGATTCGGCACCAACGGCAACTATCGAGAACTCACCAGCGGAGAAGTAACGGACAGGCAAATCAATATAGATACACATGCCGTATTAAAAAGCCAGGCGCGGTTTGGCGCGCATATAACATTCTCCGGAGATCGATACGATCCCTACGAGGGGCCAACCGGCCATCATTACGATGCGTATACGGATATCTTTTTTGACGCGGGCTCCAATCCATTTGATCCCTTTTCCGTATGGGCAGGAGTGGGTACCGGACAATATTCGCAGGGAGGAACATATGGAAATTATAATACCCGAATTAAACTGCGACCATCCGCGGCATTCGATTTAAGTGTAGAAGGTGAATATTATCGTACGAGCGGTTCGAATAACTATAACCGGGAGATCGGATCGTTCGACACACGAGAGACCGATTGGAGAAGCGCTATTCTCAGAGCCAACTATATCTTCACTCCCGATCTCAACCTGCGACTCTTTTCCCAGTACTCCCGATTTGAACAGGATTTCGATTCCTCTCGAAACTTTGAAGCAAGGGAGTTGAGAACCAATATTCTTTTCGGATGGCAGTATGTACCCGGCAGTATGCTCTACATACTTGCGGAACATCTGATGGAATCATACGGAAGCGGGGGATTCAAAAAACCGAATTTCGGTCTTTACGCTAAACTGACCTGGTATCTTCCCGTCTAGTCACCGTAGGCAAGTACACGATTCTTGCCCGCTGTCTTTGCTTCGTAGAGTGCCGAATCCGCGCGCTTTATGATCCCGCGGAAATCGTCCTCATCTTCGGAAAGACAGCTTATGCCTATACTGACCGTCACGTTTAGTTTGACGATAGTTGTGAAAAATGAAAGTTTTGAAATCTTGTAACGAAGTTGTTCGCCGACACGGCGGGCATTCTCCAGTCCGGTATCGGGGAGAACCAGGGCGAATTCTTCTCCTCCATATCTACCCTTGAGATCAATCTCCCGTAAGCTGTTTCGAAAACATTCACCGACTCCTTTGAGTACCTCATCTCCCGTTGCATGACCGTGGGTATCATTAACGTTCTTGAAATCATCGATATCTATCATGAGGACACTAAGCGGCTTCTTGTACCGTTTTGCCCGGGCAACTTCACGATTCGCCATCTCGAAAAAGTGCCTCCTGTTATACAGTGAAGTCAGTGAATCAGTAATGGCCAACTGTTGGATTTCCTTGAAGAGCCGAGCATTCTTCACAGCCATGGCTGCTTGCTGCGCAAAAAGAGTCAACAGTCTGAGATCGGATTGGGTGAACACTCTTTCCCTGTTTTTATCACCGAGCGATATTGCTCCTATCAATTCCGGTCCGGCAGATAACGGTGCCGCTAGAACGGCATGCCAGGGGGCGTCCGGATGATGATTTGATCTTCCATTCCAGGACTGATAGTTGTGAATTATCAACGGCTTTCCCGTTTTAACTACTGAACCGAGTGCTCCCTCGCCAATTTGTAAGACTGTCCCCGCGGAATCAAAACCCGTTTTGTGACTCACAACGATCAAAATACTTTTATCCGTATCGTCATAGAGTCCAAGTTCACCACTGCTTGCTCGAAGCAGCTCCGTGGCGCGTTCCACCACGACTGACAATGACTTGGATCCGCCCAGTTCCGCGAGTATTCCGGTCATAGTCTCTCTGAGCGCTTCGAGTTCCCGTACCCGCTGAAGTTCTGATTGACGCAATCGGATTTTCTCCATGGCGGTTGCAAGCTGCCCTGCAAGAACATTCATGAGTCGCTCGTCCGACTCACTGAATGCACCGAGACGCTTGCTTTCCGCGATGATCACACCAATAACTCTTTTTCCTGCATTCAGAGGTACATAGAGTGCCGAACGTACGAGCGGTACAACATCAGCATACTCTGAATCCAGAGACATATCCATGATTCGCATTGTATTGCCTGTAGATACTACTCGACTTGTAAGCCCGTTCGACAAGGCTACTGTACCTTCTTTTTTTGAACGGATACCTCTATACGAGGGATGGAGATACACTCGACCGGTTACATCATCGATCAATCCGATACCAAAACTGTCGGGAAACCACGTCGTGCCGATGATCTGAGTGGCACGTTCAATGAGTTCGTCGAGACCGGTAGCCTCCGAACCCGCGTTGGCGACCTCCTGTAATACCATATGTTCTTCCAGTCGCCGATGAAGCGCTTTTTCACTGCTTTTCTTTTCCGCTATATCCCGGGCTACGCAGAGTATCGCCTTTTCATGTCCATAAGAGATAACTCGACTATTCAATTCAACTGGAAATCGTGATCCGTTTCCGGCAAGACACGTGACTTCTGCCTTGAGAGTTTCCACCGACTGCAGTTGTATGAGATACTCGTCAACGGGTGAAGATTCGCCGTCCGCAATTAAATCCTGGATCGAACGTCCGATCAATTCATCTTTATCATATCCGAGTCTGAGAGCCATTGACTGATTTACCTCGAGAATGTCTCCGTTGAAATCATGAATAAAAATGAGATCGCTGGCAAAATCGAACAGGCTTTTATAATGATTTACCGAATGGCGAAGATCCTTTTCCGCCCGCTTCACACGTGTTATATCAACCAGGACGGTCATAATACGGTCATCACTTCCCGGCATTGAAGACATCGAGGCGATCATTTCATGCACAAGGCCTCCATTTCCCTTCACCCGAATTTCAAACTGTCGCCCCTTCGGGGGTGATTGGATCTTCAAGAGCTGGATTTGATATCGTACTCGATCCTGATCATCCTCATGAATTCTCTCTACAAGTGATGTTCCCATCAACTCCGGCTGTGTTTCGGATTGGAACAACTCACCTGCCGCCTTATTGAACGTTTCGATAACTCCTTCGCCATTTACGATGAGCAGCCCGGCATTGACGAGATCAAATATATCCATAGAATTGGAATGATTCGCTTCTTGATTTGCATTTTCGGCGCATTTCCCTGTATCGTCTTCACACAACACTATATACCGCGTTGAGAGCCCTCTTCCTGAATCGATCGTGCCAGCCCGAATTGACTTCGCCAGGGTGATATTTTCGCGGGATTTCAGGAGTATCTGAGATGAATGGTACGATTTATTTCGTGCCAGTGACTCCACCATATCATGGGCGACGCCGACTGAATCCGGATGAAGAAGATCGTGAAATCGTACCCCGGTCACATAATCCGCCGGAATTCCTAGTTTCTCAACGGCGGTTTCATTCACCGTAGCAATCGTCCCGTCTCCATGGATTATGAATGCAGGCATCGCAATATGATCTATCAGATTACTGAGAAAATCTGTTCCCGTCGGGGCATTCGTCCATTGTTGTGATACTTCTGATGATTCAGACTGTACCGTCGAATCGGGCGTAACGCTGTCTTCATCATTGCCATTGCGTCTTTTTAGAAAAAAGGGACTCATTCTGCTGCTTCCCAATCGACCAGGCTGATAAACCCATGGAATTTCGCTAGGGATTTCGCATGATCATGGGCGATATTCGCATACACGAGTCCCATGATAGGCATTAAGACAGCCCACGATGTCATGAGATGAATGGTTTGTACTGATTGTATGCGAGGATGCCGCAATTGATTCTTTAACAAGATCGCCAATCCCATTGACGATATTTCAGAGAATAAGGTTGAGACGGAATATCTGAAGGCATGTGGATACAGGTACATATCATTGGGGATTGCGAAGAGACCATGGATACTGCGAGTATTCCTGTGGAATATGCCATTGCTTATTACACCTGTATTATGCCGTGCCTATACTCTTTCCGATAAGAACGTATAATTTAACAATCCTCTACAACTGCTCAAGTTTCTAATTTCCTACGTTGAGCGATTCTCATCTACTCCGTCTTCGCGTAAGCTACGCCGTGACAAGTACGGCTTCGAAGAGACTACTGCGTCAATCGTTTCACAATTTGGCTCCTCCACCGTATCGGTTGGATACGATATCGTCACAAAATCGCTCCAACTTCATGACTCGTAAGCCTCTTCTTTACCTTGCTACGATAACAAACGCTCAATTTAGGAATTCATAGCAAAGGAATGGAAAAATCCACACAAAATCGGTACCTTATCTCGAAGTGACTGCAAATGCCGTGCCGGGCAAACGTGGTCTCGTACATTTATACATGTTTTGCGAACTGGAGACGCGCAGGATTCCCATTCCATTCACGGAGGATACAATGAAGGGCAAAACCTTCGTTCCCGCAGAGAAATCAATAGCCGAAATCACAATCCGTTCAATGCTTCTCGGCATTGTCCTCAGCCTGATCATGGCTGCGGCCAATATGTATGTCGGCCTCTATGCGGGGATGACCGTAAGCGCTTCAATCCCTGCAGCGGTCATCAGTATGGGTATTCTGCGGGGTATCATGCGTCGGGGAACGATCCTCGAAAACAATATTGTTCAAACAATGGCATCCACGGGGGAAAGTCTCGCGGCGGGACTGATTTTCACGGTTCCAGCGCTCGTGCTGGTCGGCGCATGGCAGGAATACCACTTCTGGCCCACCACGTTGATTGTACTTCTGGGCGGTATTCTCGGTATCGTATTTATGGTACCAATGCGGCGAGCGCTCATTGTGCAACGCAAAGACCTCGTCTATCCGGAGGGTCTCGCTTGCGCTGAGGTTCTGATTGCCGGAGAAGAAGGAGGATCAGGTATTCGATCGATCCTTCTGGGAATGGTGTTCGGATCGGTTTTCAAATTCCTTCTTGCTGGAATGAAATTTATTAAAGAAACCGTGGAAGGTGCCGTTGCGGTGGGTAATCGAATCTTCTATATGGGATCCGATATGAGCGTTATGCTTGTTGGCGTTGGATATATCGTCAATATAAACATCGCCATTCTCATCAGTATCGGCGGCGCAATCGGCTGGCTTATCGCGATACCGCTCATGGGAGGCATGACCCAAGGGATGACTCCACTGGATGCCGCATGGGAGCTTTGGGGGACCAAAATCAAGTACATGGGTGTTGGCGCCATGATTATAGGTGGTCTGTATTCCATATGGAATGTAAGACAAGGTATAGTCGCCGGGATTACAGGCCTCAGAGGAACGCCCAAGGAATCCGACCTCGGTTCTCCCGGTGGAATCCCGCGAACCGAACGAGACATGCCGCTTCGATGGCTTCTGGTGATCTTTATCGCTACAGTACTCGCCACATTCTTCTTCTATGATTCACTGGTCAATCACGTCGGTATAGCCCTCACAACCACGCTTATCATGGTTGTTGCCGCGTTTCTTTTCGTTGCGGTGGCCACCTATATCGCGGGACTTGTGGGATCTTCCAACTCACCGGTTTCGGGTATGACGATTTGTGCGCTGCTCATAGCTGCTGGTATCCTCCTCGCCTTGGGCATCCGCGGTGACTCGGCCATTCTTGCCACGCTTGGAGTGGCGGGAGTCGTATGTTGTGCAACCTGTACATCAGGCGACATCGCCCAGGATCTGAAAACCGGTGTACTCGTTGGTGCAACGCCCGCCAAGCAACAGTTTGCTGAAATAATCGGCGCGGTAGTACCTGCGTTCTTCTTTGCACCGATTATTACATTACTGGATAATGCATACGGCATTGGAACCGGTGAAGCCGGCGCGCTGCGTGCTCCCCAGGCAGCGTTGTTCGCAAGTCTGACGGACGGATTCTTCGGTGATGGGTCACTCCCCTGGTCAATGGTATTCATCGGGATCGGGATCGGCGTAGCCCTCATCATAATTGATAAATATCTTGAAAAGCGCGGGACGGTTTTCCGCGCACATATAATGCCCATCGCGGTTGGAATCTACCTTCCGCTTTCTCTGGATATTCCTATCCTTATTGGTGGATTTCTCAGACATTTTCTTGATGGCAGATCTAAAAGGAAAACGGAGTCGGAATTAGCTCACAGCCCGGGAATCCTCTTCGGTTCGGGAATAATAGCCGGT
>Ga0180433_10002562_pt1 | contig 27862 bp, 28 predicted proteins | sample SS_ome_8_FD_132980 | JGI IMG/M metagenome (GOLD analysis project Ga0180433, IMG submission 132980) | Hypersaline lake sediment archaeal communities from the Salton Sea, California, USA - SS_1_D_1 metaG | ecosystem: Environmental > Aquatic > Non-marine Saline and Alkaline > Hypersaline >... | reverse complement strand
GCCGTCGTCATAGTCGGTGCCAAGGTCCGGATCCAGGACGACCGGATCGCCCTGATCGCCAATGATCTCGTCGTGCCCGACTTCTCCAACGCCGCGGCGGACCGTCCGCTGGCGGTGAGCCTGCCGACCCGGCAGTGCACCTTGGACAAGGTGACCGCGCTCAAGCAGGTGCTGGCCCGGCATCCGGGCACCGCCCAGGTCCATCTGCGGCTGATCAGTGGGGACCGGGTCACCACTCTAGAACTCGACCAGTCGCTGCGGGTGACCCCGTCCTCGGCGCTGATGGGGGACTTGAAGGCCCTGCTCGGTCCGGGCTGCCTGGGCGGCTGAGCTAACCGTTCTCGCCCGGGATCTGCTGGTCCATGGTCGATTGCAGGTCGGCATCGGCGTCGGTGTTGTCGCCGGCCGCGGCTGGCTGTTCCTGCTGGCCCTGCGTTGCCGCCGGGGTACCGCAGTTCAGATCGAGTACGACCTGGGTGCCCCCGGTAGGTCCACTGAGGCCCAGCACCGGTTCGGTCCGTGATCCGGTGACGATGCACTGCGCGGTGGGCAGGGTGCCACCTATGACACTGCCGATCTGGCTGGTCATGCCGGCATTGCTGAGCGCCTTCTTCGCCTCGTCATAGGTCTGGCCCACGTACTGATCATCCGCGGAGGCGATTCCGGTCGTTCCGAACATCATCGTCGCCGCGACAGCGGCACCGATCAGTAGAGAATCGCGCATGTGTACCTAACCTCCTGACCGAGTCCGAGCAAGCGACTCGGACTGATTCCTACCCGAATACATCTTTCCTGAGGTCTTTCGGACCGGGCCCGGTCGACGTTACCCCGGTCCGTCGGGCCGACGATAGGCTCGAGCCATGCCGCTGACGGGAGATTATGAGCCCAGCACCTCGGACTGGGCTCGTGAGAACGCCGAACTCTACATGTCCTCGGGCGGTACGCAGGGCACCGAACTCAAGGGCAGGCCCGTCGTTCTGCTGACCACCGTCGGCGCCCGAACCGGCAAGATCCGCAAGACCCCGCTGATGCGGGTGGAGCACAACGGCGAATACGCCGTCGTGGCGTCCCTTGGCGGTGCCCCCAAGCACCCGGTCTGGTACCACAACATCACCAAGCACCCCAGGGTGGAACTGCAGGACGGCACCCGTTCGGGCGACTACCAGGCCAGGGAGGTGTTCGGCGAGGAGAAGGCTCGGTGGTGGCGGCGGGCGGTGGAGGTCTGGCCCGACTATGCCGACTACCAGCGGAAAACCGAACGCGACATCCCTGTGTTCGTGTTGACCCCGATTCCCTGAAACGCCCGGGGCGGTGGCACCATTGACCGGTGACCGCTGAACTGAGCCCTCGTCGTCTGTTGCCGCCGTTGTCGGCCGCCGACATCGACCAGGCCGCTCAGCGTATCGCCGACGTCGTTCAGTGCAGCCCGCTTCAGCACAGTGACCGGCTCTCGGCCATCACCGGTGCCGAGGTGTACCTCAAGCGCGAGGATCTTCAGTCCGTGCGCTCCTACAAGCTGCGCGGCGCCTTCAACCTGCTCAAGCAACTCAGTCAGAAGGAGCTGAGCAGCGGTGTCGTGTGCTCCTCGGCGGGCAACCACGCCCAGGGCTTCGCGCTGGCCTGCCGTTCGATGCAAGTGCACGGCCGGGTCTACGTTCCCGGCAAGACCCCCAAGCAGAAGCGGGACCGGATTCGTTATCACGGGGGGGAGTTCATCGAACTGATCGTGGCCGGGCACACATACGACGAAGCCGCCGCCGCCGCGCTGGAGGATGTGGCGCGCACGGGCGCCACACTGGTGCCGCCCTACGACGATCCCCGGACGATGGCCGGCCAGGGCACCATCGCCGTGGAACTGCTCAGCCAGCTTGAGACCGAACCCGACCTGGTGATCGTCGGCGTCGGCGGTGGCGGTTGCATCGCCGGGATCACCACCTACCTGGCCGAGCGCACCGCCAACACCGCGGTGCTGGGTGTCGAGCCGGCCGGTGCGGCATCGATGATCGCCGCGCTGGCCGCCGGCGGGCCGGTCACCCTCGACCATGTCGACCAGTTCGTCGACGGTGCAGCGGTCAAGCGCGCCGGGACGCTGACCTACCAGGCGCTTTCGGCTGCGGGCGACATGGTGTCGGTCACCACCGTCGACGAGGGCGCGGTGTGCACGGCGATGCTGGACCTGTACCAGAACGAGGGGATCATCGCCGAACCGGCCGGTGCGCTGGCAGTTGCCGGGCTGCTGGAGACCGAGGTGCGGCCCGGTTCCACCGTGGTGTGCCTGATCTCAGGCGGCAATAACGACGTGTCCCGTTACGGGGAGGTCATCGAACGCTCGTTGGTGCACCTGGGGCTCAAGCACTACTTCCTGGTGGACTTCCCCCAGGAACCCGGTGCGCTACGGCGTTTCCTTGACGAGATCCTCGGCCCCGGCGACGACATCACCCTGTTCGAGTACGTCAAACGCAACAACAGGGAGACCGGGGAGGCGCTGGTCGGCATCGAACTCGGCTCCGCCGCCGGCTACGACGGGCTGCGGGCCCGGATGGATGCCTCCGGCATCCACGTCGAGGCCCTCGAACCCGGTTCGCCGGCCTACCGTTACCTGACCTGAGCCGTCAGCCGGCCTTCTGCAGCACCAGGAGTGCGCGGGCGGGAACGGCGACCTTCTCGCCCGCGGTCAACATCAGGTCCGAGATCCCTCCAGGTTCGGAGGTGTCGAGCACCACCTGCCACTGCTGCGCGTAGTCACCGTCCGGGGTCTGGAAATGATGCGGTTCGGCGTGGGCGTTGAAGCACAGCAGGAATGAGTCGTCGACGACCCGCTCGCCACGGGTATCGGGCTCGAAGATCGCCTCGCCGTTGAGGAATACCGCGACCCTCTTGAAACCCGCGTTCCAGTCCTCCGGGGTCATCGCGGCGCCGTCCGGGGTGAGCCAGGCGATGTCGCGCACCTCGTCGCCACCGCAAACCGGCTTGCCGTCGAAGAAGCGCCGCCGCCGGAACACCGGGTGGCCGGCGCGCAGTGCGGTGACCCGGCGGGCGAACTCGAGGATGTCCGCGTAGTCGCCGGCGCGCTCCCAGTCCATCCAGGTCAGCGGCGAGTCCTGGCAGTAGCCGTTGTTGTTGCCGTGCTGGGTCCGGCCGATCTCGTCACCGTGGCTGATCATGGGTGTTCCCTGCGAGACCAGCAGGGTGGCCAGGATGTTGCGCATCTGACGGTGCCGCAGGCCCAGGATATGAGGGTCCGCGGTGGGGCCCTCCACTCCGCAGTTCCAGGATCGGTTGTGATTCTCACCGTCGCGGTTGTGTTCGCCGTTGGCCTCGTTGTGTTTGTGGTCGTAGGACACCAGGTCGGCCAGGGTGAAGCCGTCATGGCAGGTGACGAAGTTGATGCTGGCGATGGGCCGGCGTCCGTTGGCCTCGTAGAGGTCCGAGGACCCGGTCAGCCGGGAGGCGAATTCGCCCAGTGTCGCCGGCTCGCCGCGCCAGAAGTCGCGGACGGTGTCTCGGTACTTCCCGTTCCACTCCGTCCACAGTCCGGGGAAGTTGCCCACCTGATATCCGCCCTCACCGATATCCCACGGTTCGGCGATCAGCTTGACCTGGCTGACCACCGGATCCTGCTGCACCAGGTCGAAGAACGCGCTCAAGCGGTCGACGTCGTAGAACTCCCTGGCCAGGGTGGAGGCGAGGTCGAAGCGGAACCCGTCGACGTGCATCTCCAGCACCCAGTAGCGCAGCGAGTCCATGATGAGTTGCAGGGTGTGCGGGTGGCGGGCGTTGAGACTGTTGCCGGTGCCGGTGAAATCCTTGTAGAGCCGGAGGTCGGAGTCCAGCAGCCGGTAGTAGGCGGCGTTGTCGATGCCGCGGAAGTTGATCGTCGGGCCGAGGTGGTCGCCTTCCGCGGTGTGGTTGTAGACGACGTCGAGAATCACCTCGATCCCCGCCTCGTGGAGCAGCCGGACCATCGTCTTGAACTCACCGACCGCGCCGCCGGCCTGATGGTTGGCGGCGTACTGGCAGTGCGGGGCGAAATAACCAAACGTGTTGTAGCCCCAGTAGTTGCGAAGGCCGAGGTCCAGCAGCCGCTTGTCGTGCATGAACTGGTGCACCGGCATTAGCTCGACGGCGGTGACGTGCAGTGAGTGCAGGTGGTCGATCACCGCCGGGTGGGCCAGGCCGGCGTAGGTGCCGCGCAGATGCTCGGGCACTCCCGGGTGGGTCTGTGTCATGCCCTTGACGTGGGCCTCGTAGATGATCGTCTCGTGGTAGGGGGTTCGCGGCGGATGGTCGTTGCCCCACTGGAAGAACGGGTTGATCACCACGCTGGCCATGGTGTGTCCGAGTGAGTCCAACCCCGGAGGGACCCCGCCGGTTGCCGGATCCTCGGCCCGGAGGTCATAGGAATACAACGCCTGGGTGAATTCGAAATCGCCGTCGAAGGACTTGCCGTAGGGGTCCAGCAGCAGCTTGCTGGAGTCGCAGCGCTGACCGGCCGCGGGGTCCCAGGGCCCGTGCACCCGGAATCCGTAGCGCTGGCCGGGGGCGACGGCCGGGAGGTAGGCGTGCCAGACGAAGCCGTCCACCTCGTCCATGTCGACCCGGGTCTCCGCGCCGTGATCGTCGATCAGGCACAACTGGACCCGCTGGGCGACCTCGGAGAAGACCGAGAAGTTGGTTCCCGCCCCGTCGTAGGTCGCCCCGAGCGGATAGGGGGTTCCCGGCCAGACCACTGGCCGGGGGACTGGGCCGGAGTCCACTAGAGCACTGTAACCACACCGCCGCCGGTGTGCGGCCGCGATGGCGGGCTCACCACCACCCGGTCGCGGCGGCGAGCTGGCGGCCCAGTTCCGGGGCCATGGTGCGCATGTAACTGGCCGAGAGGTGGTGGGTGTCGTGGTAGACCAGCACATTGCCCTCCACCGCCCGGCAGACATCGGCCCGGCACACGGCGTCGCTGAGGTCGAGCACCTTCATCAGCGGGAAGCGGGTGGTGAAATCCAGGGTCTGGTTCCGCTTGGACAGCACCTGAGACCGCTTGACCGAACAGGAGTCCGCGTCACCGCCGGCGGCCAGGCAGTCCGCGGGCCGGAACGCCTTGCCGTCGCGCACCAGCCATGGCGTGTCCCGCATTGCCAGTACCGGAATCTTGTTGTCGTTGAACGTTTTCCAAATTCCGAGGTAGTTCGCCGGCATGACGTCACCGGGCTTGATGTTCCACGGGCGGGTCGAGGTGGTGAAGACATAGTCGGGGCGGTCGGCAAGCAGCTTGGCCATAACCCGGTCGTTCCACTCCCGGCACTTGGGATAGGGGCGGTTGTCGCCCATGATCCGGGGAGTTTCCTCAGTGGTCAGCGGGCAGCCCATCTTCAGGTAGGTGACCACCTTGAAGTTGTGCTGCTTCCCCAGAATGTCCAGGGCGGTGATCCAGTGCTCGGCGTGGGAACCGCCCGCCAGAGCGATGGTGCGGGCGGCGTTCGGGTCGCCGTAGGTGCAGTTGATGACCTCCACGTTCGAGAAGGTGCTGATGCAGCCGTCGTCGGTGGACGGCGGGAGATCCTTGCTGGCCTCGAGCACCGTCGGCCGGAACGGCAGCCGAGGAACCCGATCGCCCTCGACCAGGGCCCGGGCGCCGGGGTAGTCACCGGAGGTCAGGGCGGCCAGTTCGTTCCCGCTGGCGCGCTGTTCGGCGACGTGCTCACGCCAGGTGAACGAGGTGGCCGTCAACGCCACACCGAGCAGCACGACCGCGGTGCCGGTCACCATCGTGGGCCGCCGCAGCCTCGCCCACCGCGATGACAGCGCCGCGGGCGTGGCCGGTGCTGACCGGCCCTGGCGCAGGGGCTCCTCGATGAAGCGCATGGTCAGATAGGCCAGGGCCGCGGAGACCAGCAGTACCGCCAGACCGTCGACGAGGCCGGCGTGCTCTCCGCCGGTGTGGGCCAGCCAGAAGATCAACAGCGGCCAATGCCATAAATACAAGGAGTAGGCCATGGCTCCCAACGTCACCAGCGGGGCCGCGGCCAGCATCCTGTTGGGCAGCGGCAACCGTCCACGGGTGGACGCACGTGAGCCCAGGTTCGCGCCCGCAAGGATGAGAAACATGGTCGCGGCCACCGGAACCAGCGCGTAGGGGCCGGGGAACTCCCGCACCCCGTCGATCAGTGCCCCGCAGGACAGGATCGCGGCCAGTGCGATCGTCGCCAGCAGGGTCCGCAGCCACATCGGCCAGCGGATGAGCGGGACAAGCGCTCCGACCAGCACGCCCAGCAGCAGTTCCCAGGCCCGGGCGAAGCTGTTGTAGTACGCGGTGGACTGGTCGCTGTGGTGGGCGATGATCGCGTAGACGAAGGAGGCCACCGTCAGCGCCGAGATCAGCGTGAGGAACACCGGACGCAGACGTGTGCCGAACCGCCTCCGCAGCAGCACGGTGATCCCGAGGACCAGGATCATCAGCGCGATGTAGAACTGGCCCTGCACCGACATCGACCAGATGTGCTGCAGCGGTGACACCGTTTCGCCGGCCTGAAGATAGTCGGAGGCCGTCGCGGCCAGCAGCCAGTTCTGGTAGTAGCCCAGGCTCGCCAGGCTCTGGTCGGCGAAGGTCTCCCAGCGGGTCTGGGGCTGCACCAGGACGGTGAGCACCGCGGAGGCGGCGAGCACCACGATCAGCGCCGGCAGCAGCCTCCGGGCCAGTCTGGCGATGCGGGGCCACGGCGACAGCGACGCCCCGGGGCGCAGGGCCGACCGCAGCAGCGAACTGCCGAAGAAGAAGCCCGAGAGGGCCAGGAAGACGTCGACACCGCCGGAGACCCTCCCGAACCAGACGTGGAACACCGCGACCAGCGCGATGGCGATGCCCCGCAATCCATCGAGGTCATGGCGGTACGCAGGAGCACGCCCCGCCGTGTCGACGGCGTGCTCGGTGAGGCCCGGGAGAGTCGAGGGCGACGGCCGGGTCAGGGTGGGTGCTGACATGACTGCCCACAATTTACCAACCCGCGGCGGCCCCAACCTGCGCAGAAGGGTCGGCGGAGGGGTTCGGGGGTGCACCCCCTGCACTACGCTCGGACAGCGTGTCGGCGTTGACTCCCCAGCAGATCAGCGCCATCGACGCCGCACACGTCTGGCACCCGTACAGCGCCGTCGGCGCCGGGCCGTTCCCCCCGTTCGTCGCGGTCGGCGCTGAGGGCGCCTGGCTGACCCTCATCCGTGACGGCGAACCGGTCCGTGCGCTCGACGCGATGGCCTCCTGGTGGACGGCGATCCACGGCCACGGCCATCCCGCCCTCGACGCCGCCGTCGTCCGCCAGATCTCGGCGCTGAACCACGTCATGTTCGGCGGTCTCACCCATGAGCCGGCCGCCCGGCTGGCCCAGCTGCTGGTGGACATCACCCCGGTCGGCCTGGAGACGGTGTTCTTCTCCGACTCCGGCTCGGTGAGCATCGAGGTCGCGGTGAAGATGGCGCTGCAGCACTGGCGGGGGCTGGGCCGGGTCGGCAAGCACCGGCTGATGACCTGGCGCGGCGGCTACCACGGAGACACCTTCACCCCGATGAGCATCTGCGACCCCGACGGCGGGATGCACTCTCTGTGGCGGGACGTGCTGACCGAGCAGGTGTTCGCACCCGCGGTTCCCGCCGGCTATGACCCGGGCTACGTCGCCGCCTTCGAGGACCAGCTGCGCCGGCACGCCGATGAACTGGCCGCCGTCATCGTCGAGCCGATGGTGCAGGGCGCCGGTGGGATGCGCTTTCACGACCCCCGGTACCTGGCCGACCTGCGGGCGTTGTGCGACCGCCACGACGTGCTGCTGATCTTCGACGAGATCGCCACCGGGTTCGGGCGGACCGGCGAGATGTTCGCCGCCGACCACGCCGGTGTCACACCGGACATCATGTGCGTGGGCAAGGCCCTGACCGGTGGATACATCACGCTGGCGGCGACGCTGTGCACCGCCGGGGTGGCCAAGGCGATCAGCGGCGGGGAGGCCGGAGCGCTGATGCACGGCCCGACGTTCATGGCCAACCCGCTGGCCTGTGCTGTGGCGGTGGCCTCCATCGAGGTGCTGCTGCGCCAGGACTGGAAGGCCCGCGTCGCCGAGATCGGCCAGGATCTGGCCCGGGGACTGGAACCGGCCCGCGCACTGCCCTCGGTCGCCGATGTCCGGGTTTGCGGGGCGATCGGGGTCATCGAGACCCAACGGGTGGTGGACCTCGCGGCGGCCACCGAGGCGGCCCTGGACCACGGGGTCTGGTTACGCCCGTTCCGCAACCTGATCTACGCGATGCCGCCGTTCATCTGCACGCCGGCCGAGGTCGAGCAGATCACCTCGGCGATGCTGGCGGCCGCCCGGGCCCTAATCTGAGTGCCTGATGAACCCGCGGTCGGACACCTCGCCGCTGGCCTGGCTCGACGACGTCGAAAGCCGGCGCCGGCAGGCCGGGCTGCGCCGATCACTGCGGACCCGCACGGCCGGCGTCGGCGAGGTCGACCTGGCCTCCAACGACTATCTGAGCCTGTCCCGGCATCCGGAGGTCGTCGAGGCCGGGGTCGCCGCGCTGCGCACCTGGGGTGCGGGCTCGACGGGATCCCGTCTGGTCACCGGGAACACCGAACTGCACGAAGAGTTCGAGTCCGCGCTGGCCGCCTTCGTGGGCGCGCCGACGGCACTGGTCTTCTCGTCGGGATACACCGCGAACCTCGGCGCGGTGTGCAGCCTGTCCGGACCCGGGTCGCTGGTGGTCTCCGACGCGGGCGCGCACGCCTCGCTGGTGGATGCCTGCCGGCTGTCCCGGGCCCGGGTGGTGGTGGTGCCACACCGGGACACCCGGGCGGTCGCGGCGGCACTCTCCGCCCGCGACGAGGAGCGAGCCCTGGTCGTCACCGACTCGGTGTTCAGCACCGACGGCGCGCTGGCGCCCCTGCCCGAACTGCACGAGATCTGCCGGGCTCACCGGGCGCTACTCCTCGTCGACGAGGCGCACGGGCTCGGGGTGCGCGGCGCCGGAGGCCGCGGCCTACTGCACGAGGCCGGTCTGGCCGGGGCGCCCGATGTGGTGATGACCACGACGCTGTCCAAGGCACTGGGCAGTCAGGGCGGGGCGGTGCTCGGCTCGGAGATGGTGCGCGACCACCTGATCGACACCGCGCGCACCTTCATCTTCGACACCGGTCTGGCTCCCGCGGCGGTAGGCGCGGCCGCGGCTGCGCTGCGGATACTGGCCGCCGAGCCGGAACGTGTCCGGGCGGTGCTCGACAACGCCGCGACCCTCGCCGAGATCTGCGGTGTGGCCGGCAAGCCGCAGTCGGCGGTGGTCTCGGTGGTCCTCGGTGAGCCGGACAGGGCCGTGGCCGCCGCAGCGGCCTGCCTGCGGGCCGGCGTCCGGGTGGGCTGCTTCCGCCCGCCCTCCGTCGCGCCCGGCACCTCGCGGCTCCGGCTCACCGCCCGGGCGTCGCTGACCGCCGAGGAGCTGGGCTGGGCCGGCCGGGCGCTGACCGCGGCGCTGGCCGAAAACCCCGCATGAGCGTCATCGTCGTCACCGGCACCGGCACCGGTGTCGGCAAGACAATCGCCACCGCCGCACTCGCCGCCGCTGCGCTGGGCGCCGGCATCGGAGTGGCGGTGTGCAAGCCGGTGCAGACCGGCACCCCCGATGACGACCTCGGCGAGGTCGCCAGGCTTTCGGGGGCCGGCGAACTGATCTCGGTCGCCCGCTACCCCGAACCACTGGCCCCGGCCGCCGCTGCCGAGGCGGCCGGCCGAAAGCTCCCGCCGGCCGGCGAGATCCTGGCGGCGGTCCGTTCGGCGGACCGCCCCGGCCGGCTCACTCTGGTCGAGGGGGCCGGCGGCCTGCTGGTCGAACTCGCCGCAGCGGGTGAGACCCTGCGCGATCTGGCCGCCGACCTCCGCGCTCCGGCGCTGGTGGTCTGCCAGGCCGGGTTGGGCACGCTCAACCACACCGCACTGACCCTGGAAGCCCTTGAACGTCAGAACATCCCGTGTGCCGGACTGGTGATCGGGTCCTGGCCGGACCAGCCGGGCGCGGCCGAAACCTACAATCGCGGCGCCCTGGAACGGCTGGCCCCGGTCCGCGCGGTCCTGCCCGAAGGAGCCGGCCGGCTGTCGCGGGCCGATTTCGTGACGATGAGCAGGCACGCTTTCGCGCCGCCCTGGGTCGGCCGGCTGCTCTGAGATGGCGCACTCCATCGAGATGCTGCTCGACGACAGCGGCGACGCGGCGATCCGGTCCGCCTGGCAGGCGCTGGCCGACGCCGGACTGCCCAGCCAGGCCCGCGTCGGCGCCGCGACGAACCGCCCCCACATCACGCTGCTGGCGGCGGCGGGCATCGGCGCCGGCGCCGACGATCCGCTGCGCGGGCTGGCGGCCCGGCTCCCGTTCGCTGGTGTCCTCGGCGCGCCCCTGGTGTTCGGGGGGCCACGCCACACCCTGGCCCGGCTCGTCGTCCCCTCAGCACAGCTGCTCGAGCTGCACGCCGAGGTCTACCGGCTGGCACTTGGGCAGGTCACCGGGGAGGTGTTCGCCCACTGCCGGCCGGGATGCTGGACACCGCACGCCACCCTCGGGCGCCGCCTCGCCGGCACCGATGTCGGCGCCGCGCTGGCCTGCCTCGGTGAGGCCGTCGCCGACCTGCAGATCCAGATCACCGGCCTGCGCAGATGGGACGGTGACCGGCGCGTCGAGCATCTGCTGGTGAGCTGATCGGCCCAATTGCCCACCGGCCTGGTGGCCGTGGTCGTGCACTAACGTGTGCTGGGTGACTCAGGCCCCCGCCTCTACCCACCCCGAGCCCACTCACTCCGACGTCCTGAACCGGGCCCGTGAACAGGTTCTCGGGCGTGGCGAAGGTCTCTCCCGCGAGCAGGTGCTCGAGGTGCTCCGGCTGCCCGACGACCGGCTCCCCGATCTGCTGGCGCTGGCCCACGAGGTGCGGATGCGCTGGTGCGGGCCGGAGGTCGAGGTCGAGGGCATCATCAGCCTCAAGACCGGCGGCTGCCCCGAGGACTGCCACTTCTGCGCCCAGTCCGGTCTGTTCGCCTCACCGGTCCGCAGTGCATGGCTCGATGTGCCCAGCCTGGTGGAGGCCGCCAAACAGACGGCCAAGACCGGAGCCACCGAGTTCTGCATCGTGGCCGCCGTCCGGGGGCCCGACGAACGGCTGCTGGCCCAGGTCGCCGCCGGTATCGAGGCGATTCGCGATGAGGTCGAGATCCACATCGCCTGCTCGCTGGGAATGCTGACAGCCGCACAGGTCGATCAGCTCGCCGGGATGGGCGTCCACCGCTACAACCACAATCTGGAGACCGCGCGGTCCTTCTTCCCCAACGTTGTCACCACCCACACCTGGGAAGAGCGCTGGGAAACCCTGCGCATGGTGCGCGACGCGGGGATGCAGGTCTGTTGCGGCGGCATCCTGGGGATGGGGGAGACACTCGAGCAGCGTGCCGAGTTCGCCTCCGAGCTGGCCGACCTGGATCCTCACGAGGTGCCGCTGAACTTCCTCAATCCCCGCCCCGGCACCCCGTTCGGCGACCTGGAGGTGATGTCGGCCGACGACGCTCTGCGCGCCGTCGCGGCCTTCCGGCTGGCGCTGCCGCGGACGATGTTGCGTTTCGCGGGCGGCCGCGAGATCACCCTGGGCGACCTCGGCGCGAAGCAGGGCATCCTGGGCGGCATCAATGCCGTGATCGTCGGGAACTACCTGACGACGCTGGGCCGGCCGGCCGAGGCGGACCTGGAACTCCTCACCGATCTGCGGATGCCGATCAAGGCGCTCAACGCGAGCCTGTAGCGATGTCCGAACAACTGCCGGCCCCGGTGGGCGGGGGTGTCTATGACGTCCACACCGGCCAGATCCGGACCGGAGATGCCGGGCAGGTCCCGGCCCCGGTGCACGCCGGACTGGAGCCCCCGCGGTTCTGCGCGACGTGCGGCCGCCGGATGGTCGTGCAGGTCCGGCCCGACGGCTGGTGGTCGGAATGCTCGCGGCACGGCCGGGTCGACTCCGAGGACCTGGAGCCACGGCGATGACGGCACGGTCCCGGCTCTCCCGGCCGGCGGCGGCCGCCGCCGTCGTGACGGGGCTGACGGGCGCCGGTGCGGCAGTGGGCGCGGCCTGGTCGCTGATCGCTCCGCCGATCCACACCATCACGGCCCTGACGCGTTCCGGCGAGCAGGTGGAGGCCTTCCTGGGCAGGGAAGCCGACAATCTGTTCGTCGCCGCGGCGATGCTCATCGGGATGCTGATGACCCTGGCGGTGGTTTCCGCGGTGCTGGTCTGGCAGTGGCGCGTCCACCGCGGGCCGGTGCTGGCCGCCGCGCTGTGGATCGGCCAGGTCGCGGCCGGCGGGGCGGCGGCCGGGGTGGGTGCCGCCCTGGTGCACTGGCGCTACGGGACGCCGGATCGGGAGGGGCTGGCTTTGAGCCCGCAGAACCGAGTCGCCTATTTCACCGAGGCTCCGCCAGTTTTCCTGGCGCACAACCCTGTTCAGGTCGCGGTCACACTGCTGCTGCCGGCCGCGACAGCGGCTCTGGTCTATGCGCTGATGGCGATCGCGAACCCGCGCGACGACCTCGGCGGCTGGCCGCCGGACCGCGCCTCCGGCCATCCGGTCGGGGCACCGGTAGCGCCGTTCGCCTGAGGGTGGCTCACAGGGGCCGGAACGGAACCCGTCCGCCGGCCAGCACCCGCCCGACGATCCCGCTGAGACGCCACATTCCGGCGTAGGTGATCGGGTTGAGCAGGGTGGGCCACTTGGTCCGGATGGTGTGAGCGTTGAGCGGTTCCCCGGCGAACCGGTCGGAGAGCCAGCGCAGTGTCATCGGCGCCGACATCGGGTGCAGCAGCATGTGCTCGCTGAACATGTCGCGGTGATAGGTCACCGGTGCGCCGCCCTGGGTGTAGAGGTGCGCGAGCTCGTCGATGTCCTCCACGGCGATCACCGAGTCGTGCACCGCCTGCACGAGCAGCACCGGCGGGGTCGGGGCGGTGCCGCCGAGCCGGATCGCCTCGAAGACTTCCTGCACCTCCGGCAGGGCCACCACGTTGGCCAGTGGCGGGTGAACGAGATCGTCCATATCGGCCTTGAACATCCGGACGATCGCCTCGAGCGTCGTCATCCGCTCCAGGCGCTGCAGGGTCGCACGGCCGTGGTCGGTCGCGTGCTCCTCGACCACCTGTCCCAGACCGGGATAGGTCTTGGCCAGCGCCGAGATCACCAGCGCCGGCAGCCCGGCGAACTTCGAGCCGTTGAGGCGCAGAAAGGTGTTGCCCAGGTTGCCCACCGGAGAACCCAGAACCGCGCCGACGACGTTGAGTTCCGGCGCGTAGTCGGCGTGCACCTCGGCCGCCCAGGCGCTGGCCAGTCCGCCGCCGGAGTACCCCCACAGGCCCACCTTGCTGTCGGCCGCCAGCCCGAACTGCTCGAAGTTCAGCGTGGCGCGCAGCCCGTCGAGCACCCGGTAGCCGGGCTCATGGGGGGTGCCCCACATGCCCTCGAGGCCCTCGTGGTCCGGGACCGACACCACCCATCCCTCGGCCACCGCGGCGGCCATCAGCAGGTACTCGAACTGCGAAAGGGAACCGATCGCCCTGGAACGGCGACGCAACGCGAAGGACGGGAAACATCGCGAGGTCACCGCGTCGATGGCGCACTGATAGGACACCACGTGGCGGACCTGGCTGTGCGTGTGTCCGGCCGGCACCAGCACGGTGGTGACGCAGGCCTCCGCTTCACCGTGCCGGTTGGTGGTGCGGTAGAGCAGCTGGGTGGCTCGAACCCGCTGGGGGATCAGGCCGAGGAAACCCAGTTGCACGTCGCGGGAGCGCAACACGGTGCCCGGCTCGGCGTGCTCGAACCCGGCTGGAGGCTGGTGGAAGGGGTCCTTGGCGGGCAGCAGCGGCCGGTGGCCGCGCTGCAGTTCCTCGTGGGGTTCGCGGCCGATCCACTCGGGCCGGGCCGCTTCGCTCGCGCTCGTCATCACACCCATCCATCACTGAGAAGACTCTAAGGATACCGCCGACCACCCCGGCGGACGTAATGCGGCGAATTCGTCGGTCACCCTCAGCCTCGAATCGGTGAACCGGTACAGCGCTGCCGGACGGCCACCGCTGCGGCCCGGGTGCGCGGTGGTGCCGGTCGCGGTGATCACCCCGCGCCGTGCCAGCACCCGCTGCAGGTTGGTGGTGTCGACCGGGTAGTCCAACGCGGCGCCGTAGATCGCCCGCAGCGTGGACAGGGTGAACTCCCGGGGTGCCAGCGCGAAACCGAGGTTGGTGTAGGACAGTTTGGCCACCAGCCGACTGCGGGCGTAGGCGACCATCGGAGCGTGGTCGAAGGCCATCGCCGGAAGGTCGATGACCGGATGCCACCGGGTGTCCGGCGGAAGTGTCGGTGTCGCGGGGGAGGGCACCAACCCGAGGAACGTCGACGCGATGACCCTTGTGTCGCCGGGAATGCGGTCCGGGTCGGAGAACACCGCCAACTGCTCGAGGTGGGCGACCTCCCGCAGGTCGACCTTCTCGGCCAGCTGACGGCGCACCGAGGTGGTCAGGTCCTCGTCGTTGCTCAGCCGCCCACCGGGCAGCGACCACTTGCCGGATTCGGGATCCATGGCCCGCTGCCAGAGCAGCACATCGAGATGCGGAGCACCGCCGACGAGACCGCGGACCTGGAATACCACGGCCAGCACCTCGTGTTCACTGCTAGTATGAACCATGTTTTCGATTGTAAGTCGAAAACCAGGTATGTGGGAGGCGACGATGACCGTCACGGATCACACCGGTCTGGTTGACCCGGCCCGGATCACCGATGGCACCGGCGGTTACCAGGGCGTCGACGGGGACGCCGCCTGGGCGGCAGAGATCCGCCGGCTGGCCGGACTGCGCAACGCCACCATCCTGGCGCACAACTACCAGGCACCGGAGATCCAGGACGTCGCCGACCACGTCGGGGATTCGCTGGCGCTGTCGCGGATCGCGGCGGAGGCCCCGGAGGACACCATCGTGTTCTGCGGGGTGCACTTCATGGCCGAGACCGCCAAGATCCTCAGTCCGGACAAAACCGTGCTGATCCCGGACCAGCGTGCGGGGTGCTCCCTGGCCGACTCGATCACCGCCGAGGAGCTGGCGGCGTGGAAGGCCGAACACCCCGATGCCGTCGTGGTGTCCTACGTCAACACCACCGCGGCGGTGAAGGCGCTGACCGACATCTGCTGCACGTCGGCCAACGCCGTCGACGTGGTCGCGTCGATTCCCCAGGACCGGGAGGTGCTCTTCCTGCCCGACCAGTTCCTCGGCGCGCACGTCCGGCGGGTGACCGGGCGAAAGAACCTGCACGTCTGGGCCGGGGAATGCCACGTCCACGCCGGCATCAACGGCGACGAACTCGCCGCGCAGGCCCGCAGCCACCCCGGGGCGGAGCTCTACGTCCACCCCGAGTGCGGCTGCGCCACCTCGGCGCTGTACCTGGCCGGCGAGGGCGCCGTAGCCCCTGACCGGGTCAAGATCCTGTCCACCGGCGGGATGCTGGATGCCGCGCGCGCATCGCGGGCCGAGCAGGTGCTGGTGGCCACCGAGGTCGGCATGTTGCACCAGTTGCGGCGGGCCGCGCCGGAGATCGACTTCCAGCCGGTCAACGACCGGGCGTCGTGCCGGTACATGAAGATGATCACCCCGGCCGCGCTGCTGCGCTGCCTGGTGGAGGGCGCCGACGAGGTCGACGTCGACCCCGACACCGCTCGGCGCGCGCGCGCCAGCGTGGCGCGGATGATCGCGATCGGGCAGCCCGGCGGCGGCGAGTGAACCGCCGGTTCGCCTGCGGCGGCGCGGCCGGACCGGACTGGCATCAGCGCGCCGATGTCGTGGTGATCGGCACGGGGGTGGCCGGGCTCGCCGCAGCCCTGGCCGCGCACCGGCGAGGCAGCCGCACCCTGGTGCTGAGCAAGGCCGCCGAGACCGCCACTTTCTACGCCCAGGGCGGCATCGCGGTGGTGCTGCCGTTCACCGAGGACACGGTGGAGTCCCATGTCGCCGACACCCTGGCCGCCGGTGCGGGCCTGTGCGACCCCGACGCGGTCCGGTCGATCGTGGGTGACGGCTACCGGGCGGTGGCGGACCTGATCGCCGACGGCGCCCGATTCGACGAAACCGCTCCGGGGACGTGGGCGCTGACCCGGGAAGGCGGGCACTCCCGGCGCCGCATCATGCACGCCGGCGGCGATGCCACCGGGGCGGAGGTCCAGCGCGCCCTGGATCACGCGGCTGCCCGGCTGGACATCCGGCGCAACCATGTGGCGCTGCAGATCCTGCACGACGGCGGGCACGTGACCGGTGTGCTGGTTCGCAATGCCGACGGTCTGGGAGTCGTGCACGCCCCCTCGGTGATCCTGGCCACCGGCGGGCTGGGTCACCTTTACGCCGCGACCACCAACCCGGAGGGCTCCACCGGTGACGGCATCGCTCTGGCGCTGTGGGCCGGTGTCGGGGTCAGCGACGTCGAGTTCATCCAGTTCCACCCGACCATGCTGTTCGACCGGCTCGGAACCGGCAGGCGGCCGCTGATCACCGAGGCGCTGCGCGGGGAGGGCGCCAGGCTGCGTGATGCCCGCGGAGCCCCGGTGACCGCCGGAGTGCACCCGATGGGGGACCTGGCGCCGCGTGATGTGGTGGCCGCCGCGATCGACGCTCGACTGCGGCAGACCGGTGATCAATGCGTCTACCTCGACGCTCGCCACGTCGAAGGTCTCGAGCAGCGGTTCCCGACGGTGACCGCGGCCTGCCGCCGGGCGGGAATCGAGCCGGCCCGGGAGCCGATACCGGTGGTGCCGGGCGCGCACTACAGCTGTGGCGGGGTGATCACCGATGTGCACGGCCGTACCGAAATGCCCGGACTGCTGGCCGCCGGTGAGGTGGCCCGCACCGGGATGCACGGCGCCAACCGGTTGGCCTCCAACAGCCTGCTCGAGGGTTTGGTGGTGGGTGCGCGCGCCGGACGGGCCGCCGCGGACCATGCCGGGTCCGCGGGATCCCCGATGGCGGGCTTCACCATGACACGGCGCGATGCTCAGGACCGACGGACCCTGCAACGGGCCATGACGCGGTGGGCGTCGGTGGTTCGGAACGACGAGGGCTTGCGTCAACTTTCGGCCGCCCTCGAGGAAGCGCCGCCGCGGCCGCTGAGTTCCCGGGCCGGCTTCGAGGACGCCGCGCTGACGGCCACCGCCCGGGTGCTGGCCGCTGCGGCACTGGCCCGCACCGAGAGCCGCGGCTGCCACCATCGAGGCGACTTCCCCGAGACCGATCCCGCCCAGGCAGTCAGCCGAGCGGTGCACACCGCCGCCGTCGCACCACTGCCATGACGCTGACGGCCGACGAGCGGGCACAGGCGCGCGAGGTGATCCGGCGCGGTCTGGACGAGGACCTCCGGTTCGGGCCGGACGTGACCACCGTGGCGACGGTGCCGGCGGATGCCACCACGAGTGCCGCGGTGGTGGCCCGCGAAACGGGGGTGGTGGCGGGTGTCGCGGTGGCGAGGATGGTTCTCGATGAGGTGCTCGGACCGGAGGGTTACCGGGTGACCGAGGAGCTTCCCGACGGAGTCCGGGTGCAACCGGGACAGACACTGCTGGGGGTGGAGGCCAACGCCCGCGGCCTGCTCACCGCCGAGCGCACTCTGCTCAACCTGATCTGCCACCTCTCGGGTGTCGCCACGGCCACGGCGGCCTGGGTGGAGGCCGTCGAGGGCACCGCAGCGAGAATCCGCGACACCCGAAAGACCCTGCCGGGCATGCGCGCGCTGCAGAAGTACGCCGTCCGTGTCGGCGGCGGGGTGAACCACCGGATGGGGCTGGGTGATGCCGCCCTGATCAAGGACAACCATGTCGCCGCGGCCGGGTCGGTGGTGGCCGCGCTGCGGGCGGTGCGGGCCGCGGCTCCCGGGCTGCCCTGCGAGGTGGAGGTTGACACCCTCGAACAGCTCGACGAGGTGCTCGGCGAGGACGTCCAGCTGATCCTGCTGGACAATTTCCCGGTCTGGCAGACCCAGATCGCCGTCCAACGCCGCGACGCCCGCGCGCCGGGCGTGCTGCTGGAGTCCTCCGGCGGGTTGTCGCTGGACACCGCGGCGCAGTACGCCGGCACCGGGGTGGACTACCTGGCCGTAGGGGCGCTGACCCACTCGGTGCGGGTGCTCGACCTCGGATTGGACCTCTAAGGCCTGGATATCCAGGGACTGGACATCTAGCCGGCGATATCGGCGACGAAAACCCCCACGCCGCGTCGCGCGGCCGTCCGGGCAATGCCGGGGAGTGACGGATCATCGGTACCGGCGGCAACGATGCGCGGGTTGACCAGGTGCACCTCCCGGCGGCCCAACCGGATGTCGGCCTCCCCGGCAGCCAGGACGTTCTTGACCCAGTTGGTCTTGCCATGGGCCAGCATGATCGCCACCACGTTGCCCCTGCGGTAGGCCGAGACCGCGGTGGTCAGCCGACGCCCGGACTTGCGTCCGCGGTGGCAGATCACGGTGACCCCGGGGGTGAAGCGGGCCAGCCGAATGGCGACCGGGTTGATGTAGCGGATCTGGAAATTCTCGAACCACACCGGGAACCTCATCGGCACGCCGGGGACGTCATTGGGGTGCTTCTTGCCGTTCACAGTGCTCACGCCCCCATCATGCCGGTGCGCCGCGGCGCACCAGCGACAACGCCACCGCCGCCGCGGCGAACATCCCCGACAGCGTTCGATTGAGGGCGGTCTGCTGCCCCGGGGTTCGCAGCCAGTGCAGCAGGCGTGCGGCGAGGCCGGTGTAGGCGCCCATGACCGCCACGTCGACAGCGGTCATAGTGGCCGCGATCGCCAGGTACTGACCCAGCAGTGGCTCGGTCGGCACCACGAACTGCGGCACGACGGCCAGCAGGAACACCAGACCCTTCGGGTTGGTGGCGTTCACCGCGAAGCCCCGGACCAGCAACCCCAGCCGTCCCGCTTCGGTTTCAGCGCCGACGTGCGCGCCCAGGTCCTCACCCGTCGTCCGCCACTGGCGAACGGCGAGATAGAGCAGGTAGGCGACGCCGGCCCACTTGATCACCGTGAAGGCCGGCAGGGAGTTGGCCACAGCGGCGCCGAGGCCGACCGCGACCACCGCCAGTTGGCTCATCAGGCCCAACTGCAGCCCTGCCACACTCCACCAACCCCGCCGCAGACCGTGGCTCAGCCCGGTCGCCATCGACTGGACCGCGCCGGCGCCCGGAGAGACGCTGATCGCCACCGCCGCGCCGACGAAGGCCAGCCACAGTTCCCACCGCATCTCGTCATTGTCGCTCCGATACGGCGTCGATGCCTGATTGATTTCCGTATCCCCGCCCCGATCAGGGACAATCGCGGGTGATGACCACGGAGCCCACGATGTCCCGAATCGACTTGCGGGGCCGCACCATGACCGCGGCCCAGCTTCGCTCGGCGCTGCCCAGAGGCGGTGTTGATGTCGATGCGGTGGTCCCCACCGTACGACCGATCGTGGACGACGTCGCCGAACGCGGAGTGGTCGCAGCACTGGAGTACGGCGCCCGATTCGACCGATCCCTCCCCAAGACCGTCCGGGTCGCGGCCGGTGCACTCGACCGCGCGCTGCGGGGACTCGATCCGGCGGTCCGCACCGCTCTCGAAGTCGCCATCGAGCGCACCCGCGCGGTGCATGCCGACCAACGCCGCACCGACACAACCACACTCTTCCCCTCGGGCGCCTCGGTGACCGAGCGGTGGGTTCCCGTCGAGCGCGTCGGCCTCTACGTGCCCGGCGGCACCGCGGTTTACCCGTCGAGCGTGGTGATGAACGTGGTTCCCGCCCAGGCCGCCGGGGTGCCGTCGCTGGTGGTCGCCAGCCCGCCCCAGGCCGGCTTCGACGACCTGCCGCATCCGACGATCCTGGCCGCGGCCCGGCTGCTCGGCGTCGATGAGGTGTGGGCGGTAGGTGGCGCGCAGGCTGTGGCCCTCCTAGCCTACGGGGGCGTCGACACCGACGGCGCCGAACTTGATCCGGTCGACATGGTCACCGGCCCGGGCAACATCTATGTGACCGCCGCCAAGCGTATCTGCCGCTCCCAGGTCGGCATCGACTCCGAGGCGGGCCCCACCGAGATCGCCATCCTGGCCGACCACACCGCCGATCCGGTACACGTCGCCGCCGACCTCATCAGCCAGGCCGAGCACGATGTGATGGCCGCCAGCGTGCTGGTGACCGACAGCGTGGAACTGGCCGACGCCACCGAGGCCGAACTGGCGGCGCAACTGCGGACCACCGTCCACCGGCAGCGGGTCACCACTGCGCTGACCGGCCCGCAGTCGGGCATCGTGCTGGTCGACGACATCGACACCGGCATTCGGGTGGTCAATGCCTACGCCGCCGAGCACCTGGAGATCCAGACCGCCGACGCCGCCGGGGTTGCGGACCGGATCCGCTCCGCCGGAGCGGTTTTCGTCGGTCCGTGGTCGCCGGTGAGCCTGGGCGACTACTGCGCCGGCTCCAACCATGTGCTGCCCACCGCCGGCTGCGCCCGCCACTCCAGCGGGCTGTCGGTGCAGACCTTCCTCCGCGGGATTCACGTGGTGGACTACACCGAAGCCGCACTCAAAGACGTCGCCGGACACGTCATCACCCTGGCCAATGCCGAGGACCTTCCCGCACACGGGGAGGCTGTGCGCCGGAGGTTCGAGAGATGACCATCGGCAGCAGGGTGGGCCTTGGGGACCTGCCGTTGCGGGACAGCCTGCGCGGCAAAGAGCCATACGGCGCGCCACAACTCGACGTCCCGGTTCGGCTGAACACCAACGAGAACCCGCACCCGCCGAGCCGCGCGCTGATCGACGATATCGCCACGTCGGTGCGTGAGGCGGCAGCGCACCTGCACCGGTATCCCGACCGCGACGCCCTGGCTTTGCGGACCGACCTCGCCGACTACCTGCGCGGCCGCACCGGGGTCGACGTCGCAGCCGACAATGTCTGGGCCGCAAACGGATCCAACGAGATCCTCCAGCAGCTGCTACAGGCCTTCGGTGGACCCGGCCGCAGCGCGCTGGGCTTCGTGCCCTCCTACTCGATGCACCCGATCATCGCCGACGGCACCCAAACCCGCTGGCTCGCGGTCGCGCGGGCTGCCGACTTCAGCCTCGACGTCGAGGCGGCGGTCGCCGCCATCCGCCGCGAAAAGCCCGACCTGGTCTTCGTCACCAGCCCGAACAACCCGACCGGGCAGAGCATTCCGCACAGCGAACTGCGCACGATCCTGGAAGCGATGGCCGGCGGGATGCTCATCGTCGACGAGGCATATGCGGAGTTCTCCGCCCGGCCCAGCGCCATCGGACTGCTCGAGGAGTACCCGGCCCGGCTGATCGTCAGCCGCACCATGAGCAAGGCCTTCGCCTTCGCCGGCGGGCGGTTGGGCTATCTGGTGGCCGCGCCGGCGGTGATCGAAGCGGTGCTGCTGGTCCGACTGCCCTACCACCTCTCGGCACTGACCCAGGCCGCCGCCCGTGCCGCGCTGCGCCACTCCGCGGAGACCCTGGCCGGTGTGGCCGCCCTGATGTCCGAACGGGACAGGGTCAGCACCGCGTTGCAGCGGGCCGGGTTCCGGGTCGTGCCCAGCGACGCGAACTTCCTGCTGTTCGGCGAGTTCGCCGACGCGGGCACGGCTTGGCAGCGGTACCTCGACGACGGCGTGCTGGTCCGCGACGTGGGCATCCCCGCACACCTGCGTGTCACCATCGGGCTGCCGTCCGAGAACAACGCCTTTCTGGCGGCCAGCGAAGGGTTGGCGGCCACCCAACTGGCCCAGCCACTAGGAGCCCCATGACCACCGCAGCCTCCCGATGCGCCCGGGTCGAGCGAAAGACCAGGGAGTCCGACATCGTCGTCGACCTGAATCTCGATGGCTCGGGCCGGGTCAGCGTCGACACCGGCGTACCGTTCTTCGACCACATGCTGACCGCGCTGGGCGCCCACGCCAGCTTCGACCTGACCGTCACCGCCCGCGGCGACGTCGACATCGAAGCCCATCACACCGTGGAGGACACCGCGATCGTGCTGGGAACCGCACTGGGCCAGGCGCTCGGGGACAAGAAGGGCATCCGCCGCTTCGGTGATGCCTTCATCCCCATGGACGAGACCCTGGCCCATGCCGCGGTCGACGTGTCCGGCCGGCCGTATTTCGTGCACACCGGTGAGCCGGACTACCTGGTCGACTTCACCATTGCGGGTTCCGGGGTGCCCTACCACACCGTGATCAACCGGCACGTTTTCGAATCGCTGGCCGCCAACGCCCGCATCGCCTTGCACGTGCGCACCATCTACGGACGCGATCCGCACCACATCACCGAGGCGCAGTACAAGGCGGTGGCCCGGGCGCTACGGCAGGCGGTCGAGTCGGACCCGCGCGCGGTGGGCATTCCGTCCACCAAAGGTGTTCTGTGACGGCACGTTCGAGCCGGAGATCGGTCGTCGTTCTGGACTACGGATCGGGGAACCTCCGATCAGCCCAACGCGCTCTGCAACGAGTCGGCGCCGATGTCGAGGTGACCTCCGATCACGACGCAGCGCTTGCCGCCGACGGACTGGTGGTTCCCGGCGTCGGCGCGTTCGCAGCCTGCATGTCCGGCTTGCACGCGATCGGCGGGGAGGCGCTCATCGCCGAGCGGCTGTCTTCGCGCCGCCCGGTGCTGGGGGTCTGTGTCGGTATGCAGATCCTCTTCACCCGTGGCGTCGAGTTCGGGGTCGAGAGCCGTGGATGCGGCCGGTGGCCCGGATCGGTCACCCGTCTCGAGGCTCCAGTGATTCCGCACATGGGCTGGAACACGGTCGAGGCCGCCGCGGGCAGCCTGCTGTTCAAGGGAATCCCCGCCGAGACCCGGTTCTACTTCGTGCATTCCTACGCCGCGCAGGACTGGGAGGGCGACCCGGCCGCACTGTTGACCTGGGCCGAGCACGGGGTCCGGTTCCTGGCCGCGGTGGAGGACGGAACACTGTCGGCGACGCAGTTTCATCCGGAAAAGAGTGGCGACGCCGGTGCGGCGCTGCTGGAGAATTGGGTTGAGGGCCTGTGACAGCACTGATCTTGTTGCCCGCCGTCGATGTGGTCGAGGGCCGGGCGGTCCGCTTGGTCCAGGGAAAGGCCGGCAGCGAAACCGAGTACGGCTCGGCACTGGACGCCGCTCTGACCTGGCAGCGTGACGGCGCCGAGTGGATCCACCTGGTCGACCTCGACGCCGCATTCGGCCGCGGCACCAACCGGGAACTGCTCGCCGAGGTGGTCGCCTCCCTTGACGTCCGGGTCGAACTCTCCGGGGGCATCCGCGACGACGAGTCGCTGCGCGCCGCCCTGGCCACCGGGTGCGCCCGGGTCAATATCGGCACCGCTGCGCTGGAGAATCCGCAGTGGTGCGCGCGTGCCATCGCCGAGCACGGCGACAAGGTCGCCGTGGGCCTGGACGTCCAGATCGTCGACGGCGAACACCGGTTGCGTGGGCGCGGCTGGGAGACCGACGGCGGGGATCTGTGGCCGGTGCTCGAACGCCTTGACAGCGAGGGGTGTTCGCGCTTCGTCGTCACCGATGTCACCAAGGACGGTACGCTGACCGGACCCAATCTCGACCTGCTCGAGGGGGTCGCCGAATGCACCGACGCCCCGGTGATCGCCTCCGGCGGCGTTTCGAGCCTGGATGATCTGCGCGCCATCGCCACCCTCACCGGCAGCGGCGTCGAGGGCGCGATCGTCGGCAAGGCGCTCTACGCGGGTCGGTTCACGCTGGCGCAGGCGCTGGCCGCGACGAGGGAATGGTGAGGGGACAAGGTGCCCGAACCCGACCTGGCGGATCTGGCGCAGCGGGCCGCGGCGGCCCTGGACAGGGCAGCCGGCCCATTCCTGGCCGGGCACCGCGCGGAGTCGGCCGTGCAGAAGAAGGGCAATGACTTCGCTACTGAGATCGACCTGGCGATCGAACGGCAGGTGGTGGCCGAACTGGAAACCAGCACCGGGATCGGAGTGCACGGTGAGGAGTTCGGCGGCGCGGATCTCGACGCCCCCCTGGTGTGGGTGCTCGATCCCATCGACGGGACATTCAACTATGCCGCCGGATCCCCGATGGCGGGAATTCTGCTGGGCCTGCTGCGGCACGGCGAACCGGTGGCCGGTCTGACCTGGCTGCCCTTCTTCGACCAGCGCTACTCGGCCGTGCTCGGCGGTGGGCTGTTCTGCAACGGAGTACGCCAGGCGCCCCTTGAGCCCGCCGGCCTGGCCGATTCGATCGTCGGTATCGGGACCCTCAACGTCGCCTGGGGAGGCCGGTTTCCCGGCCGGTACCGCCTGGCGGTCTTCGAGAATCTGAGCCGGGTCTGCTCGAAGCTTCGGATACACGGTGCCACCGGAATCGACATGGCATTCGTGGCGGCGGGAATTCTCGGTGCGGCAATCAGTTTCGGCGACCACGTCTGGGACCACGCTGCCGGGGTGGCGCTGGTCAGAGCGGCCGGAGGGATCGTCACCGACCTGGCTGGCGAGCCCTGGACGATCTCCTCCGGTTCGGCGCTGGCGGCCGCGCCCGGTGTACACCGCGAGATCATCGAGATCCTCCGGCTCGTCGGTCCTCCCGGGGAGTACCGATGAGCGATGTCGCGGTGCGGGTGATCCCCTGCCTGGACGTCGACGCGGGCCGGGTTGTCAAGGGGGTCAACTTCGAGAATCTGCGCGACGCGGGAGACCCGGTTGAACTGGCCGCCGCCTACGACTCACAGGGGGCCGACGAGCTCACCTTTCTCGATGTGACGGCCTCATCATCGGGGCGGGCGACCATGCTCGACGTTGTGCGGCGCACCGCCGAGCAGGTGTTCATCCCGCTGACCGTCGGGGGAGGGGTCCGTTCGGTCGCCGACGTCGACGGCCTGTTGCGCGCCGGGGCCGACAAAGTCTCGGTGAACACCGCCGCGATCGCGAACCCGGAACTCCTAGAGGAGTTGTCCCAGCAGTTCGGCTCGCAGTGCATAGTGCTGTCGGTGGACGCCCGAACCGTACCCCGCGACGCGGTACCCACGCCCTCTGGCTGGGAGGTGACGACTCACGGAGGCCGCCGCGGCACCGGTATCGACGCGATCGAATGGGCAAGGCGGGGAGCCGAACTCGGTGTCGGCGAGATACTTTTGAACTCGATGGACGCCGACGGCACCAAGGCCGGCTTCGACCTGCCGATGCTGCGTGCGGTGCGCGCGGCGGTCAGTGTTCCGGTGATCGCGAGCGGCGGTGCGGGAGCAGTCGGAGATTTCGCGCCCGCGGTGCGGGCCGGTGCTGATGCGGTGCTGGCCGCCAGCGTCTTCCACTTCGGCGAATTGAGCATCGGGGCGGTGAAGGCCGCGATGGAGGCGGAGGGAATCACCGTTCGATGACTCTGGACCCCGATATCGCGGCCAAACTCAAACGCGACCCCAACGGCCTGTTCGCAGCCGTCGCCCAACAACGAGGCACCGGTGAGGTGCTGATGATCGCCTGGATGGACGACGAAGCCCTGGCGCGAACACTGGCCACTCGGCAGGCCACGTACTTCTCACGGTCCCGCGGGGAGTATTGGGTCAAGGGCCAGACATCGGGGAACACCCAGCACGTTCACGCAGTGCGGGTGGATTGCGACGGCGACGCGGTACTCCTCGAGGTCGACCAGGTAGGGCCCGCATGCCACACCGGGTCCCGTACCTGCTTCGACGGCCGGGTCCTGCTCGCACCCGAGAACGACGCCGCGGCCGATGATCACGAGTGAGGCACGGCGCCCACGTGCGCCCCACGCCTGCGTGACCTAAGCGTTTCTGGTCCTCGGAGGGGAGGGACGGTCGGCCGGCACCCGCCGATGCCGGCTCGCCTCATTCGCGTTTTCCAGCCGATTCGGGGATGCGGCGGCTGCCGACTGAGAGGTCGCGGACGCGGTGGCCCGGGGCGCGGGATGGGTGTCCGTCCGGTCCGTCGTGATGGTCGCCCGCGCACGGTCGGCGGTGTCTGTCACCGCGGCGATCCTCGTGGGGCCATCGCCGGTGTCGCGTGTGGTCTGGCCGGCCCCGTCCGGGCCGGCAGCCGGCTCGGATGCCGGCGTCTCGGTGACTCGCCGGTTCTGATCGGGTCTTGGTGCGGCCGCCACGGCGGTTGCGGCCGGAACGACGTTACCGGCGGCACTTCCACCGCCGGTCACACGTGCGATCCCCTCACCCAGCGCCGCGAAGAATTCGCCGGCCTCCTGCAGCGGGTCGTAGTCGACGAAGGGAATGCGGAACAGTCGAATCGGGGTGGTCTCTCCGGGATTGACGGCGCGGTCATAGGCCTTGTCGATCCGCCACCGAAGCACTGGTTCGATCAACTCCATCAGAGGTCTTACGAGGGGTTGCAGCGCCGGCGGAGTCGAGTCGAGGATTACGCGCACGATCGGCAGTTCGCGAGAGGGGATCGTGATGTAGCGGGTGTCTCCGAAATAGGCGAAGTTCTCAGGGTGCAGCGACTCGTTCATCTGCTCCGCGAGTTCGGCGTCCGTGTATCCGCCCGGCAGCTCCCCGAAGGCCGGACCCAGGTACGTCGGATGCGGGGAGGAGATGAATCCCGCAAGCGCGTTGGCTACGGCGAGAACGTTGGACAAGTACAGCGGGAAGTCGGAGACGCCGTCGTACTGAAAAGAGATATCGGTGACGCGGCACTCGGCCCGATTGTCCGTGCAATCGTCGAAGACGTCGGTGGGCGTGGGGTCGCCGAATGTGATGTCGAATACGGGGACGGTGGGCAGTTCGCTCAGCCGCGCCCAGACGCCTCCGTTGGGACGGCTGATATTGCCGGCCACGACAGCAGACATCCGGTCTCTGAGATCGGAAGGAAGAGCGTCGACGAGGTTCTGCATCGAGAGACTGACCACGCGGGCGCCCTGGGAGTAGCCGAACAGATTGATGGGCTCATCGGCAGGAGTGGTGGCAAGTTCGAGCAGTAGCACGTCGTTGAGGTTCTGCAGTCCGATCCCGACCGAGACGTTCCAAGTGTCGGCGTCCGGTCCGCCCGAAGTCGGCCAGAACGTGGCCGGGTAATTGATGCCGACGCAGTTCTCGGCAAGTTCGCCGCAGGATCGGCTGAACGCCGGATAAAACGGTTCGACGTAGCGGGATCGGGCGAGGTCGTTGAAACCGGGGATGATGTTCGAGTTGGGTGCCGACGTCGGCGGCACTATCAGGACGGTGGCTGCCGTTGCAGGTGTCGGCAAACACAGGGAAGCCGCACAGACGGCGACGCAACTCAGCCCGGCAAGCGCGTAGAGCCCGCGTCTCGGTGCACTTTCTCCCTTTTTCACAGGGTCCTTCGAGGTTCAGCACGGGAGTTCTGTGATGCCGGGAATCCCACGTGATTACGACCCTCCATCGTCGCGGACCGCGGAACCTGCCGGGATTGCGGGGACTGGTTTGGCACTCCGGGTTCGGCCGTCAGGCCGACGAGCGTGACCGCAGCACCTCGAGGGCCTTGTCGGCGTGGGCGTCCATGTTGATCTCGCTGGCGATCACCGCCAGGACCGTGCGGTCGGTGTCGATCACGAAGGTGGTGCGCTTGACCGGCAGGAACTTGCCGAGCAGGCCGCGGCGCACCCCGAACATCTCAGCGACCCGCCCATCGGGGTCGCTCAGCAACGGGAAGTCGAAGCGTTGCGAATCGGCGAACCGCGACTGCTTGTCCACCGAGTCCGCGCTGATGCCGACCCGGGAGGCTCCCAGATCCGCGAACTCCCTTCCCAGGTCGCGGAAATGGCAGGCTTCCTTGGTGCAGCCCGGTGTCATCGCCGCCGGGT